>CEOF01068333.1_pt1 | contig 15212 bp, 11 predicted proteins | sample 361311 | NCBI WGS metagenome assembly CEOF01 (sample SAMEA2619667, study PRJEB7988) | marine metagenome | biome: marine biome (ENVO:00000447); feature: surface water layer (ENVO:00002042); material: "saline water (ENVO:00002010), including plankton (ENVO:xxxxxxxx)" | depth 5 m
CGGCAACGGCAAAAGCAAAAAAGATCTATCAGTCCTTGATCCTGCTGTCTGGACAGCGTTTGTTGAGGACAGTGCTTTTATTGGGGTGACTCAGGAGCTGGCTATGAATCTTTGTCCCAAGGCTTACGATCCGGAGACTCAGGTGCTGACGCTGTCTGTTGTGTCTGGCGTCGGTTCAATGCGCAGCCCTGCGAGACAGAAGGTGCTGGAGGAGAAACTGGAGGCATTTTGCGGGACTGCCGTGCGCCTGGATTTCACCGAAGACGGTGAGGTCCCAGGGGAAACGCCTGCCATGGCCCGTACCCGACGTGAGCAGGAAGAAAAAGAGCAAGCCTATAAGACTCTAATGGACGATCCAACGGTTAAGGGGCTGGTGTCGGCATTTGATGCTACGGTGGTGCCGGAATCGGTCCGGCCGGGCAAACAACAGAGGAACAATGAATGAAGGGACCTTTGGGAAATATCATGAAGCAGGCTCAGGAAATGCAGGAAAAGCTTAAAGCTGCACAAGAGTCTCTTGCCAGTATGGAGGTCACTGGCGCGTCCGGCGGCGGAATGGTCGAGGTGGTCATGACCTGTCGTTATGATGTCCGTCGGGTCTCCATCGATGATGCCCTCGCCAGCGATGACAAGGAAGTTCTCGAGGATCTGATTGCGGCTGCAGTCAATGACGCAGTGCGCCGGGTTGAAAAAGTGACCCAGGAGAAAATGGGCGGACTCGCATCCGGGATCAATATCCCTGGGCTAAATATCCCGGGCATGAATGGCTAACGGCGAAGCTATCGACCGGTTGAAGGAGGCCCTCCGACGACTTCCCGGAGTAGGCCCCCGTACGGCCGGGCGTATGGCGTTTCATTTGCTGGAACGTGACCGGGAGGGGGGCAAGCTATTGGCGCAGGCGCTTCAGGCGGCGGTCATAGGGGTAAATCATTGCGAGCGCTGCAACAATTTCAGCGAGAATCGGCTTTGTGATGTTTGTGAATCAGGAAAGCGTGATGAAACGCTGCTCTGCGTTGTAGAGACTCCCGCAGATCTCGATACCATCGAGCAGGCGGGCGCATATACCGGATACTATTTTGTGCTCATGGGGCATCTGTCGCCCCTTGACGGCATTGGACCAGATCAGCTGGGCTTTGAACGTCTGTTGGAACTCATCTCTCAGGGTGGCGTCCAGGAGGTTATTTTGGGTACGAATCTGACGGTAGAGGGCCAGGCGACGGCGGACTACCTGAGCGACCTGCTCCAGTTACGTGAGATCACAGTCAGTCGTCTGGCGCGTGGTGTGCCCGCCGGGGGAGAGCTTGAATACATGGATGCGAACACGCTTAACCAGGCGTTTTCAGATCGTCGACTGCTTGTGAGGCACCCGGACAGCCAATCCTGAAACAGGCGGACTGCCGCATCTTGGTCAGAGCAGGATATTCGGAAAGCAAAGCGGCCTGGCTAGGATCCGAAGCTGAGCGGCTCCCCGAATACACCGGGGCGGATAACCCCTTTTTCAAAAACAACCCGGCCTCCAACGATAGTGTGTGTCGGCCAACCGCTGAGAACTCGGCCTGAAAAGGGGCTCCAACCCGTTCGGCTGAACACTTCCTTGTCGCGAACTTCTTTGGATTCCTCAATATCAACGAGAGCAAGATCAGCATCGTATCCCTCAACAAGCCTTCCCTTGTTCGGGATTTTGTAAAGTTCGGTGGGTCCTGAACACATCCAACGGAGGATCTGGGTCAGAGTGCATTTGCCGTCACGCATGGCAGTCATCATCAGCGGCAGCGATGTCTCAACGCCGGGCATACCAGAGGGTGAGCGAGGGTAGGGCTTTTCTTTATCGGCGAGCAGGTGTGGCGCATGATCGGTGGCAATGATGTCGATAACGCCATCATGCAGTCCTGCCCAGAGCCCTTTCGTATTCTCCGGATCCCGGATTGGAGGGTTCATTTGCACACGCGAGCCTAGAATGGCGTAATCATCTGTATTGAGGAAAAGATGATTGGGCAGCACTTCACAGGTAACGTGATCGGGTTTGCCGGCCCGCAAACGTTCAACTTCCTCGGCAGTTGATAGATGAAGGATGTGCAGCCTTCGGCCATATTTTTCGCTCAGATGCAGCGCACGCTCAGTGGCAATCAGCGCGGTCTTTGCATCTCGGATGGAAGAATGAATGGCGTAGTCCTGGGTTTCCGTGTCGCCCAGCAGAGTCGCGGTCCGTTCCCGTATTCGGGTTTCATCCTCGGCATGAACGGCGATCAGCCGTTCACCGTTACCGAAAATTCGATCGAGATCTTTTTCCTCGTTTACCAGCAGACTGCCTGTGCTGGAGCCCATAAAAATCTTGATGCCGCAGGCGGGGTGAACATTATTTAAGGCTTCGAGATTCTCTACGGTTGCTCCGACGAAAAACCCAAAGTTGGCAACGCTGGTGGTCCTTCCCCTGGAGATTTTCCAGTCCATCTGCTCCTGATCGATGGTGGGGGGGTTGCAGTTCGGCATTTCAAGGAAACTTGTTACGCCTCCCCTAACCGCGGCTCGTGAGCCTGAAGCCAGGTCTTCTTTCTCCGTCCCGCCGGGTTCGCGAAAATGCACTTGGGGATCAATCACGCCAGGCATCAATAGTTTGCCTTCGGCGTCGATCTCTTCGCGTCCATCACTGCCAATCTGGGAGGCAATGGCGGTGATTCGTCCTTCGGTGCAGGCGAGGTCTCCCTCAAGAAGTTCGCCGTCGGGCAGGGCGATGGCTGCGTTACGGATGAGCAGATCATGCATTTGAAATTATCCAACTGTGAGCATCAACGTAGTGTACCCCCTTGGGCCTGACGGCTCTTGCAGGAGGCTGTCAATAAAAACGGCGCCGTAGCGCCGTTTTCGAGGAAGCAGGGCCGAAATTGGATTCGGCTCTCAGATAGGGAAGATCAGGCGCTTTGTTTTTCCCGGATTTCGTTCAGCGACTTGCAGTCGATACACAGATTCGCCGTCGGCCTGGCTTCGAGACGCTTTATCCCGATTTCGATGCCGCAGTCTTCACAAAAACCATAATCCCCTTTCTCAAGATCAATCAACGAGTCATTGATTTTCTTGATAAGTTTCCGTTCCCGATCTCGGGTTCGCAACTCCAGGGAGCGGTCAGTTTCCAGCGTGGCGCGATCGTTTGGGTCGGGCAGGTTGATCGTTTCATCCTGCATAACCGACATCGTGCGTTCGATGTCATCAACGAGTTCTTGTTTCCAGGCGGTCAGGATAGTGCGGAAGTGCTCGGTTTGAATGTCTCCCATATACGGTTCGCCGCGCTTTGGACGATGCGGCTTGATGCCATGAATGAGTTCTTTGGAAGCTTTTTTCTTTGTTGCGGCCATTGGTTTACACTGAGACCTCGTAAAAAATCCGTTAAGGCGGGCCAGAAAGGCGGCGCAATCTAGCAGGTTCCGCGATTTCCCGCAATGCCTGTCCGCAAATAAGTCCAAGAGGTCAATATGGCAATGATTTTGCGTTATTCGCCCACTTCTCCGTATGTGAGAAAGGTGTCTGTTGTGGTCCGAGAATTAGGGTTTTCAGGTCAGGTCGAATGTGTTCCGACAGATCCCTGGGCTTCCGATAGCGATCTCTCGAAGCAGAATCCACTGGGAAAGGTGCCGACGCTGATCACCGAAGCCGGTCAGGCCTTATTCGACTCTCACGTCATTTGTGAATACCTTGACGGGATTCACGGTGGTCCGAAACTGATTCCTGAGGACCCGAAGACCCGGACTGAGGCGCTGCAGCTTGAAGCCCTGGGAGACGGCGTGCTGGATGCCGCAGTGCTGGCATTCATTGAGGCCGAGCGGCGGCCCGAGACCTCTCGATGGCCGGTTTGGGCCTCGCGCCAGCGCGCATCAATTGAACGTAGTCTCGACTGGTTGGCAGAGCATATGCATCTGTCAGTTGACCGGATGCATCTTGGGCACCTCACGATCGGCTGCGCATTGGGTTACATCGATTTCCGATTGGGCGATATGAACTGGCGGGAGCGGCATCGGGATCTTTCCGGTTGGTATGAAGAATTCTCCGCGAGGGAGTCGATGCGTCAGACCGAACCGTCGGGTTGATCGCCTCAAATCCGGGGCTGAGTTCTATATAATGACGTCGCAGTTCGACAGCTTCCTGGGTTCCAAAAAAATTTTCCCCAAAGAGCCGCTCCCATTCAGCCGGGCGGTCGATTGGCGCGTCCACAATTCTGCGTTAGCCCAAATATATGCGTCTAAAGAAAATCCACGTTTCCGGTTTTAAGTCCTTTGTTGATCCCACGGCGATCACGATTCCCGCGGACATGACCGGCATTATTGGGCCGAACGGTTGCGGGAAATCGAACGTGATTGATGCCGTGCGCTGGGTGATGGGCGAAAGCTCCGCAAGAAAGCTGCGGGGTGACAGTATGTCTGACGTGATCTTCAACGGGTCAGAGGCAAGAAAGCCTGTTGGCAAGGCGTCAGTCGAGCTGATCTTTGACAACACCGATGGAAAGAGCGCCCAGGTCTATGCCCGCTTCAGCGAGATATCGGTCAAGCGGACGTTGTCCCGCGATGGGACGTCGGAATACCTCCTGAACAAGGCTCAGTGTCGCCGCCGGGATATTACGGATCTGTTCCGCGGGACCGGGTTGGGTCATCGGTCCTACTCGATCATTGAGCAGGGAATGGTGAGCAGGATTGTGGAGGCGCATCCAGAGGAACTCCGGGCGTTTGTTGAAGAGGCCGCGGGCATCTCGCACTACAAGGACCGGCGTCGAGAGACAGAAACCCGGATGCGCCACACACGCGAGAACCTGAGCCGAGTTGAAGATATCCGCAAGGAGTTGGACACGCAGTTGCGCCGGCTGCAACGTCAGGCCCAAGCGGCCCGACGGTACCAGAAGCTTAAGGAAGAAGAGCGGGAGCTCAACGGTCAGTTATTGGCGCTTCGTTACCTTGGGCAGAAAGCTGCGGTGGAGGAACAGGCAGTATTGACGGCGCGGGCGCAGACAGATGTCGAATCCCACCTGGTTCAGCAACGAAGCCTCGAAAACCAGATTGAGGGACTGCGTGCGAATGAGATGGCTTCCCAGCAAGAAGTCAGTGATCGGCAGGCTGCGTTCTATGCGGCAGGCGCTGAAGTGGCTTCTCTGGAACAGGCGATTGAGCACGCCAAGGAGACCGGCGAACAGCAGCGTGCCGAGTTTGAACGTCTCGAAGTCACGCTAGAGGAGATCAAGGCAGAGTATCAGCATGACGAAGACCGCATTGAAGGTCTCGCAGCGGAAGTCTCCTCGTTAATCAGCCAGCGCGAGGAGGCAACCGCAGTCAGCACCCGGGCAGTAGATCAGCAGCATCAGTGTGAGCATGACTATGATAGCTGGCAGGACCGCTGGAATGAATTTACCCAGCAGGTAACGACCCCGATTAGGGACCAAGAGGTCCAGCGCTCACGAATCGAGCAATTGGAATCGGCTGACGAAAAAGCGCAGGAGCGACTCGCTCGCCTGGACGAGGAGATCGGCATGCTGCTCAACGAAGAAGAGCGCCTTGAGGTGGACATTGCACGCAGTGCAGTCATTCAAGGAGAGGCGGATCTTTCTGAAGCAGAGGGTCAGGTGGAAAAATCCACCGCGCTGATTGTCAAAATGCGCGATCAGATTACGGCGCGCTCCGAAAAACTTGATGAGCAGCGTCAACGGATGCACTCCGCACGAGGCCGTCTGGAATCCCTGCAAGAGTTGCAGCAAACGTCTCAAGACAAAGATAAGGATGAAGCTTACCTCTCCTGGCTCGATCAACGGGGGTTGGCGCATGCGCCCGCGCTTGCGGGTGAACTGCGTGTTGCGTCGGGTTGGGAGAGAGCCGCAGATGCAGTGTTTGGGTCGAGACTGACTGGATTAGGTGTTGGGGACCTTCCGACGATCCTGTCGAGTGATTCCGAGATGCCCCGACAGGATATGTTTTTTGTGGAGTCAGGCAAAACAGCGCAGAGTGCCAACAGCCAGACATTGTTGGCACATGTCTCTTCCGATCGCTATAACCTGCAGCCCCTGCTTGCAGGGGTCTTTGTTGCTGATGACTTGCCTGAGGCGCTTGCCCGGCGGGATCAGTTGCAGCAGTCGGAATCGATCGTGACTAAAAGCGGTGTAGTCGTCGGCGTAAACTGGGCTCACGTTCCCCGCGGACAAGGTGCGACGGCAGGGGTGCTCGAGCGTGAGGAAGAGCTTTCTCGACTTGGCGAAGAAGTGCCGGCCATTGAAAGTGGGGTGGCGGAGTCCGAGCAGGAACTGGAGGGCTTGCGGACCAATTTGGATTCGTTGGAGACTCAGCAGAAATCGGCGCGTGACCGGGCTGCGGTGATTCTGCAAAAGCTCAATGAAGATCGCCAGGCTTATGCAGACCGCCAGGCACGTTTTGATCAGATTGAGGGGCGTCGCCAGCAGCTTGCAGACGAATCAGAAGAGATCGTGTCAGAACTGAGTCGCACGGGAAGTGAGTTGGATGAGGCACGACGGCATTTTGCAATTGCCGAAGACGAAACCGGCGCACTTGAACGCCAGCGTGAAGCGTTGTTGACAGAGAAAGAAGCATTGACGCGTAAGTTGTCTGAAGCGCGAGTCCAAGCCCAGGCGGCACAGGACCGTCGTCATGAGGCGGAGCTGGCGCTGCAGCACAGTCAGGCCTCTTTAGAGTCGCATCGTTCAAGTCTTTCACGGCTCCAGGCGCAAAGCAGTCGGATGCAGCAGCGGTACGAGCAGTTGAGCCAGCAACTTTCTACGGGAGAAGACCCGGGGGTCGCAATGGGTGACCGGCTGCAGATACTGCTGACCCAACGCTCGGAGGCTGAGCAAGCGCTGGCCGAGGGCCGCAACCGGCATTCGACGATTGAGCAAGAGATTCGGCAGGTGCAGGGCGCTTTGTCTGAGTGCGAGCAAGAGGTTGCGTCCGCGCGTGAGAATCTTGAGAGCAAGCGACTCAAGGACCAGGAGTTGGCTGTCCGGCTGCAGACACTTGAAGAGCAAATTGCGCACGACGAATATGTACTGAGCCACATCCTAGAAAACCTGCCCCAGGAGGCGGAGGAGGCGGAGTGGACAACGCGCTCTGAGCGGCTGGCCCAAAAAATTGTCAATATCGGCCCCGTGAATCTTGTCGCCATTGAGGAATTCGAAGAGCAGGCGGAACGCAAGGAGTACCTCGACTCACAGCATGCGGATCTCATTGAGGCGCTGGAGACGCTATCGGGCGTTATTCGTAAGATTGACCGTGAGACGCGCGACAGATTCAAGTCAACCTTCGATAGCCTGAATCAGGGGTTTTCAGATTTTTTCCCTCAGTTGTTCGGCGGTGGCAACGCCGTGCTGCAGTTAACTGAAGAGGATTTGCTGGCCGCGGGGGTTACCGTGATGGCAAGACCGCCAGGAAAACGCAACAGTACGATTAATCTTTTGTCTGGCGGTGAAAAGGCCCTGACGGCCGTGGCGCTGCTCTTTGCGCTCTTCAAACTCAATCCGGCGCCGTTTTGTATCCTTGATGAGGTCGATGCACCTCTGGACGATCGTAACGTCGAACGTTACTGTAAAACCCTGCGCACCCTGTCAGAAGTGTCACAGCTCGTTGTGATTACGCACAATAAGATCACAATGGAGTCAGCGGATATTTTGCTCGGGGTGACGATGGGAGAGCCTGGTGTGTCATCTATCGTTTCCGTAGATATCGATGAGGCGGTGAGACTCGCCGCCCAGTAGCCATGAACCTGCAGCTGGCCCTCATCCTTCTTGGTGTCGCCACTTTTGCTGGTATCGTGCTCTTGTCATTCTGGCAAAAGCGCGGTTTGAGCAGCGAATGGCTGGAAAGATTCCGTAGCAGTTTTCAAAGGTTTTTGCAGCGCATCCCCTGGGGAAACATCGCCGCAGGGTTGCGTCCGAATAAACTTGCTCAGCGAGTCCGCCAAAAGGAACCTTCTCTGGTGTCTTCGGGTGATCTTGACCTGGCAGGAGGTAACAGAGAGTCCGAGACGCAAGACGAGCCTTTCGTCGGTGGCCTCCCGCATGATGAAGAATTAAAAAAACCGGCCGCGGGGGTGGCGCAAGCGCTGCCATCCGAGATCGGCAAGCAGCGCCTGAAGATTGACTATTGGGCGCGCCTGACCGGGACGGCACCTGTTTCGCGAGATGCGGCATTGGCGGTATTTCGGGAGTATGAGATTGATTTGCAACGCCCGCGCGCGCTGCACGGGTGTACGCAGCCGGGTAACGCGTGGCTTGAGCTGGCGACAGCTCCCGCAGATGAAGTGTTTTCCGACCTCATCGTCAGCCTGCAAATGGCGGATCGGGATGGTGCCGTGACCGAGTCGGAACTGACGCGCTTTAATAATCTGACATACTACATGTCAGAGAGCTTAAATCGTTCATTGCAGTTCGATATGACCATAGAGGAGGCTTTGCCTGAAGCCGAGCGCCTGTCCCGGTTCTGTCAGGAGTTCGATCTGCTGGCTGTCATTCATGTCGAGCCGCCGCCAGGAAAGGGTTTCTCAGGTCCTGAGGTCGCGCGGGCGCTGGATCGCGCGGGGATGCGGTTTGGCAAGGACGATATGTTTCACCTGTACGACCCCCGCACAGGGAAGAGCCGATTCAGTCTCGCCAACCGATCCGAGGCAGGCACTTTAAGTTACGATGAACTGGAATCCGGCATGCTGCGCGGTCTTGTGCTTTTCCTGAATGTGCCGACAGTGCACCGGCCTTCTCAGACGTTTTCGGACCTGATTTCGGTCGCAAATTACGTCTCTACCGAGCTCGGCGGAGTTCTGGTTGATCCCGATAAAGGAAAACTTGCCGAGGCGCAATTCGACTCTATCTCGAAGCAGATTCGGTCTCTGGAGTCATCCATGAAGCGCTATGGAATTGATCCGGGCTCAGAAGAAGCCAACCGTTTGTTCTGAATCCAATGAGTGATCGCCATTTTCAACTGATTTTCCCGGTAGTCAGCAATCTCTTGGCGTGACAAGGAAGAAAGAAGCCAAGCAGCCTGAGCCGGGCGGGTCTGCGGACCCTTCCCTGAAGATTCAGGCGCTCCGTGTCGAAATCGAGGAGCATAACTATCGGTACCATGTGCTGGACGACCCGGCGATCTCAGATTCGCGTTATGACGGCCTCGTTCGATATTTAGAGAAGCTCGAAGCAGAATACCCCGAACTGGTTACCTCAAATTCCCCGACCCAGAGAGTGGGAGCCGCTCCTCTGGATCGGTTTGAGTCAGTCGCTCATGAAGTGCCCATGTTGTCACTCAACAACGCGTTTTCCGCGGATGAGGTCGGCGAGTTTGACCGCAGGTGCCGGGAAGGAACGGGTCGAGAATCCCTCGCCTATGTGGCAGAGCCGAAGATCGACGGGCTGGCCATCAGTCTGTTATACGAACAGGGCGAGTTGGTGCGCGCAGCGACCCGGGGCGATGGCCGGACGGGTGAAGATGTGACGTTGAACGTGCGATCGATCTCCTCAATCCCCCTCCAGTTGAGATCACACCGTGTCCCACCGTCACTGGAAGTGCGTGGCGAAGTCTTTATGCCGATCGTAGGATTTGAGCGATTGAACGAGCAACAAAAGGCGCGTGATGAAAAGCTTTATGTCAATCCAAGAAATGCAGCAGCGGGCAGTTTGCGGCAACTCGACTCCAACGTCTGTGCACAGCGGCCGCTGTCATTTTTCTGCTACGCAGTGGGGGTTTGGCAGGGTACGCCATCGCCCAGTTCACAAATGCAAATGCTCAGCGCACTGCGGGAGTTCGGCTTTCCGGTGAACCCGCTGGCCCGGGAGGTGAAAGGGCTCAAGGCCTGTCTCGATTATTACGAGGACGTTATGGCATCGCGCGCATCCCTGAGGTATGAGATCGACGGCGTGGTGTACAAGGTCAGCAGTTTTGAGGACCAGCAGGTCCTGGGGTCGGTTTCGCGGGCACCGCGCTGGGCGATGGCGCACAAGTTTCCCGCTGCGGAGGAAACCACTGTTGTGAAGGCTATCGAGATCCAGGTGGGGCGCACCGGCGCCTTGACGCCAGTCGCAAGACTGGATCCCGTTTTTGTCGGAGGCGTGACGGTGTCCAATGCCACGCTGCACAACGCTGAAGAGATAGAAAGGCTGGATGTCCGCAAAGGAGATACGGTGGTGATCCGCCGCGCGGGTGATGTCATTCCCGAAGTGGTGTCGGTGGTGCTCGATAAGCGCCCGAGCGGCACTCGCCGCTTTAAGTTTCCCAAAGTCTGCCCCGTTTGCGGATCCGGGGTGACCTCAGATGAGGGCGGGGTGATCCAGCGTTGCGAAGGAGGACTGATTTGTTCCGCGCAGCTCAAGGAGTCCATCAAGCATTTTTCTTCCCGACTGGCGATGGATATCGAGGGTCTCGGGGCAAAGCTTGTCGAGCAGTTGGTCGACAGTGGCCAGGTCAAGACACCTGCCGACCTGTTTGCGGTTTCTGCCGGCGAGTTTGCGGGTCTTGAGAGAATGGGGGCGAAGTCTGCTCAAAACCTGATAAGCGCGCTCGAGAAAAGTCGGGAGACGACCCTGCCACGATTTCTTTTCGCCCTCGGGATTCCGCAAGTCGGCGAAGCAACGGCGCAAACGCTTGCGCAGCATTTTGGGACTCTTGAGGCACTCCAAGAGGCGTCCCTGACGTCGCTCGAAGCGGTGGCCGACGTCGGTCCCGTCGTGGCCGAGGAGATCAGGCGGTTTTTTGATCAATCTCACAACCAACAGGTGATCCGGTCTCTGCGTGAACATGGCGTCCGTTGGCCAGAGGTCAGAGCCGGCGCTCAGCCAATCGGCGGCTTTTCAGGAAAAACAGTGGTGATTACGGGCACTTTGCCTAACTTGAGTCGGGATGAGGCACGTCAGTGGCTGATCACGCGAGGCGCAAAGGTGGCTGGCAGTGTCTCCTCGCGAACGCACTTTTTGGTCGCCGGCGTCGACCCGGGCTCCAAATACGATAAAGCCGTTCAATTGGGGATTCGTATCCTGGAAGAGCACGAGATGCAGGCGGTTGCTGACCAACCGCCCGACTGAGGTGTTTTTCCGGCCGGGAAAGCTGCGTGATGCGTTAAAATCCGGCCCTCAATTTTAGTCTGGCACCAAGCGTTTTGGTGCCGGTTTACACCCCTTGGCAGCAAATGAAAGACTCTTTTAACTCTAGAACTTCTCTCGACGTAAACGGCAAGCGTTATCAGATTTGTGCACTCGATGCGCTGGAATCCCGCTTTGACCTGAGCCGCCTCCCGATCACGCTGAAAATCTTATTGGAAAATCTGTTGAGAACCGAGGACGGCGCGAATGTGACCGTTGATGATATCGAGGCGCTCGCAGGCTGGACGCCTTCTGGAGGTCGGGAGACGGAGATTGCTTTCACACCGGCCCGCGTTCTGATGCAGGACTTTACCGGGGTGCCGGCAGTTGTCGATCTCGCCGCAATGCGCGAAGCCGTAGCCGGTTTAAACGGGGATCCGGATCGAGTCAATCCGCTTTCCCCCGCGGATCTGGTGATTGATCACTCTGTGATGGTGGATCACTTCGGCCAGCCCCAGGCGCTGAAAAACAATGCCCAATTGGAGTACAGCCGAAACGCGGAGCGCTATGCTTTCTTGCGTTGGGGTCAGACGGCGTTCAGTAACTTCCGCGTCGTTCCTCCCGCGACTGGAATTGTGCATCAGGTAAATATTGAATATCTCGCTAGCGTCATTTTCAGTCGGGAGGTAGACGGGTTAGCGTTGGCTTACCCGGACACCGTGGTGGGGACCGACTCACACACGACGATGGTCAACGGGCTGGGTGTATTGGGCTGGGGTGTCGGGGGAATTGAAGCCGAGGCCGCGATGCTCGGTCAGCCGGTCACCATGCTCATTCCGGAGGTGGTGGGGTTCGAGTTGACGGGTACGCTGACAGAAGGCGCGACAGCGACCGACCTCGTCCTGACTGTAGTGGAAATACTGCGCCAAAAAGGTGTCGTCGGTAAATTCGTGGAGTTCTTTGGAGACGGTTTGAATCACCTTTCTCTCGCTGATAAAGCAACCATTGCCAATATGGCGCCGGAGTACGGCGCCACCTGTGGGTTTTTCCCAGTTGATAATGAGGCGCTGGGGTACCTCAGGTTGACGGGTCGTTCAGACGAGGAAATCGCCCTCGTTGAAGCCTACACGCGACGTCAGGGCATGTTCCGCACCCCTGACACTCCGGTTGCGCAATACAATGACACGGTCAGTCTGAACCTTGCCGATGTCGTTGTTAGCATCGCGGGCCCAAAGCGACCCCAAGACCGAATCGCGCTGACTGACGCCAAGCGCACAATTACCGCCGCGCTGAGCGACGCCCGCGAAGGGGCTTCAGCGCAAGGCCACGTTTTTGAATTCGACGGGGTCCAGCACAAGCTTCCCGATCTGGCTGTTGTGATCGCCGCAATCACAAGCTGCACCAACACCTCAAATCCTGGTGTGATCATGGCGGCGGGTTTGCTGGCCCGAAATGCACGCGAGAGAGGGCTGTCGGTCAAGCCGTGGGTCAAGACTTCGCTGGCACCCGGTTCGCAAGTGGTTACCGACTACCTCGCGGATGCGGGACTGCTGGACGACCTGGAGGAAGTGGGTTTTGCCGTCGTCGGGTACGGCTGCACGACGTGTATCGGAAACTCCGGGCCTTTGCCTCCGGCCGTGAGTTCCGCAATCAAGGAAGGTGAGTTGATCGTCTGCTCAGTGTTGTCTGGCAATCGCAACTTCGAAGGGCGCGTTCATGCAGAGGTCAGGATGAACTTCCTGGCGTCACCGCCGCTGGTGGTGGCCTATGCGTTGGCAGGCACAACAGATATCAACTTCTCCACTGATGCGATCGGTACTGACTCTAATGGAGCGCCCGTCATGCTGAGCGATATTTGGCCCGGGACAGACGAAATCAACCGCACGGTGAACCAGCACGTAACGCGGGACATGTTCCGCACGCGTTATGCAGACGTGTTCCGCGGGGACGAAATTTGGCAGGCTGTGCCGGCCAGCGCAGGCACGCGTTTTTCATGGGATCCGAAGTCCACTTATGTTCGAAGGCCTCCGTATTTTGACGGGATGAGCATGGATCCTCCCGGCATGCCAACGATCGACAATGCCCGGGCATTGGCGGTGCTGGGAGACAGCATTACCACTGATCATATTTCCCCCGCAGGTGCAATTCAGCTAGACAGCCCGGCAGGAGAATATCTTTGTGATAACGGCATCGCGCCGGCAGACTTCAACTCCTACGGATCCCGCAGAGGGAATCATGAAGTCATGATGCGGGGAACTTTTGCCAATATCCGACTGCGTAACGCAATGGCACCGGACACCGAAGGTGGCTGGACCTGTCTGCAGCCCTCAGGGGAGCAGATGACGATCTTTGCCGCTGCGCAGCATTACGCTGAGTCCGATACTCCTCTGGTGGTGATTGGGGGAAAGGAATACGGCACAGGCTCGTCACGGGACTGGGCGGCCAAAGGTGTCGCACTATTGGGCGTCAGAGCGGTTCTGGTCGAAAGTTTTGAACGTATTCATCGCTCGAACCTCGTTGGGATGGGGGTATTGCCGCTGCAGTTCATGGAGGGTCAAAGTGCCACCGAGCTCGGCATCGACGGAACCGAGATATTCACTATCGCCCAGCCGCAAGTGGGTGCGAAGGAGGTGAAGATAGACATGACCCGGGCGGATGGCAGCACGGAGGAATTTAGTGTTCGGGTTCGGATTGATACCCCCAAGGAATGGGATTACTACTGTCATGGCGGCATCCTGCCCTATATGGTCCGCCAACTGTTGGCGTAGGCCGCCTCGCGCAAGCGGCTTCATTTTTTTGGTTGAATCACCGCGACCGCGATCAGGATGAGACCAAGGGCGAGCAGTAATCTTAGTGAGAGTTGCTCTTTCAGGAGCAGCACGCCCCAAAATGCACCCAGCACCGGAACGAAAAAATTGACCTGAGCAGAGCGGTTCGCCCCCAGCCGGGGGATAAGGTAAAAGAAAATGAGATTGGCCAACGCGGTAGAGCCGATGCCCAGATAGAGCATTGCGGCGAATGCGGACGGTTTTGGTGAGAGGGTCCACGGCATCTCAACCACAAGTGTGACGGGCAGGGAGAAAAAGAATGCACAAAACATTGCTCCCGATGCCAGCACAGACCAATTGGAAGGTCGTGCAGCATAGCGGATGAGTGTGGCAGAGACCCCATAGCACACGGCACTCAGAAGAATGGCCGACTGCCCCAAGACGGGCCCCGATAAACCCCCGATGGCGGCTGGTCCGAGCAAAAGCGCAACGCTTCCAAAACCCATCCCGATCCCGAGTCCGATGCGCAGGTCAAACGGCTCCTCCCGTATGAAAATATGGGCCAGCAATGCCGTGGTTACCGGCATGATTCCCATCAGGATCGCGGCGAGCCCGCTGTCGATATAAAGCTCACCCCAACTGATCAACGTAAAGGGAAGCGCATTGCCGATAAGGCCGATCAGTCCGAACATCATCCAGGATCGCCCATCCCTCGGGAGCCGGTAGCCACGGAACCGAATCCAAGCATAAAGCAGCACCATCGCGATACCCAAACGCGCACTGGTCAGCGTCATGGGTCCAACACTGTCCACACCGACCTTGATGAAGGCAAACGACGTGCTCCACAATGTGGCGAGCAGCAGTAGCAGCGCGTAGTCTTTGGAGGCCCAAGCGGATTTCATCGTGATGTATAGCGACAAACAGGGTATCAGCCAACACAGAAAGCGGTAATCTAGCGGTTTTTCATAGGATCAACGAGGCGATCAGCCGTGACCCATCAATCTCCAAAAACCCCGCCTCTGCTGGATGCGGATGAACAGCCGCCGTATGTCCACTACAACCCTGACGGACAGTCGGGAGTTGTCCTGGTCTGTGATCACGCGCGCAATGCCACGCCCAGGTCATTGGCAGGGCTGGGATTATCCTCCGAGATCCTGGCGACACACATCGGCTTGGACATTGGGTGCGAACACCTTTCGAAAAAGATCGCAGACAATTTAGACAGCGTTCTGTTGATTGCGGGATTTTCGAGGCTGGTGGTAGATCTCAACCGTCCGCCTGATCATCCGACCTCGATTCCTGTCCAAAGCGATGGTATCGATATTCCTGGAAACCACTCTTTGAGTGCCCGGGACAGGCAACAGCGGATTGATGAGGTTTTTACTCCCTACCATGACGCCGTCGCG
>CEOF01204248.1_pt1 | contig 15194 bp, 17 predicted proteins | sample 361311 | NCBI WGS metagenome assembly CEOF01 (sample SAMEA2619667, study PRJEB7988) | marine metagenome | biome: marine biome (ENVO:00000447); feature: surface water layer (ENVO:00002042); material: "saline water (ENVO:00002010), including plankton (ENVO:xxxxxxxx)" | depth 5 m
AAATGGTTATTGAAGGTCCTAAAACAACGATACCTTTTCATAAGCAAATAATGAAAAATGAAAAATTTGTAGAAGGCGATTTCGATACAAGTTTTTTAGATAATTTTGTATTTAACTGTAAGGAAGAATAATTTATTATGGATTATAAAAAATTTAAATTTACTAAAGATCATGAATGGCTAAATCTTCAAGAAGACTTAGCCACTGTTGGAATAACAGATTACGCTCAAAGCCAGCTAGGAGATATTGTTTTTGTTGAGATGCCTGAATTATCTGTTAAACTTACTGCATCAGAATCTTTTGGAGCGATTGAAGCAGTTAAAACCGTAGCTGACCTTTTTGCGCCAGTTTCTGGAAAAGTCATTGAAATAAATGAAAACCTAGATTCTAACCCAGATCTTGTTAATTCAGATCCTTATACTAAAGGTTGGATAGTCAAACTAAAAATAGAAAATAATGACGAAATAAATGAGCTGATGAATTATGATGAATATCAAGAATATTCCTTAAAAGATAGTTGAAATGTTAGATATTAAAGGAGCAATAGAAAATAGTATAGCTACTAAGAAAAAAGTTATTGAATCTTGTTTGATTGATATTCAATCATCTGTTGAATTAATGATAAAAACAGCAAAAGAGAATAAAAGTATCTTTTGGTGTGGAAATGGAGGCTCTGCTGCTGATTCGCAGCATATGGCAGCAGAATTGATGGGTGGATTGCGTTCTCATAATAGAAGACCAATTAAATCAATCGCATTAACAACAGATTCCTCGTTTATAACTGCTTGGTCCAATGATACAAGCTATGATGAAATATTTTCAAGACAATTAGATGCCCTTGCTGAAAAGGGTGATTTAATTGTTGCTATTTCAACAAGCGGAAATTCAAAAAATATCATTGAGACATTGAGGCTTGCAAAAAAGAAAAATATAAATTCAATTGTTTTGACTGGCGGCTCTGGGGGCAAAATAGCAAATATGGGAGATTGTGTCATTAAAGTACCAAGCGATGATACACAAAGAATTCAAGAAGCCCATTTATTGATTGAGCATATACTTTGTGAAAGTGTTGAAAAAATATTAATGGAGTAAAATGAATAAATACATTGAAGAATATTTATCTATACTTAAAGTAGAGAGAAATCTCGCCTATAACTCATTAGATTCTTACAAAAGGGATCTTAAGAAATATAGATCTTTTGTTAAAGAAATTTTAAACATAGGCTCCATTAGCGATGTTTCATTGGGGCATATCAGATCATACATCCGCCATCTCAACGACAATGGTCTTTCTGCGAATTCAGTAAAAAGAAATATTTCATCGATTAGAACGTTTCATAATTTTTTAAGCTCTGAAGGTTACACAAAGAATAATCCAACCTTACTCCTTCATGCTCCAAAATCATCCCAGAAATTACCCAATTTTTTAACTGTCGATGAAATTGACAAAATTTTGGATTCCATTCCAAAAGATTCACCTCTTTACCTTAGAGATGTTGCGATTTTTGAATTATTATATTCATGCGGTTTACGAGTTACGGAATTATGTGAATTTAAGATGAAAGATATTCTTTGGGATTCAGATTTAATTAAAATTCAAGGAAAAGGAAAGAAAATTAGGTATATACCATTTGGCCCAATTGCAAAAGAAAACCTAAAGAATTACATTGAGAATGAACGTCGAATTTTGTTAAAGAAAAATCCCAAGTCTGCTGAAGTTTTTTTGAGTAGAAATGGAAAAAAACTAACCAGAATGATGGTTTGGATTTTATTGAAGAAATGGACCAAAAATGCCCAACTAGAAAAAATTGTAAGTCCCCACACATTAAGACACTCTTTTGCAACACATTTATTAGAAGGCGGAGCTGATTTAAGGTCAGTTCAAGAAATGCTTGGACACACTGATATTTCTACTACACAAATATACACTCATTTAGATAAAGAGTTTTTAAAGTCCGAACACAAAGAACATCACCCGAGGTATGATTAATGTTATTTAGACTACCACCAGAGGTTTTAACTATGTTAATTCCTGTTTTATTATTTGCTTTAGTTTTTCATGAATTTTCGCATGGATGGGTAGCCAATAGGCTGGGTGACCCTACTGCAAAATATGCAGGTCGATTGACTTTAAATCCACTTGCACATTTAGATATGTTTGGTTCATTGATGATTTTATTTGTTGGATTTGGATGGGCAAAACCTGTTCCAGTTGACTCTCGATATTTAGCAAGCCCAAGAACAGATATGATGAAAATAGCTTTTGCAGGTCCAGCTTCAAATTTGTTGCTAGCTTTTATAGGAGGAACTTTAATCAGAATTATAGGCAACGCTGGTTCTTTAACTTCAATGCTTTATATTTTTACACAAATAAATATTTCATTAGCAGTTTTTAACATGATACCTATCTCTCCACTTGATGGATCACAAATTTTTTCAGGTTTTATGGTAAAGCGTAACCCGCAATTAGTCATGAAAATGCAAGTGTATGGACCTCAAATATTGATGGGATTAATTTTATTTGGTATGTTCACCAATTTTTCCCCTATCTGGTTGGTTATGAGTCCATTCGTCAATTTTTTTATGTATTTATTCATTGGAGTTTAGTGAAAAGATTTTTTAACGAAATCATACCCCCAAGAAGGTCCAAAAAATCACTAATTGGCACAATTGTTTTATTGGTTGTAGTTTTATTTTTAATTGATTATTTAACTAATATAGCAAAAGGTCCCTAATGAAACTTGTTGAATGTGTTCCTAATTTTAGCGAGGGCAGAGATAAATCAGTAATTGATGCGATTTCTAAAAGAATTAAAAGCATAGAAGGGGTGACCCTTCTTGATGTTGATTCAGGTATTGATACGAATAGAACTGTTACAACGTTTGTTGGAGATCCCAAATCAATATCGATTGCTGCATTTGAGGCAATTAAAATTGCTTCTGACCTGATTGATATGTCTAAACATCATGGTTCACATTCTAGAATTGGAGCAACAGATGTTTGCCCAATTATTCCAATTTCAGGAATTAGCATAAAAGAATGTATTGAGCTTTCAGAAAATTTGGCTAAACGCGTTGGTGAAGAACTAAATATTCCAGTTTTTTTATATGAGAAATCAGCTAAAGATTCAAACAGAGCAAACTTAGCAAACATTAGAAAAGGTGAATACGAAGGCTTAAGTCAAAAACTAAAAGATATTAAATGGAAACCAGATTTTGGCCCTTCCATTCTCAATAAAAAGTCAGGTGCTACGGTTATAGGAGTGCGAGATTTTCTAATAGCTTACAACATAAACCTAAACACCGCTAATGTGCGAATTGCAACTGATATTGCATTTGAAATTAGAGAAAAGGGGAGAAGTAAACGTAAACCCGATCCAAAATCTCCTATTTTACTTGATGGAGAAATTATTAGAGATAAAAAGGGAGCGCCCATCAAAAAAAATGGCTTATTCAAAGATGTAAAAGCGGTCGGATGGTATGTTGATGAGTTTAAATGTGCTCAAATTTCAATTAATTTCAATAATTATAAAAAGTCTACCATCCATGAAGTTTTTGATAAAGTTTGCGAGCTCGCAAATGACCGCGGAGTTAGAGTGACCGGAAGTGAATTAGTTGGTCTCATTCCACTAGATGCTATGCTTATGGCAGGAACATTTTTCCTTTCAAAGCAAAGGAGCTCCATTGGAATTCCAGAAAATGATATTATTAATATTGTTTCCCAAAGTTTAGGTTTGAACGATGTAGCGCCTTTTGATCCTAGGAAAAAAATTATTGAATATGCTATCAAAGGTCAAAAACAGAATTTGATGGATATGAAAGTATCAAATCTTTTGGATGAATTCTCAAGGAAAAGTATTGCCCCAGGGGGCGGATCTGCTAGCGCAATTGCTGGAGCTTTTGGAGCATCCCTATGTTCAATGGTTGCTGCAATTAGCTTTGAAAAACTTAAATCATATAAATTAAAAACTAAAATGCTGAAAATAGGCAATGAATCTCAAAAACTTATGAAAAGCCTATCTTTTTATACTGATGAAGATTCCAACGCATTTAAAAAGACAATCAAAGTTTTAAAGCTACCTGATGAAACAGAAGAATTGAAAAAAATTAAAGTTAATGAGATTGCTAAAGCTAATAAATTTTCTGCAGAAATACCCTTGTGTGTAGCTAAAAATTGCCAAGATCTTTTAAAAATTGCTAAAGTTTTATCGCTAGAGGGATATGTGCCATCATTGTGCGATATAAATGTAGCAAGCGAACTATTAATGTCTGGAATCAAAGGAGCGATTTCTAACGTAAAAGTTAATATCCCCAACATAAACGATAAACCATATTCAGAAAAACTGGAAACCGAAATAGAAGACATAATGAAACATAGCGAACTTCTCTTGTCTGAAATAAATCATAATTTTAAAAAAACTATTAATTCTGATGAAATATAAATCTTCTGTTGATAGGGCAAAATCCTATGTTAATGATTTATTAAAGAGAAATGACAAAAGCTCAAGCTTTATTTTAGATGAAAAAATCTGGCAGCTAAATAAAAAATATATCGCTGTTCAAATTAGCGCAGATATTTTGATTATTAATCAGCATCGAGCACACTTTAAAATATTGTATGATCAGTTTTTAGAGGCTATCAATGGTAAGACATTAGGTGGACAAACACTGCTTTTCCCAGAAAAAATTGAATTAAATTTTGATTTAAAAAGTACATTAATGGACATACTTCCTTTTTTAGAAAAAACAGGATTTAGATTTAGAGAATTTTCTGACGAATCTTTAATTGTCAGCTCTATCCCAACAGAAATAGCATGGGGCTCTGAAAAATTGATTCTTGAAAGCTTGCTTCAACATTTTTCTCTTCCTAAAATTAAAACACTTCCATTGGATACTGAACTGGCCACGATCTTATCGAAAAATATTGCAATAAAAGAAAATGAATTTGTTGATCTAAATCAATTGAAAGAAATTTTTAATAAGTTATTTGGATGTTCTAATCCAATGTATTGTCCTGAAGGAAATAAAATTTATCATCTAATTAAATGTACAGACATTGATAATTACTTTTAAATAGTTAAATAGCTTTTTTATGCCAAAATTCCGATCCTTAGCAATTCTTGGCCCAACAGCATCAGGCAAAAGTACCTTTGCTATTAAGATAGCAAAAAAAATTAATGGTGAAATAATTGGGCTTGATTCAAGGCAATCATATAGATTTTTCGAGATTGGAACTGCACAACCATCAAAAGAACAATTAAAAGAAATCAATCATTATATGATCGGCTGTTTTGATCCTTATAAAAGCATAAATGCTGGAGAAAATGCTAAGCTAACTAAGAAATATATTAAAAAAATATTAAACAAAGGAAAGGTTCCCATAGTTTGCGGAGGATCTGGCCTCTACTACAGAGCATTAACGAAAGGCATATTTGATCAAAGCTCGACAAATAATAAAATAAGAGAAAGGCTTGATAAAGAATATCAAGACAATGGCCCAAATGAGCTAATAAAAAAATTAAAGAAAATAGATCCTGAATATTCTAAGTTAATTCATCCCAACAATAAAAAAAGATTGATTAGGGCTCTAGAGGTTTTTGAAATTACAGGAAAACCGCTTTCAGAGCATTTTAAAAATCAAAATATCAACAAGGATTACGATTTTTATTCTGTTTTAATTAACTGGAATGAGAAATTTCTCTTGAGTAGAATAAAACATAGGGTGAAAAAAATGCTTCAGAATGGCTGGTTAGATGAAGTAAAAAATTTAATGTTAAATTTTGAAATTGATAAAATTGTACCTTTGGATTCATTGGGTTACAAAGATATAATTAAATACCATAATGAAGAAATTAACCTCCAAGATCTTGAGGATAAAATAATTTTAAAAACAAAGCAATTTTCAAAAAAACAGTTTAAATGGTTTAAATCGGAAGATATCAATTTTACAATTAATATAGATGAAAGTTTTGAATCAAACAAAATAGTAAATTTGATTATTAATAAATTTCAAAATTAATATTTTATATATAAATTAAAATTGCTTTTAAGTCATTCCTGCGAGAAGACAAAGTTTTAATTCTACCCAATTAGAAGAGTGACTTAATTCCTCTTCTTTTTGGGTTTTTTTTGGAGTTTTTTTGAAGTCAGTTAAAAATGAAATATTAAACGAGACTAAAATCGCTAAATCCATTATTAGATTATCACATGAAATCATTGAGAAAAATAATGGGACCGATGATATATACTTAGTTGGTATTATAACAAGAGGAAAAACTTTAGCCGAAAGAATTCACAAAAATCTTAAAAGCATTACAGGTAACAGCATTAGTTATGGAACTATAGATATAACATTCCATAGAGACGACTATTTCGAAAGACTCAAAACTCCAAAGCTTAATGGAACCAATATTGATAAGCCTATTGATGAAAAAACAGTCATACTTATTGATGATGTATTATACACTGGCCGAACTATTAGAGCAGCTATAGACTCTCTATTATCTTTCGGTCGACCAAAATCGATACAACTAGCAGTTTTAGTAGATAGAGGTCACAGGGAATTACCAATTCGTGCCGATTATGTTGGAAAAAATATTCCAACACACGAAGGTGAGCATATAGAAGTTTTATTTAAAGAAATTGACAATCAAGATTCTATTCGCTTGATAAGGAATGCAATTGAAAAATAAGCATTTAATTGGACTTGAAGGATATCCAAAGCAAGATATTGATGAAATCATCGAAACAGCTTTCTCTTTCAAGGAGGTTCTCGATAGGCCAATTAAAAAAGTACCTTCTCTGCAAGGCAAGACAATTGTAAACTTATTTTTTGAGAATTCCACTAGAACAAGAATCAGTTTCGAGCTTGCTGAGAAACGATTAAGTGCTGATTCAATAAATTTTTCTGCCAGCTCATCTAGTTTAAACAAAGGTGAGACATTCAAAGATACTGTTAAAAATATAGAATCTATGAAAATAGATGCAGCAGTAATAAGGCACCCATTTCCAGGATCTGCATTGATGCTTACAAATTATATTGACTCTGTAGTAATAAATGCTGGAGATGGTACTCATGAGCATCCTACGCAAGCACTATTAGATATTGTGAGCTTGAAAGAAAAATTTGGCTATATAAAAAATTTAAAAATAGGTATAATTGGCGATATTGCACATAGTCGCGTAGCATTAAGCAATATATATGGATTGAAAACTCTTGGTGCAAAGGTTGTTTTATGCGGCCCTTCAACCCTCATGCCGGTAAGGATTGAAGAATTGGGATTAACTGTCAATAATAATATTGATGAGGTCATAGAATGGGCAGATGCCATCAATGTTTTGAGAATTCAAAGAGAGAGAATGAATAATGCATTAATTCCTTCTGTCAGGGAGTACAGAAGATTATTTGGCATAACTCAATCAAGAATAGAAAAACACAACAGTGAACTTGTAATAATGCATCCAGGGCCAATGAATAGATGGGTAGAAATTGACAGTAATGTTGCTGACAGTGACCAAGCAATTATCTTAGATCAAGTATTAAATGGAGTTGCTACAAGAATGGCTATTTTATATCTTTTGCTTTCAGGCAAAACAAAGAAAGATTCCTAATGCAAACTGAAAAAATAAATAAGAACCTTGTTTTAAAAAATGCTAAAATCATCGATCCATTCAAATCTACCGAGATAAATGGAGATATATATATAAAAGAAGGTAAAATAAATTCCATTGGAAAAGCTACATATCCGTCGTCCTCTAAAATAATTGACTGCACTGATAGGATAGTTACTCATGGTTTTTGTGATATTCATGTTCATTTTAGGGAACCAGGAGAGGAATATAAAGAAGACTTAAATTCAGGCTCGCAGGCTGCTTTAGCAGGAGGCTTTACTCGGGTGTGCACAATGCCCAATACATCTCCTGCTATTGACAGTCCAGAGTTAATTAGATACATAATAAATAGATCCAATGAGTGCCCTATTTATATTCACCCGATTGGTGCTGTCACAAAGTCTCAAAAAGGCAAAGAACTAACAGAAATGAAAGCAATGTTAAATGAAGGAGCAGTAGCATTTAGCGATGATGGAGTGCCTATTGAGAATTCAACTGTTTTAAGAAATGCGCTTTCATATTCTTCAATGTTTCATGGAAATATTAAAATTATAAACCATGCTGAAGATCTTACTTTAAAAAATTCATCAGTAATGAATGAAGGTATCACATCTACAAAATTAGGTTTGAAGGGTTCTCCAGATATTACTGAATCAAACATGGTATTGAGGGATTTAGAAATTGCTAAATTTACAAATTCTCATATACACGTACCTCATGTGAGTGCAGGTAAATCCGTTAAACACATAAACTCAGTTAAAAAAGACTATGATAAAGTAACTGCTGAGGTAACACCTCATCATTTGTTTTTCTCTGATGAAGATTTACAAAATTATAATACTAATTTAAAAGTAGCTCCTCCAATACGAACAAGAGATGATAGAAAAATCTTAATTAATGCTCTCAAAGATGGCACCATAGATTGTATTGCCACAGATCACGCTCCGCACGCACTGGAGGAAAAAGAGTGCGGCTTTAATTGCGCATCTTTTGGAATGATTGGACTTGAATCTTGCTATGGAGCTGTAAATAAAATTCTATTTCAAGAAAACAATCTTAATACTGTCTCATTAATTAAACTAATGACATCAAATCCAAGAAAAATCATGGGTTTTGAAAATGATTTGCTTTCAAAGGGCATGGATGCAGAACTAGTAATCTTAGACCCCAAAGAAAAATGGAAATTTACTGAAAAGAACATTTACTCTAAATCGAAAAATTCTCCTTTTATTGGAGAGGATTTGCTCGGAAAAGTAAAGTATACAATAGTCAAAGGATTGATAAATAAAATATAAATTATAATTGACTATATGTACTATTGAGAACTAATATTATTTGCTCTATATCTCTCAAAAATTTATGATTACAAAATCTATAAAACTAAATGAAATAACTAAAGAATGGTTCATAGCAGATGCTGAGGGCAAAACATTGGGTAGGTTTGCATCTGAAGTTGCAAAAGTACTAAGAGGCAAACATAAACCGTCTTTCACCCCAAACCTCGATATGGGAGATTTTGTAATTGTAGTGAATGCTGATAAGATAAATGTTACTGGATCTAAAGAAACACAAAAAAAATACTTCAAACATTCTGGGTACATTGGTTCAGCTTCATTAACTAAATTAGATCAAGTTAGACGAACCTATCCTGAGAGAATTTTAGAAAAAGCAATATGGGGAATGTTACCTAAAAATAGACTAGGCAGATCTATTTTTAAACATCTTAAAATTTATCCAGGCCCTAATCACCCCCATCTATCACAAAAACCTAAAAAATTAGAAATTTAAATATGTCAAAATCAGTTTATAGTTCCATTGGTCGAAGAAAAGGCTCGATTGCTAGAGTTTACATGAACCCAGGTCAAGGTAATATAGTTATAAATGGAAAAGAATTTACAAATTATATCTCTAGGAAGAGCTTAGCAATTGTTGTAACTCAGCCGTTAGATCTTTTAGATCAGAGAAATGCTTATGATATTTCTGTCAATGTAAAGGGTGGAGGTCTGTCAGGACAAGCAGGTGCAATAAGGCTAGGCATATCTAGAGCTCTAAACGAAATAAACGAAGATTTCAGATCCAAGCTTAAAGAAGCTGGTTTTTTAACAAGAGATGCTAGAAAGGTTGAAAGAAAAAAATATGGCCAGCCTGGTGCTCGTAAAAAATTTCAATTTTCTAAGAGATAAGAGATAAAGATATACAATGAATAAAGTTAAATTTGACGATCTATTAAGTACCGGAGCCCATTTTGGTCATGTAACAAGTAAATGGAATCCAAATTTTAAGCCATTTATATTAATGGAAAAAAATGGTGTTCATATTATAAATTTAGATCAAACAATGCTTTATCTTGACAAAGCTCTAGGGTTCATTCAAACCCTAGCCAAGAAAAAAGGTGAGTTTTTGTTCATTGGAACAAAAAAGCAAGCAAGGGATATTGTTCAGCAGGAAGCGGATAGATGTTCCATGTTTTATGTCGTCGAAAGATGGTTGGGCGGTACATTAACTAATTTTTCTACAATCAAAAAAAGTATAAAACGCTTAAATCTTTTAGAGAAAGAAGGTTCTCATATTTATGAAAACCAAACAAAAAAAGAAGTACAGATGTTAAATAGGGAAAGAATCAAACTTTCTGACCAGCATAGGGGAATCAAATACATGCGTCGATTACCTGATGCTATAATTGTAGTTGATGCTAGATTAGAGTTTACAGCTGTTAAGGAGGCAAATGGCCTAGGTATTCCAATAATCGCAATAGTTGACTCCAATACAAACCCAAACAACATATCATATCCCATCCCTGCAAATGATGATTCGATTAGAACAATACAATTGCTAACCTCCAGTATCGCTGATACCATTTTAGAAGCTAACGGTAAACTTAATGAAAATAATACCGTTCCTGATCAATCAAATATTTCTGATGCCGATAACAACCAAGATTTAATTTCACCATCTAATAGTAACAATAATTAATTTCACTACCGATCAATTAAAATGAAGATAAGCGCCAAAACCGTAAAGGATTTAAGAGAAAGAACTGGCGCAGGTATGATGGACTGCAAAAAAGCTCTGGTTAAATCAGATGGCGATCTTGATAAAGCAGTCGATTTTTTAAGAAAATCAGGAATCGCTAAAGCTGAAAAAAAGGGAAGTCGAACAGCTAGCGAAGGAATAATATATTCATATATCCATCATGGTGATAAGCTAGGTGTCTTGCTTGAATTAAATTGTGAAACAGATTTTGTCGCAAAAACTGAAGGTTTTAATGGCTTGGCTAATAATTTAGCTATGCAAATTGCAGCCACAAACCCTATTTCAATCGATCGTGATTCTATTGATAAAAATTTTCTCAAAAGAGAAGAATCTATTTTTAAAGAACAAGCATTGTCTTCTGGCAAGCCCGAAAATGTTGTCGATAAAATTGTCAAAGGAAAATTAGAAAAACTTTACTCTGAGATTTGTTTACTCGATCAACTATATATAAAAGACACAGATAAAAAAATATCTGATTTATTAAATGAAGCTATTGCAACTTTAGGTGAAAATATAGTTATTACTCGATTTATCAGATTTGCAGTTGGTGAGAATACTTCACCAAGTTAGCAAATGCCAGAAAAACCATTTTATAATCGTATTCTGCTCAAATTGAGCGGAGAGGTTATTGCTGGTAAAAAAGGCTTTGGTATTGATTATCAAAAAGCCGCTGAACTTGCCCTTGAAATCAAATCTTTACACGAAATGAATATCGATATCGGTTTGATTATAGGAGCTGGTAATATTTTTAGAGGAATGCAAGCAGCAAACAAGGGAATGGAAAGAGTTTCTGGTGACTATCTTGGTATGTTAGCTACCATAATGAATGCAATTACAATGCAAGATGCTCTTGAGAAAATTAATGTTGAAACAAGAACCTTATCTGCGATAACGGTGTCTCAAATTTCAGAGCCATATATAAGGAGAAGAGCTCTTAGACATTTAGACAAAAAAAGAGTTGTAATTGTTGCTGGCGGTACAGGAAATCCTTATTTTACTACAGATACCGCTGCTGCTTTGAGAGCTACTGAGCTGAAGGCGGAAGTTTTAATTAAAGGTACTAAAGTAGATGGTGTTTATGATAAAGATCCTGTTTTAAATCGTGATGCAAAAAAATTTAAAAAATTAAATTATTCTGAAGTGATTTCTAAAAATTTAAGAGTAATGGATCTTACGGCCATTACTTTATGTAAAGAAAATAATCTTCCGGTGCAAGTTTTTGATATAAATAAATATGGAAATCTTAGAAAATTAGTTTTAGGTAAAGAAATAGGCACTATAATTAACTAAAAAAGTAAAATAATGATTGAAGATATAATTATAGACACAACTAAAAGAATGGATTTGGCTATTGGCCATTGTAAAGTCGAGCTTTCAAAAGTGAGAACAGGTAGAGCTAATCCTCAAATTCTCAATTCATTAAAAGTTGAATATTATGGTTCAATGGTTCCACTAACTCAAGTTTCAACAATTACCTCGCCTGAGCCAAGACTAATAACAATAAAACCTTATGAAAAACCATTGATAGGGGAAATCGAAAAAAGTATTATGGAATCAAACCTAGGTTTGACGCCAAATAATAATGGTGAATCAATCTTAATTCCAATTCCACCATTATCTGAGGAGCGTAGAAAAGACTTGATAAAATACGTTCATCAGCTTGTAGAAGAAAGCAAAGTGGCAATCAGAAACATAAGGCGAGACGCATTACATACTTTAAAAGATTTTGCGGATGAAAGTCATCTTTCCGAGGACGAAAGCAGGAGGCAAGAATCTAATATTCAGGATATTACAAATACAAACATTTCATCTTTGGAAAGTATTGAGAAGATAAAAGAAAAGGAACTTTTAGAATTTTAAATTATTAGGTGTAGTAAAATTTCCTAATTAAACGCCAATTACCCTCCCTTAAGCTAATCAATCACACTTTGACCAGCCACACTCTCTGCAAGTCAAACAACCGCCTTCATTGATTACATTTTGACAATCTGTTCGATTCTGACCTTCTGAGCATTCAAAGGAATTATCTTGCGCCATGGTAATTCTAACTTTTTCTTCAACAAAATCAGAATCTGTATCGGGCTTCCATGTATTTCTCTCTTTTAAATAATCATCCAAAGCTTTTCCAATAGCATCAGGGGTAGAAAGAATAAGGCGACCATCTTCCCATGTTGGATTTGGACCTGAAATACCCTTCAATTGTCTAACAATAGAATTTGGATCAACTCCAGATCGCAACGCTAAAGAAATTAATCTGCTTATAGCTTCAGATTGTGCTGCGGCATTGCCACCGGCTTTTCCAATTGTGGTAAATATTTCACAAAGGCCATTTTCATCCTCGTTTATTGTAATGTATAAAGAACCTTCACCTGTGCGAATTCTTCTTGTAGTACCTGAAGTGGTAATAGGTCTAATTCTGGGCCTTTTCTCATTGGTCTGGGATCCAGCCAAATTTTTTGTAGGTGTGTTGACACTTTTTTTCTTGGTTTCTTCATCAGTAATAAGAATACCTTCTCGAGAACCTTCTCTATATACTGTGATTCCTTTAAGGCCTGCTTTATGGGCAGTCATATAAATATCAGCAACGGTTTCTTTCTTTATTTCATTTTTAAGATTTACAGTAGATGATATGGAACTGTCAATGTATTTTTGAATAATTCCTTGCATCTTTACTCTAAAGTATGGATCAATATCATGCGCCGTTACAACATAATCAGGAAGATTGTCATCATTTTTGAATAATTTTTCTATAATCGGGTGGTATACTTTATACTCGTCAAAATCTCTTCCAAATCCATCGTTTTTCTTGACTCTTCTTTTATAAGATGTTGCGAATATAGGTTCAACACCGGAGGTTACCCTGGCAACAATGGCACCACTGCCAGTTGGAGGTACAGTTAAAACAGTTGAATTCCTTATTTTATGCTCTTCAATATCATTTTTTATATGCTTTGGAAGATTTTTAACAAAATGACTTTTTTTGTAACCATCCCATTTGAAATTAGGAAATCCGCCTTTTTCTTTAGCAAGTTCAACGCTAGTTTCATAAGCTGTATCTCTGAAAATTTGCATGATCTGATCAATCGTTTGTAGAGCGTCTTCACTGTCATATTTAATGTTCATTCTCACAAGCATATCACCAAGCCCTAAAATACCTAGACCAATTCTTCTGTCATTGTATGCATTTTGCTTTTGAGACTCTAAGGCATGTCTATCTAAATTGTAATCAATAACATTGTCAAGAAATCTAGTTGCAGTTACTATGGTATCCTTGAACTCATCAATCATAAAATTTCCTTTTTCATCAACAAAGCGTTCTAAGTTTATAGATCCCAGATTGCAGCATCCACCATCAGGAAGCGGTTGTTCTGCGCAGGGGTTAGTTGAAACAAGGGGGCTACAATATTCTGCATTATGATAATTTTTCATAGTATCCCAAAACAACAAACCTGGCTCAGCGCTTGAGTGAGCATGGTCAATTATCTTGTCCCATAAACTTTTAGCGTTAACTGTTTTATAAACTTTGCCTTGATATCTTAGATCGAACTCTTCATTCTTTGAAACTGCACTCATAAATTCGTCAGTTAATAAAACAGAAATATTAGAATATTTTACCATGTTAACATCGCCAGTTTTGATCTCGATAAATTTTTCAATATCGGGATGGTCTATGCTCAATGTTTGCATGTTTGCACCCCTTCTGCCATGCTGCGCTATGGTATTGGTATTTTCACTGAACAAATTCATAAAACCAACAGGACCACATGATTCGCCTCCTGTGCCGTTTATAGCATCCCCTGATGGTCTTAAAACAGAAAGATCATGACCACAGCCACCTCCAAATTTGTATGTCCTAGCTTCTTCTTGAATGGTTTTGTAAATAGAATTGATAGAATCATCATTGATTCCAACTACATAGCAGTTGTTTAGAGTGGTCGTTATGTCTTCTCGTCCTGCACCATGCATTATTCGACCACCTGGAGTAAATTTAAAATCCTCTAAAATTGAATAAAATTTATCTTCCCATAGTTTTTTGGATTTTTTTGTTTTCTCTACGCTCGCTAACGCTTTTGCTTGTCTTTGCCACAACTCATAGGGATGGCTTTCCCATGGTGCCAAGTATTTGTTTTTTAAAACATCTGCGCCAAGTGTATCACCATTATAGTAATTGTCGATTTGAAATTTTGAGAAGTCGTCTTTGGTCGTTTTTTTGTCAACTTCTTTTGCAAGCTCTCTTGCGGTATCTTCTACTAATGTGTTTAATTCTTTCGATGATTTGTCATTTTCATTTGGAAAATTTAGTTCAATTGCTTCCGCCATCGCCTTAATTCCTTACGTTTTGGTATGTGGTTGTAAAAAAGTTTTAATTAACAAATGAAAAAGTGATAATTTATATGGTTGGCGCTTGAAAATATATAAACATTGAAAAAATCCATCAAGTAGAAAAGTTAATATAATTGTTTTGTCGTCGATAATTTTTTTAATGACAAGGTTATCCACATTTTATCCACATCAATTTTTAACGTAATCAATTATCAATAAAAATTACTG
>CEOF01041695.1_pt1 | contig 15034 bp, 12 predicted proteins | sample 361311 | NCBI WGS metagenome assembly CEOF01 (sample SAMEA2619667, study PRJEB7988) | marine metagenome | biome: marine biome (ENVO:00000447); feature: surface water layer (ENVO:00002042); material: "saline water (ENVO:00002010), including plankton (ENVO:xxxxxxxx)" | depth 5 m
GGTGCAGGAGAAGTAACGAATAAAAATATTGCAGTGAAAGACTCTGCTGGCAATTGGAGTACAAGCACGGGTCAATTTTTAACAATTGATAACACTGCTCCAGTACTCACATCTATTTCAGACAGATGGATAAAAAATGGTGAATCCACCGAAATCAATGGTTCTGGATTTCAAAGTTTTGGCGGAGATGCTTCTGCGGTTACCATTGGAGGTAAAGATTTAGTAACTGCGGTTAATAGTGGTGGACTTGGGGGGAGCTTTACAGTAAATAGTGATACCAAAATCACTGTAACTGCAGGAGCCGGTGAAGTTACCCGTGGTCTTGTAACAGTTACTGATGCCGTAGGAAATGTAAGTAGCTCAATTAAGGCTATTTCAATAGATAATACGAAGCCAGCTGCTCCTGAAAAATTATGGCTATGGTATTCTGATTCGGGCACAGATGAGGATGACATCAGTAATGACCCTACGCCTTATTTCCAAATTAAGGGTGTAAGTAGCTCCGACTCAATAACGGTTAGAGTTACCAAAGTAGGTACTGCTAATAACGCAGCATGGTTAGGCAAACCATCTTCTAGCAATGGAACGCAGTATTTGGAGTGGTTAGAGAGAACCAATGAAATAATGGGTGACCCCAACTTGGAAGGTTACAATAGCTATGCACTATTAACTAGCAATGCTGCCCCGGCAGAATTAACTGACAATGGCGAATATACGTTTAAAGCATTTGCCGTAGATAGCGCTGGAAATGAATCCACATCGGGAGCAACATATAAGTATACATTTGATAATATTACCCCAGATGAAGCATCATTTACAAGAATAACAGCAGAAACAAATTTTGGACAGTCAAACACAGATTGGATTACGAACAGTAAGAGACCCGCATTCGTAGTTACAAATGTACCTGTTGGACACAAGATACAGTTACGAGCAGATGATCCCGATGACGGGTCAGGACGTGCGGCTAGATGGATAACGCTTGATGACGATACAACAAGATCAGTCCCGGCCACAATTGTTGTTGCGGAGGACCTACCTCATGATCCAGTATTGAAAAATAATAACGCTACAGGCAATGTTGATAAGCTAGATGATGGTGGAGTTGATTGGTGGTACCAACCAGTGATAACTGATATAGCTGGCAATACAACTTACGGAGACCTGCAAGTTGTTGAGATCGATTTATTAGCCGATACAGCTATTATTACCTACGGTGACAATCCGGTTTGGTTTGGAGATAATACTGTTGATATTAATATTAAATTTACAGATAACATGAATACGGTCAATCCGCCAACGCTTGATATCTACTGGCCAGGAGATACAGAACCTACATTAGATGATGAAGTGATGACGCAAGGCGCAAATGATTCATTATGGACTTATCAGCTAACACTTGTAGATGAAAAGACAGGTAACGTTCGAGTTATTCCATCCGCTTACGATAAAGCGGGCAACTTTTACGATCGCGTAGCCACACAAGATACATTAACATTATTTTTGGATAATACGCCACCAGATTCATCTAAAATTGGTTTGATTACTGCTTTTGGCGATACCAGTGTAACAGGCTGGTTTAATGATTATACAGACTCATTGAAGTTTTTAGTTCCTCTTAATGCTAGCGATTCTACCTTATTACGAGGCGGAAAGCTGAGAATTGAATCAAATGTTCGCGCTAAACTTGGAGAAAATACGTGGCGCAATGTAAAAAATAATGATGGCGCCATTGAAGACAGCATTATTCAAAGAGGAAATAATGTACCAATAGTTCGTTCAAGACAAAGCATTTTATCTTCTCTTGATGGTACGCTTTTTCAGGGTGACACTATACGATTCAGGGCAACAGTATTTGACAGAGCAGGTAATTCAACTAGCGGAGAAGCAAGTGAATCGATATTCGTTCTTGACACCATTCCTCCTGGCGAGAGGCCGTTTATCAACGATACTTTATTCACGCATAACGGAACCAAAAATTTCTTAACAATTAATCGAGACACTACATGGACAAACGACACTCTTCGATTCGCCTGGATGACATGGCCTGACTCTATTCTTGTAAATGAAAGACCGTCCGGTCTATCTTACTTTAGATATTCAGTTTATCAGAGTACGAAAAAAGATCCCGGAGTAAACGATTGGACTGAATGGAGAGGGTTTCAAAATCTAACACAGGATACGCTTTACACGCTGATTGACTCCCTGCGTCATGACAGGAAATATTATACTGCAATATCTGCAGTTGACTCTGCTGGAAACAGGTCAGATACAGTTCGATCATCAATAACTCTTCGCCAAAACGTTGAGCCGGTAATCACAGCTATAAATGATACGACTTTAAAGGAAGATATAGAGTGGAAGAGACTGATTGAAGTGAAAGATGATGACGCCAAAACAATACTCGGAGATACTTTTACGTATGAACTAATTACCATGGCTGTTGATACAATTAAGAAAGATTCTTCCGCAATAACCAATTTGAACGATGATGCCTCTAGTGCATTTAAGGCAAAGGTTTCAACCAGCGGAGAATTGACATTTACACCTTCACCTCTTGACTCAACTGGAAAAGATACATTATATCTGTTTAGAATTGTAGCAACTGATGCTTGGACAAAAGATGATACCTTTGATATTAATGTAAAAGTACTCCCTGTTAATGATAATCCGATTATAAACCTATCTTCATTTACCAAGTTTTCATCATGGGGATATAAGGAAGGTGCAAGAAGCGACAGTATTCCGCTTACACGCTATGTATATGATGAGGATAACGACACCACAGATTTAAAGTATACATTTAAGATACTAGGGTCATCTCAAAATAATCCAGGATATCCAACAGCAAAACTTGGTTTTTTATCACCTGTTTCCAAAGATTTCAAAAAAGCATTCTTAAGTAACTTGATTGATGAATATCCAACATCAACTATTATGCAGAAAAATAATGCATTCCTGGTATATCCGGCGGGTGTAAGCGATCTTAAGGATCCTGTCAAGGTAGACTCAACAAGTAAGGTGGGTGAGTCATTCACTGACACTACCTATGCCTGGATAATGCCTACTGATACGACATCCCTTGATACAAATTATTACACCGTTGACAGTATGAGGGTTGAGTTTACTGTAATTGATCCTGGTGGATTAGTAGGCAGAGATACAATCCCTTTCTTTATTAATCCAAAAAATGACCCTCCCGTTTGGTCTGGTTTGCGAGATACTATAGTAGTGGAAAGTGATTCTATATCGCTTGATTTTGCTAATTATTTAACCGACACAGATGATACACTGCTCACGGTTTCAATTTTACCACTTACTTACCAAAAATTTGTTGATATTAAAACGCCAAAAGATAGTATTGTGGGGGATACCGTCTTCTATCTTTCAAGAGGAAAAAATGAATTAGTCAATTTTAAACCGCAGTCCTTATGGTACGATTATAAACCAGCGAATATACCAGGTCAAGAGGGCGAACTTAGAAGCGGTATATGGAACCCTCAAGATACATCAAGCAACCAAATTAAATTTGAAATTACGGCCGTTGACGACTCAGGAAGTACTGCAATAGATACTTTCTCAGTTAAAATCCAGCGTGTACCCCGTCCAGAGATCCGCATGTACGTTGTCCAAAACAATGCGTTTACTGACTACTATGAGATATTTCTCATAGATTCGTTAGCCTCGACTACGGACATCAGTTTGAAAGTTCAATCTGAAACTATACGTCTGGATACAGCGGCCGATTATACCTATGTAGGAAACCACTATATCCGCGGCTCGGTCTTACAGCGAGAATTTGATATTTACGCGAAAGGTACCGTTGGTGACACTACTCTACCAACTAAAATAATCACTTTTACTATGGCTAAATCTTATGGTAATTGGTCTGGTTCCAGCTCAGACGGTAGGTTTGGAGTATTAGGTAGAAATGGATCCGTTGATTATGATCAGACACTAATGATATTAGATTCCTCTCTTTTTGAGCCATACTTTAATGATAAAGCATCTTATCTTTTGGGGAATGAATCTTCACGATTTAAAAAGTCAGTTCAGGTTTCGCTACTATCTGAAGAGAATGAGCTTGCGATTTATCAAAGATCAATTGGTTCGGGATGGGTAGAGCTGCCTTCATACAATGAAAGCGGTCAAGTTTTAGCATATACCGATAAAATGGGATACTTTAAAATGGGTCCAAAAACATTAGTGGTGCCAGGACAGACTTCATTGCAACAAAATTACCCAAATCCGTTTAACCCATCTACAACCATTGAATACGATTTAGGATTTATTGATGGCCCAAATCAGCGTGTCAATATTACAGTATATGATATTCTTGGACGTAACATAAAGACCTTAATCAATGAACAGCAAAGCATTGGTAGATACCGCGTAAAGTGGAATGGGCGCGACCAAAACGATGTTCCAGTCTCTTCTGGAATTTACTTTGTTAATTTGATGACAAATAGTGGAAGAACTGAAACCAAAAAAATCATGTTAATGCGATGATACAACACAATAGAAAAATACCCACTTTTGTATTATGTGTTCTGGCATTATTATTAATAGATGGCTGCAGAAAAGACTTTAGTGCGACCGCTGAGCATAAAGCATCTTATGGATGGGAAATGTATGAGCTTAAAGATTATCTAAAGAGCAAAGAATGGTTTACTAATTCTGTTATGACAAATGAAAAGTGGAAAGATGGATATAACGGTCTTGGCTGGTCATATGCTAAACTCTTAGAATTGGATAGCTTAGATACCGAAAACATAGGATCGATACGGACATTTCATCGTGGACTAATTCAACCAAAAGACCCATGGAATTCAACGGATGTCCATTTGGAAATATTAGCAGGGTTAACTTTTGCATATCATGCGAAAGGGAATAATAGCGAAGCGGTTAAATTTGGTAGCGCATTAATTGATTCCACCTTAATCGGACTTAACCCTTCTAGGTGGCATTCTTGGGCATTTAGCCACGACTCAACACTTAATTATCTAGATTTACGCATTACAATGGCATCTTCTTATTTTGCTCTCGCAAAATTTGATTCGACACATAAGCATTTAAAGGTAGTGCTGGATTCACTTGGTTCATCAAGCTTACTTATTAATGACTATTCCACTCTCCTTGGAAGACAAAAAGTTGCTCAACAGCTTGACAGTCTTCAAAAAATTCTTCAGCAAAAATAATTTAAATGAGCGACACCCATGCAAGATGGATGAGAATAGCGCTTTTAGAGGCTCAAAAAGCCTTTAAAATCGATGAAATACCTGTTGGGGCAATAGTTGTTTTAGATGATAAAATAATTGGAAAAGGATACAATCAAAGAGAGCAGTTAAAAGATCCAACGGCACATGCGGAAATAATTGCTCTATCTGCCGCAGCTAATACAATCGATGATTGGAGATTGCACAAGTGCACTATCTACGTAACTAAAGAGCCTTGCGTCATGTGTTCTGGGGCAATTGTTAGTTCGCGAATCAAAATGGTTGTATTTGGTTGTTACGATAAAGAAGCGGGATGTTGTGGGTCTCTTTACCAATTTTGTGGAGACGCTCATTTGAAGAATTCTACTGGTGTCAAGGGTGGCGTCATGGAAAAAGAATGTCTTTCAATTATCCATGATTTTTTTGAAATTCAAAGGAAAGCACAATACACAGATTAAGGAAATATCATGAAGTTTTCTAAAATATATATTTTATCATTTTTATTGCTGACTGCTGTAGCTTGTGAAGACGAAAAAGACGAAGCAAGTAATGCATTAAATTGCGCTAGTGTAATGGCAGAAATGGATGCTGCTAATGAAGCATTTGAGGCAAACGCTACCAAAGCTAATTGCGAGGAAGTGATAGAAAAGGCAGAAGCAGTTTATAATTGCATGCCAGATGGTCCAGAAAAGACGGAAATGAAAGAAGATCTAGACTCAATAAGAGGTACATGCGATCTGTTTTCTTAATAAGTAATATTTAGTGCTCTATTTAAAAGCCTCACAATTAGTGGGGCTTTTATTGTAGGAGAGATGGCAGAGCCTGGTTGAATGCGCCGCACTCGAAATGCGGTATATCTTATTGATATCGGGGGTTCGAATCCCTCTCTCTCCGCTAAAATTTTTTAATAACAATGAAAGTATGACTGGAATAGTATGAACGAAAAAAGAAAAATATTTACAATCCCAAAGGGCTATTCCACTAACGACACTGATGATCGACTTAAATGGTTAAAAGAAACCACAGGATTTGATTACAATTCGCACCTTGAAAATCAACCTGATGAGCTAAAAGGTATAATTGAGAACCACATAGGCTATATGAAGATACCAATGGCGGTGGCTGGACCTTTGAAGGTTGAAGGAAAGTATGCCAACGGCGATATTTATGTACCAATATGCACTTTGGAGGGAACACTGGCGCTATCTATGACGCGAGGTATGATCGCCACACATAGATCTGGTGGAATAAATGTAAGTCATATCAAACAAGAGTTATCAAGAGCGCCCGTTTTCACTTTTGATAATTTAAAAAAATCAGCTGATTTTATGGATTGGATTGTCAAGAACTTTGACAAAATAAAAGAAGTTGCAGAATCAACTACCAGCCATGGAAAGCTTTTAAGAATAGATCAGTATCCTATTCAAAACTTCGTAGTCTTAGATTTTATATTAGACACAGGAAACGCAGCTGGTCAAAATATGGTTACACTTGCTGCTAAAAAAGCATGTGATTTTATAAAAGAAAAAACAGAAGCCGATTTCTTCCTAGAGTCTGGATTCAATAGCGATAAAAAAGCCTCAGCCCGAAATATGATTATGGGCAGAGGGCATAGCGTTATTGCAGAGACCACAATTAGCCATTCTGTTATTAGGAGCGTGTTGGATACCGATGTAGAAAGTCTAATAAAATATCAAGAAATTGGACCGACCACAACTAGATTGGCTGGAACTGAGGGTTGTCACTTACATGTGTCAAACGCCCTTACCGCTATTTATTTAGCAACAGGTCAAGATACTGCGTGTGTTGCTGAAAATTCTATCGGACATTATCAAATCGAACCCTTAGATGGTGAAGTAAAGTTTAGACTTACTTTGCCAAGTTTAACTGTAGGAACGGTAGGTGGCGGCACAAGGCTAGCTCCTCAAAAGCAAAATCTTAAATTGTTGGGTTGTGATGAGGGTGACAATGCATCTAAAAAATTTGCAGAAATTATATGCGCATCTGCTCTGGCTTTAGAAATTTCGTTATTTTCAGCTTTAGCTTCTCATACATTTACACAGGCCCATATGAAATATGGACGATAGTTTAATTACATGTCCATTCTTGAAGATCCAAAATATTCATATTTGATTGGTAAGCAGTCTATCTTCTTCCGTTTTTGGAAAAAGATATTTTATTATTACTGTAATACTGTTTTTTCTTTATATACACCAGTTAAAATAAATGGAAGAGAAAATCTTCCTTTAGAATCTGCTATTTTTTGCAGCAATCATAATAGCCATATGGACGTAGCATTAATTAGTTCAGCCGCAGGAAAAAGCTTTAATCATTTTGGAATGCTAGCGGCAATCGACTACTGGTTTGATAGTAGAATAAAAAAAATACTAACAAATTTTGTAATGAATTTGATACCTATCGCTCGCAAGTCAAGCACTAAAGATGGATCCATTAGCTTCCAAGATACGATTGCTCTTTGTAAGCGATTTATGGATTATGGTAATAGAAATATTGTCATATTTCCAGAAGGATCTAGAGGAGAGCCTGATAAAATTAAACCATTTAGAAATGGTGCTGCAAGATTTTCGCTTGCACTTAATAAGCCTATAGTACCGATATTTATATATGGATCTTTTCGGGCATGGCCAAGGGGTAAGGTGTTTATGCGGCCATGCAGAATAACGATAAATATACTTGAGCCTATTTATCCAAATGATTACATTTCCGAAGACAAAGCAGATGATTTGATTGCGAAGGAAATTACCAGTCATCTTGAAAAGATAATCTTAGCTGAAAGAGAGAGATATGCCTCAAGATAAGTTTTATGCAACAAAAAGCAATAAACGTTTACATAGATGGGGTTTTAAAGATTCAGGTTTTGAATTAACCGGTGAGAAAACCGTTACTTTTAGTGGGGATCGATATGAGGTGAGTGGAACGGAAATGCCAGATTTTATTCCATATATTGAGAGTGTATTGGGCATAGATTTTGATGAAGAGGATCAAATATCGCCTGTAGATAAAAAACCTTTTCAAGCCTCAAATTTAAGCCCTGAATTTTTTGACCAATTAAAAAGCTCTTTTGAAGAGGACAGATATACTGTTGATGGTATGGAAAGGTTAATCCATAGTCATGGGCAGGAGACTTTTAAGGATGTCTATAAGGTTTTATATAATTCAATCGAGCGAACTGTTGATTTGGTATTTTACCCTGAATCAGAAGATGAAGTAATATCCTTAGTTGATTTAGCAGTTAAATTCAATATTTGCTTAATTCCCTATGGAGGTGGTACCAATGTAACGCGCGCATTAACTATCCCTGAAAACGAGAATAGGTCAGTAGTTTCAGTAGATATGAGGAGAATGTCAAAAATCGAATGGATAAATAAAGAAGATAGAAGAGTTTGTGTCCAATCTGGAATAACAGGAGGAGATTTGATTGAACTTCTCAAAGAAGAAGGGTTTACTATTGGTCATGAACCAGATAGCGTTGAGCTTTCAACCGTAGGTGGTTGGATCGCTACGAATGCAAGCGGTATGAAAAAAAATCGATATGGAAATATCGAAGACATTGTTGAAAATATTAGCATGGTTTCACCTAAAGGCACCATCAGTCAAATCAATCCTATATCCAGAGGATCTATTGGCTTTAAACCGCAGAATGTATTGTTTGGTTCTGAGGGAAATATTGGTATAATAACCAAGGCTGTACTAAAGATTCATCAAATACCTAAGCTCCAAAAATATAATTCCGTATTATTTAAAAACTGGGGCGAAGGTGTTGCGTTTATGAAAGCTCTTTCCAAAACCAATTATATACCTGCAAGTGTAAGACTTGTTGATAATATCCAATTCCGATTTGGTCAAGCCTTAAAACCTCGAGCGGAGGGGTTTAAAAAACTTAAGAGCAATATAGAAAAATTCTTTGTGGTTAATATTAAAGGTTTTGATCCAGACAAAATGTGTGCCCTTACGATTGTTATGGAAGGGACGAAAGAAGAAGTCGATTATCAGCAGAAAAATGTTAATAAATTAGCAAAGAAACATAAAGGTCTAATTGGTGGTCCGGGAAATGGCAAAAGAGGTTATATGCTTACCTATGCAATCGCATATGTGCGTGATTTTGCGGCAAAGTATCAAATAATGGGTGAGACCATGGAAACCACGGTTCCTTGGAGCAAAATCCAAGATGTTATTGATGCAATGTCTAAAAGGATTGTTGATTTACACAAAGAGTACGATTTGCCTGGAAAGCCGTATATATCGTATAGAATCCCGCAGATTTATCACACTGGAGTATGTATCTATTTCATGCTTGGAATGTCTGTAAAAGGAGTTAAAGATCCAGAAGAAAAGTTTAGTAAGATAGAGCACTCACTGCGAGGAACAATTATAAAGCATGGAGGTTCAATCTCGCATCATCATGGAGTAGGAAAATTGCGTAAAGATTTTATTCCAGACATGCTTTCCAAAACCAGTATTCAGCTTATCAAGGAAATGAAGCAATCGCACGACCCTTCTAATGTATTTGGCTCTCGTAACGGAATCCTTGCTAGCGATATTGAGGAATAGTTATTTCTAATCGAACTTATATCATTACTGGTGCCTCCTCTGGCATAGGGAAATCACTATCTATTAAATTGGCAAAAACCTCTAACGTAGTATTGGCATCGAGAAATATTGACAAGCTTAATCAATTATCTAATCAAATAAACAATGATGGCGGGAGTTCTATAGCGGTTAAAACGGACATTACAAATCTAGATTCCTGTAAAAACATGCTGAATGAATCTGTTTCGGCTTTTGGTAAAGTTGATTCATTAATTTTAAATGCCGGTATAAGTATGTGGGCTAGGTTCGACCGTATAACCGACATTTCTCTTTTCAGCAATATAAATGAGATTAATTATCAGGGTTCTGTTAATTGCGTCTATTCATGTATTGATGAATTAAAGAAAAGTCGTGGTCAAATTGTAGCTATTACAACAGCCCAAGCATTAATTGGGTTTCCCAATGCATCTGCTTATTCAGCCTCTAAACACGCTTTGCACGGTTTTTTAGAAACATTGCAAATGGAATTAGGAAATACGATAAGCGTAAGCAATGTTTATCTTGGATGGATAAAAGGAACTAATTTACGAGCCAATGCTCTTGGTCCTGATGGAAAAAAAATTGGATCTAAACACCACAAGCATAGCAGTAGAGCGATAGATATTAATGATTGTACATCAAAAATAGTCCAAGGAATTGAAAAAAATAAAAGGAAAATCTATATACCTTCTTTTTTAAGATTCATTCCAATTGCAAAACTATTTTTTAGGAAATGGTTATTTAGAAAAATAACTAAAGTGACTAGTCAGGAAGAGAGTTAAGTTCTATAGTGTTTATTAGAATTTAAATATAAGAGATATACTGTTGAAAAAAATTTCACTTTTTACATTAATTTTTATACTTTTTTCCTGCGAGGACAATTCAACCAATACAGATGAAGCTAAGGAAGAAAATAAACCAATTGAATTCAGCAATCCAAAGAGAGCTACATTTGATGATGTGCGCTACGATTGGTCAGTCGATGGCAAATCGGTAAGACTTATAGGTGATAATATCGCTAGAGACGATAGCCTTCTGGTTTACAGAGAATTCAATGGTTATGGGTTTAAAACCCTAGACGTAAGTTACAATATCGGACAAGTGGATTCGGTCGTAATGATTTACGACGGGTGGAAGAAATTATCAGAAATAGATTACGATATTATTTCAAATAATGTTACAACCAATAAATTTGGAACCTTCAGCTATATATGGGATGGATTGAAAGTAAAAAAATACGAAGTTGATAATAATAACTATCTTGTTTCGGAAAGTGAATACGATGTCACCGGGCGACTTATTTATGAAAAAGTTTATATACGAGGCGACGCGGGTTCATTTTATGAGCAAAATTATGAATACGACACAAATTATAGGAACCGTCTTTTAAAAATAACTAGATCAAAGTTGGGCTTTTTAGCTCCACAAACTATGCAAGAGGTAACCTGGCAAGAAAATACTGCTAGAATCTTATATTATGCTGAAGGTGGAGATCTCCTAAGTAAAGCAGATATTACTGTAAATGAATTTGATGATTGGTTAAGCTTTAAATGGACAGCAATTGATGAAACACTACTTCAGGATGTCAAAATTACATACAAAATGGAAAGATTTATGCCTTATTACGTCCCAATTGCGAAACTTTCAAAAATATAAAAAGATGGAGTTATTAAAATAAAATATCTATTAAATACTTTTTTCTTACTATCTATTGCTTTAACTCAGGTTACTAGTCTAAAAGTAACTGTCCTTTCAACAATGGTTGCAGATTATGACTATATCGGTGAATGGGGTTTTGCTGCTATCATTGAATCAGATGGCAATCAAATCTTATTCGATACGGGATTTCGCCCAAATACCGTTTTGGAAAACGCCGATAGTCTAAATATTGATCTATCTCAAATTGAACATGTATTTTTAAGCCACAATCATATGGATCATGCTGGGGGACTTAAACAGCTCAGGCAAAAATTGATGATTAAAAATCCAAGAGCCATGAAGTTCGTGCATGTTGGAAAGGGTATTTTTCTTGATAGATTCTCAAACGGTGTTAATCGTAATACATTTAAGAAATACCGACGTGAATTGGAGGAAATTGGCATTGAGTTTATCATTCATGAAAAGCCAAAAGAAATTTTTCCAAATATATGGACCACTGGAGTGGTTCCTCGCATTTATAATGAAAAAAATTGGTCTGGTTTTAGAGAAATAGTGATAAATGGTGAAACAGTAGAAGATAATATTCCTGAGGATCAATCTCTGGCAATAGTAACCAAAAAAGGATTAGTTCTTGTTTCAGGATGCGGTCACGCTGGAATCGTAAATACGCTAGACCATGTTTCCAGTATTCATGGTAAGAATTCTAAAATAGTAGCTGCCCTTGGCGGATTTCATTTGTTTAACAAAACCAATAAGGATATTAGCTGGACTGCTAAACATATGCGAAAGCATGGGCTTAAGTATTTTTTAGGTGCACATTGTACAGGTATTGATGCTGTTTATCAGATCCGCAAACATAATAAAATGAAAAGAGAGAATTGTTCGGTTTCTGCTGTGGGTTCTTATTATGATTTAGACGAGGGTATGTACTCAGGTTTAATATCTAAATAATTCAGAGATAAAGTATTAAAGATTTAGTTTTTTAAGTGATTCTACTCTATTGATTAGAATCATATGTGGTACGGTAAGCGACCCCAAAAGAACTATTACATTATAAAGCACTTCTTCATTCATTCCTGTCAAAAATCCTGGATAAGGCAACACTTCAAATCTTAATTGAAAAAAAACAACAAGTACACTTACACTTGTTATTAAAACTAATCCCATCATACTATCGTTATTAATATTTGATTTCCATTCTTTAAAATGATGTACACTGTGAAGCCCCGCAAAATATGCTGCAAAACCGTAAAAAATACTCGAAAATAAACAGGTGATTAGATAAACACAGATTAGCAAGCTTTTTAATAGAATATTTCTTCGAGAAGAAAAACAAAATATCGATGATAAAAAGATAATTGTTATAAGATAAGTTCTGTTAAGAGTTATCTGGTTATTTAAAAAAATATTTAAAAACCATTCTGCACTATTGATATCAACTAGAAGTGGAATGCAAATAATCATTGATCCCCAGCCCAGTTTTGAAATTTGAGACTCATCTTTAAAATCGGAATCACCAAAATGGAAAGCCGAGTAGATCAAAAAAATTATAAATATAATTTCTGGGAAAAGAAAAAAAAGAATATAAAAAACAGTGGCAACGAATAGATAAATTATGAGCGATGAAATAAAATTTTTTGTTTTGAATATATTTTTAAGTATGAAAAAATCTAAAGCACCATGTGGAAGGCCACCTATTAATAAGATAGTAGCAAATATGAATACACTTATCTCAAGGTCATTAGAAAAAAACTGCTCTAATAATATCATCGCAAAAGAAAGCAAAAGATAGATTTTATATTTAAATATATAGTTCATGGCTGATCTTAAGTAAATTAATCACTATTAAATGATTCTAAGCTTTCTGGCATTTAGGACAATAATAAATTCGCCTACTTGATGCTTGGCTTTTTAAAATAATATCTTTACATATATAGCAATGCTGGCCTTTTCTTGCAAAAACCATAAATCTTCTATTTTTAACAGTCTTATCAAGTTTTTTTAGCATTAGATCATCGTAAAAAATCGTTTCCCCTTTTTGCTTATATGCGCGCATTGAAACATCTTTAATATTAGTTGCGAGCAATCTATTCTGATCCACATTCAGGATGCTAGATTTATCATTATACATGCATTTTGAATAGAATAAGATTTCACTTCTTAAGTAATTGCCTAAGCCCGAAATAAAAGCTTGGCTTAAAAGCAGACCTGAAAATTGTCTATTTCTAAATTTATTACTTGTTAATCTTTCATAGATAAGGTCAGCTGTAGTTGAGTTATCCAATACATCGGGACCTAAGTTTTTTATGTATGGATGTTCATTCTCCTCGATGGTTTTGTATGCAGATATATCCGTAGCAGACCAAAGCCTAATGGCTTTTTTTTCTGTACAAAACTCTATTCTCAATGATCGATTATGATGCATTTTGGTATTAAGTCTATTTGAAGTCCAACGACCATAAAGCTGATTATGTGTAATAATTGAATAATCATTATTTAGTCTAATGACAACAGCCTTACCTTTTGAAAGAACTTCCTTTACTGATAACCCGCTAGTTCGAATTGAATCAAGAGATTGGTGATAAAACTTGGTAGATATTATTTTTTTATTCACAAGGTCTTTATTGATTGTGTCTACCATTCTTTTTGTTTCAGGTCCTTCAGGCATTGTATAAATTACAGTGAATATTTAAGAGTAAAATTAAAGAATTTTGATTTATTATTTTATTTAGTGTGACTAAAAAGCTAAAACTTAAAAATTTTTCAGAAGAAGACATTGATCGTATAATTCAAATGGCATGGGAAGACAGAACTACTTTTGATGTGATCGAAAAACAATTTGGCATTAATCAAGATGGCGTAATTAAAATAATGCGAAAAAATTTGAAGAGAAGATCGTTTGAGCTATGGAGGAAAAGAACTTCAGGAAGAAAAACAAAGCATAAATCCCTTGTAAATATCAAGCTTCCAAGATTTAAATCAAGCGACCAAAAATAATAATTAATTAATCAGATGAAAAATAACTTTCTTACTCTATTTTTACTGTTTTTCCTTTCTTGTCAGGATAAGAAAGAAATTGAATCTGAGATTTTTCAACCTTTAATTAATTGGGACCTCAACAATATAGGCGCCACTGAAATCAATGAGGATGACCTCAAATCTAGCTTAGAAAAAATAATATATTTTGATGATTTAAGAAGTATTGGTATTCTATACAATAATCAGTTGATTTTTGAGCATTATAACATTGGCGATACAACAAGCAAGTTTCCTGTGTATTCGATAACTAAAAGTGTTTTATCTGCTATTTTCGGTCAACTTATTGACCAGAGGATTATTAAAGATGAGTATGATAAAATTGATAAATATCTTGATTTAACAAGCATTAAAGACCCTGAAATTAAAACGCAAATAAAAATAGATAATCTTCTTTCCATGAATTCAGGCATTCAAGATGATACTTATTACATAAGAAGAAGCGATCCAATTCGGTATATTTTAGATAAGGATCTTTTATATCAGCCTGGAGATTGGTGGAATTATAGCTCTGCTGGTACACATGTCCTTTC
>CEOF01214127.1_pt1 | contig 14960 bp, 17 predicted proteins | sample 361311 | NCBI WGS metagenome assembly CEOF01 (sample SAMEA2619667, study PRJEB7988) | marine metagenome | biome: marine biome (ENVO:00000447); feature: surface water layer (ENVO:00002042); material: "saline water (ENVO:00002010), including plankton (ENVO:xxxxxxxx)" | depth 5 m
TGGTGCTAACTCTAGTGACTCTAAACTACCTACACAGAAAGCGGTTAAAGATTATATCACAAATAATCTAGGTCCTTACATCAACAAACCATTCTCTACAAACGCTATTCCAAGAAACCTTGTAGAACTTACTGATTCTGGTAAGATTTCTGTTGATCAAATTCCTGCACTAAGACCATTTGAAGTATTTACAGTTGCAAATCAGTCAGAAAGATTAGCACTAGAAGGAGCACTTGCTGGTGATATTGCAATTGAGCAAGATACTTCCACATCATTTATTTTAAACAACGACTTAGATAGTCAGTTCTTAGGATTTGGCGTAGACACAACTCTACAATTTACTATTGGTGATATTTTCACTGGTAGTATTACAGGTGCTCGTTTACAAGCAACTGAGTATAGGCAAGGTGTTGTATTCCAAATTAATATCTCACAAGGTGGTTCTGGATATGCATCTCCACCAACTGTAACTCTGACTGGTGGTACTCCTCAAGCTGGATCTATTGAAGCAAAAGCAACATGTATTATTGCTAATGGTGAAGTTGTTGCAATTGATCTTATTACATTCAATGGGTTTAAAGGTGGTAAAGGATATACAGTTGCTCCAACCGTAAACATCGCTGCACCTTCAGGATCTGGTGTTGCTGCTACAGCAACCTCATTGATTGAGAGTAGACTTTATGGAGATATTGTTAATAGAATCAAGATGGCAGATAATGATTTTATTGAGAGTAGTGATATTCCTGCAGTTGATATTGACATCACTAGAGTTGTTAATACATCATCCTCTAATTCTCTTAACTGGGTATCTCTATCTTCTAACACATTATCAGCAAACCAGATTGTATCTGGTGTTATTGAAACTGATAGACTTGCATCAGGTGGTGCTGCCAACTCATTTACATTCTTAAGAGGTGACCAAAACTTTGCACTAGCAGTTCAGTCTGTTAAAGGTTCTGAGAGAAGATATTTCGCAAAACTAACTTCACAATGTAATAGTGGTTCTAGCGAAATGGTATTCGCTACACTATCAGATGCTCTTGTAGGACATGAAATTAAAAATAACGTGTCTGGTGTACAACCAAATACAAACATTACTGGTGTTCTTACTACTGGTGGTTCAACTACTATCGGATTAAACAACCCAGTTGTAGCTACTATTACTGCAGGAACTGTTATTGAATTTGAGCGTGGCGACTCACCAATGATCTTTGAGTCTACTTACACTCAAGGTAATTTTGTTGATGATGTTATTATCTCAAATGGTGGTACTGGGTTTACCAACGGACAATACTTTGACCTTGGTATTACTGGTGGAACAGGAACTGGAGCTAAGTTTAACGTAACTATTTCTGGTGGTGCTATCACAGAACTTACTGTTACTGATGGTGGTTCTGGATATGATGCAGACTTTACAATGACAGTTCCTCCCACAGAAATTGGTGGTGGTTCTGGTCTCGTTTTACTTGTTAAGATTAGCACAGTAAACAGACAGTATGCAAACGTTGCTCTTGACGTTCAAAGGGTATCTGATCTAACTATATCTTCAGATCTATATGGTACTATTGGTGTTGCTAGATTTAAGAAATCTCAGTTTAATATTGGTGTATCTGGTAATGGTTCTGTTGATCTTAATGTTGGTGCTGACAGTGGACTAGATGCTGACTTGTTAGATGGACAGCAAGGTGAATACTATACTAATGCTACTAACCTGTTCTCTGGATCAGTTCCAACAGATAGACTTAGTGGTAGTTATAACATCAGTGTTTCTGGTTCTTCTGGTAATACACTTAGACTTGCAACTGGTACTAACAACCCAACTTCTAACCCTTCTCCTGATAACTTTGCTGGTGGTATTGTTTCTAACACTATCAACAACTCAGCAAACGGTTTGAGTGATGGTGGAACCAAGAACTTGGTTATAACACTCAGAGCTGGTGGAACTAGTTTTGATGCTTCATTCGGTGGTATAAGACAACTTGCATTTACAGATAACGATAACATGTATCTTCGTGGATCTGGAACTGGTGTTACAACCTTTGGATCTTGGGCGAAGATATGGTCATCATTAAATGATGGTATTGGATCTGAGTTAGATGCTGATAGACTTGATAACAGACAGGGAATTTGGTATCAAAATGCTCTAAACATTAACTATGGAACTCTGTCTGATAACAGACTACCTACCTTTATGAGTGCTAAGGTAGTACAAAATGATTTGACTATCAAAGCATTTAATGGAGATCCTAAGTATAGAATTTATATTTCTGGTTTAATATTAAATACAACACCATTTACGCCTGGTGCTAATGTCAACTTATATGACGCAAATAGTCAGGGTACAGGTACTATCGCTATTGATAATATTATCGTCAATAACGAAGCAGATAACACTAATGATTATACAATTATTATTGGTAGATTAACTACTGGTAACTTTATCGGTGCTAAGACAATTGGAACTGCTGCTAATAGAAAAGAATTCCAAGACTTTACACTTGAAGATGGTAACACTATTCAAGTTGCTAAGTTAGAAAGTGACGGTGGTACTGCAAACCTAAGACTAGGTAGAAAAGATAGTATTGCATCCTCTCCTGGCGTTTACTTTAATTCTTCTGTATCTGCTGCTAACTACAACGTAGGTTTGGTTGCAACTGGTGGTAATGCTACTGATGGTTCTGGTACTCTCAACTGTTTAGTTGCAAACGCTGATGGTTTCAACGTTAACGGTAATGTTGTTTGGAACGCAGGTAATATTGAATTCCAATCAGCAAACATTGCAAACAGTGGTGTTAAGAGAGATGCTAGTGGTAACTTCTCTGCTGGTACAATCACAGCAACCTTAACTGGTTCTGCTTCTCTGAACGTTCTTAAGGCTGGCGATAGCATGTCTGGATCGTTGAACATTACTGGTACTGGATCTACATTAGGAGTTTCTGGTGATGCTACATTTAATAGTAAAGCAACAGTCACAGATGACTTCGCAGTAGATACTGATGCTTTATTTGTTGATGCATCTAATGATAGTGTTGGTATTAACGTTGGTACAACACTAGAAGCTGGAGTTGGTCTTGAAGTTAAAGGTGGAAGCACAGCTGCTCTAAGAATACAAGGTGGTGGATCTGGCATCAATGGCACTAACCACATGTTACTGCTTGATGTTAGAGACAATTATTATGATAATGCTAGTCATGCGATGATGTTCCTTACATCTGGAACTGGTAGTAGTATCACTCCTGGCGAGGGTGCACACTGGATCTTCAATGGTAGAGCAGAAGATAGAGACTTTATCTTCCGTAATAACTCTTCTAACAAACTAACCATCAGTGGTCAGGGTGGTCTTAAGATTGAGAACAGTGGAACACAATATGCTATTGAAGCTGATAAGAAAGTTCTATTCCGAGAAGGTGTTTTCCTAGACAGTGGTAATGATAACTCTGGTACATTCATTACTATGTTTGGTGCTCTTAACTATAGAAGCTTTAGAATAAGTCAGCAGACAACAGGTAATGATTTATTTGCAATCCAAGCATCTAATAGTGATGGTAATAATGACTGGAATACAACTCCTGCACTTCAGATTAAGGGAGATACCAATGCTGTTGCAATTAACACAACAGCACATTCTGGAACTGATCCATCAACAAGCACTGTTAGACAATACAAACTAAATGTTCAAGGTGACGTTAACTTTAATGGTCAACTCTTCCAGAACAATGCAGAGTTTGTAACTTCTAGATGGACTGAAGCTTCTAATGGAACTGATATATTCAGACTATCTAAGGTTGGTATTAATCAATCAGATCCTTCTTATACATTAGAAGTTAATGGTGAGACAAATCTTAAGAGTACTCTTCGTGTCAACGGAGATGCACAATACCTAGATACTTACGGTATTGTTAAGAGAAACAGAAATAGTATTTCTCAGAACCTTACAATTGGTGGTGCAGACAACGCTGCTTCATATGGTCCTGTCGCTGTTGCGAGTGGATATACAGTCACTATCAGTTCTGGTGGTGTCTGGAACATATTATAAATAACACTAACGAGGAATTTTACAATGCCTTTTATAGATGGAAAATTGACAGTTAATACTGCCAATCCAAGTATCTCAGTAGATCTTCCTATTCATGGACTTGGTGACATGCCAAGAGCAGAAGAAGGAGCTATTTGCTGGGAACCTGAATCAAAGAAAATTTACCTATATGCTCCAAATAGTGATGGCGATCTAATTTGGCAAGAAACACAGAGACAATAAAAAAACTATGTCTACCTTAAATGCTGGAACTCTTAATATTACAGGAACTCTTCAGTTACCATCTTACAGTAATGCAGGAAGGGATGCTCTGACACCTACACAAGGTATGATGATCTATAATAGTGAAGATCCTGCTGTACAGATATGGGATGGAACACAGTGGCAAACTGCTGTTGGTACAGGTGGTATTGTAGAACCTGGTCAACAATTTTTTGGCACTCCTGGTTCTTATACCTTTAATGTTCCATCAGGAGCAACACAAATTTCTGCCGTATGTGTTGGCGGTGGAGGAGGTGGAGGAGGTAACAACGGTACTTCAGGACCAGGTTCATCTGGTGGTGGAGGCGGTGGTCTATCATATGGAACATTTGCTGTGACATCTGGAGAAACCTTGACAGTTGTTGTTGGTGCAGGTGGTTCTCGTGGTTCAACATCTGGATCAGGAGCTGCTGGAACTGGTGGAGATTCATCTATCTCAAGATCAGGAACTGCTTTATTACGTGGTGAAGGTGGTAATGGTGGAATAAGTAATACTAGTTCTCAAATAGATGGTGGTACAGGTGGTGGATCATCTGGATCTAAAAGAAATGGTGGAGGAACTGGAGGTCAAGGAGGTCGTTCTCAATGGAACGGTGCTGGAGCTGGTGGCGGTGGAGCTGGTGGATATTCAGGAAATGGTGGAATAGGTCACGGTACACAGGGTAGTGGTGCAAACGGTAACGGCGGTGGTGGTGCTGGTGGAAGAAATATTAACAGTCAACCTCCTGGTGCAGAAGGTGGCGGTGGTGGAACAGGAGTATATGGACAAGGTAGTAGTGGATCATATGGTGGTGCAGGTAGTGTAACTGGTTCTTCTGATGCTAGTACATCAGCTCCTCAGTCAGACAGAGGTGGATATCCTGGTGGTGGAGGTGCTGGAGTTGAGGATGATACAAACTCTCAAGGAACTGCTGGTGGTAAAGGTGCAGTACGAATTATATGGGGAGAAGGAAGACAATATCCTTCTACTGGTACGTCTGATGTTTAATAAATATAACGGAGGAGAATCCTAAAAACTTATGTCTACATTAAATGCTGGAACCCTTAACATCACAGGGACATTAAATTTGCCATCATACTCTGTTGCTCAGAGAAATGCATTATCAGCAACTACTGGTATGATGATCTACAACTCTGAAGATGGTGGTATTGAGGTCTATGATGGATCAGAATGGAAAGCTGCTGTTGGTGCTGGTGGTGGATTTATTGTAGCTTCTGGAGGAGCAATTCAGAATGATGGTGATTTCCGTATCCATACTTTTAACAGTGCATCTTCTTTTGTAGTGACTGAAGTTGGTGATGCAACACAACCATTCGGTAATACAGTTGATTATCTCATTGTCGCAGGTGGCGGTGGAGGTGGTGGATTTGCCTCAGGAGATTTTAATAACTTTGGATCTGGTGGAGGCGGTGGAGCTGGTGGTTGTTTAAAAACTGAAGGTTTCAATTATGCCGTATCTGCTGGTTCATATTCTGTCTCTATCGGTGGTGGAGGAACTGGAGGAACTGGTAACTCTGCTGGATCACCTGGTTCAAATAGTTCTCTAGGAACACAAACCGCTATTGGTGGCGGTGGAGGAGGTCAACAAGATAAACCTGGTCAATCAGGTGGATCTGGTGGTGGTAATGGTACTGACGGAGCAGGAGAAGGACCTGGTGGACCTGGAACTTCTGGTCAAGGATTTCCTGGTGGATATGGTGCTAACCAACAGAATGGTACTTCTGGTGGTGGAGGAGGTGCTGGTGAAGCAGGACAGAATGGTTATAATAGACCTAACTCAGGACCTGCAAGAGGTGGCAACGGATATACATCTGCTCTCTCTGGTTCTCCCGTTACATATGGAGGAGGCGGTGGTGGTGCAAACTATCCTGGCGGTCCTCATAACCCTAACGGTGGATCTGGTGGTGGTGGAGTAGGTGCTTTATCTCCTACTGCTAATGGAAATCCTGGCACAGGTGGTCTTGGAGGAGGTGGCGGTGGTGCTGCTGACCAAGATCCTCGCAACTATCCAGAACCTAAAGGTGGTAATGGTGGTGGCGGTATTGTAATCGTCAAATATAAATATCAATAAAACAATGGCACATTTTGCAAAAATAGACAGAACAGGAACTGTTGTTGATGTCGTTGTCGTTGACGATGCAGTTCTTAAAGGTGAAGATGGTAGCGAAATAGAACAGAAAGGAGTTAATTTTCTTACTGAACTATTTGGTGGAGAACCACAATGGGATTGGAAACAAACATCATATAATGCATGTAAAGGTGAACATAGATTTCAACCTGCACCAGCTAGTTACGGTGATGAAGTACCACCTATATTTGGTAGCAAACCTTGCTTAAGAAAAAATTATGCTGCTGTTGGTGGTAAGTATGATTATAAAAGAGATGCTTTTATTCCACCAAGACATAACGGAACACATGTGATTCTAGATGAAAAAGCATGTCATTGGGAGTGTCCATATCAATCTAATCAAGTTAATGATAATAATGGTATACCACTTGGATATAAAGACGAATCAGATTATACTGTAAATTCATTGAGAAATCCTAAGGGTTGGATATGGGATGAAAATGATAAAACATATAAACAAGTTTTAGCTTTTGAAGAGAAGCGTGTAAATTATCAATTTGATCCTCAACAACATATGTGGGTGCAGCAAAGTTATTGAATAAAAAAATATGATTTCATTATGGTTTCCAAAAGCGATTTATTTTCAACCAAACATTTTAAATAATAAATTAGGCATCTATGAGAAACAAATCAAAGATGCCTTTTTTAGTATTGGAACTTGTCGCGAAAAATTAAAAAATGTAGATTCTACACATAGATTAGAAAAGAATATTTTTGACGTAGCAAAACTAGATGGTCTGGTAGAAGAATTTTATAAACATGCAAATTTATATCTAGATGCTCTAGGTTATAAAAAGAGAGAATCATTACATATTCAAAATTGTTGGGCAAACATTAGTTATCCTGGCGACTATCTTTTTCCACATAATCATGGTGGGTCTGTGATAGCAGGAGTTTATTATGTGAAGTGTGATATTAATGAAAAGATAAAATTTTTTAATACTCCTACAATGCTTCCTGATCCAGATGAGTGGAATGAAAGGAATCATCAACATTGTGAATTTTCATGTTTACCGAGCTCGCTTTTATTGTTTACAAGTGATATAATGCATGGTACAGAGAAACAGATATGCGAAGAAAAGATTGCTATCTCGTTTAATATGTCATTATGAATGAGTTTATTGTTCCACAACAATCACCAAATTTTATTGCTGGATGGTATATAAGTGAAGATGTATGTGATGATTTAATTTCTTTCTTTGAAGAATCTGATAGTAAGAAACCAGGATCTATTGGTCAAGGTGTCAACGAGGACTTTAAAATATCTACTGATGTTACAGTAATTCCTAGAAATTCTGACAGTAGAATACAAAATTATCTCAAGGAATTAGGTGATGTATGTAAAAAATACACTCTTAAATATCCATGGTCTACTACCAATCAAGATGTATGGGGATTGAATACTAATTTTAATATTCAAAAATACAATCCTAGTGAAGCTTTCTTTGGGTGGCATACAGAAAAATCTACTATGTCTGATCTAGTTGGAACTAGACATCTTGTATTCATGACATATCTAAACACAGTAACTGATGGTGGAGAGACTGAGTGGTTCCATCAACAAATAAAAATACAACCACGCAAGGCATTAACAGTTGTGTGGCCAGTGGATTGGACACATGTTCATCGTGGTGTGCCTTCCAAAACACAAACTAAATATATTACGACTGGGTGGTATACTTATAAGATACCTAACTTTGATTATACTCAATATAATGGTGGATAATGAATCTTTATAATAATTATTGGTGGTTTAAAAATGCATTTACTCCTGAGCAATGTGATCGTATTATCAAAATGGGTACGCTTGAAAATTTTGAACTAGGTGATATTAATAGAACTAATAGAGAAAAAGTAGAAAAAGAAGATACAAAAGATTTATTTAAAACAAGGAACTCTCACGTCTCATGGATAGACCAACCTTGGATTTATAATATTCTAAAAAAATATATTGATTCTGCTAATGCTAGTGCAGGATGGAATTATGATTGGGACTGGACAGAGATGCTACAGTTTACAAAATATAACGTCGGTCAGTTTTATGATTGGCATCCAGATCAACATCACTATGTTTATCCAGAAGATGATACTAATGTAAATATGCGAGGTAAATATAGAAAGCTATCTACAACACTACTACTGAATGATTCAAGTGAGTTCAAAGGGGGTGAACTTGAATTTCATTTCAATATGAAAGAAACTAAGATTGCTGAAGAACTAACATCCAAAGGAACATTAGTAGTGTTTCCTGCATTTGTATATCACAGAGTTCGTGAGGTTACAGAAGGAACTAGGTATTCTCTAGTCAGTTGGAGTATTGGAGCACCATTCCGATGATTCATATTTCACACATTGATCTTAGTGATGATTTTGTAGATAGGATAATTGATTTTTTTAAAGATAATATCCTAAAAACATACACATGGGATGAGACTAGGGTTCTTAGTATGGACAAAGGAGGAATTGGTAAATACAATCTATCAGAAACATACTATGAAATTCTTAATCTTGCTAAAGATGTAAAGAGTAAGGTAACTGATAAGGAATTTTCTGTTCTACAAAATGTTGAAATTGTAAAGTATCCATGTGGTGCTTGTAAAATATTTCATAAAGATAGAACAAGGAAAACTACAACAGGAGCTTCTATTACATATTTGAATGACAACTATATTGGTGGTCATACTATTATTGAAGGAGTAGATGTTCAACCTCTCTCTGGAAGAACAGTTTACTTTGATGGAATGGAATTTCGTCACGGTGTATCAAATGTAATCAAGAGAGATAGATACACCCTCTCTATGTGGTATGGATTAGATACTACAATGCCGTTAAACAAAGATTTTTTGGAGATTTAAAATGGAAATTATTGACAATTACTTAGCACCTGATCTATTCAAAATTATTCGGGATAATATTCTTATCTCCCAGAATACACCATGGTTTTTGAACACAGATGTATCTGGTCATGGAGTAGAAAAATATCCTTATTTTACTCACCTTATGCATCATAATCATAGAGCAAACAGTAATGATTTTGATCAATGTATTGTTCCTATCTTATTCATGTTTGGAGCAAATGCACTGTTACGTGTAAAGGTAAATTTATATCCTAGAACAGAAACTTTATATCATTATCATGATCATTACGATTATGATTTTGAGCATAAGGCAGCGATTCTTTATTTGAATACTAATGATGGATATACAATTATTGGTGATGATAAAGTAGAGTCTATTGAGAATCGTTTATTAAAATTTGATGCTACCAAGATGCATCACAGCACAACATGTACAGATCAGCAGTTCAGAGCTAATATTAATTTTAATTATTTCTAATGGCACATCAACTATTAAATATCAGGAACAGTTATAAGTTTCCTGAGTATATTGATATAAAAAATATACCTGATACTAGAAGCATAGAATACGGAATTAAAAAAATATTATGTGAGGAGTTTGGTATTGTAGGAGAGGTTGATCATATAGAAAAAATATTTGATAATAAGATATCATCAAATGGAAAATTCACATCAGTAATTTGTCTAGACACTGGAGACTTACATTTGTATGCTCTAGATGTTGAGAATAAAGAAGTTGGTTTTGAATTAATTCCAAAAGTAATGTATTTTTCTGATGCCATTGTATACCGATGGAAAAAAATAAAGGAGATTGATAATGTCGGATTTGACTTTTACTAAAGTATCTGATCTCCCAATAGTTCACATTCAAAATTTTTACTCATCTGATGAGTTAGAAAAAATAATGAATGAACTAAACTATCTGTATAGTATTGATAGGTATAAAGGAGCAGAGGAAGTTGGAGGACCAGGCACAGCATATGAAAATGGAGAGGCACTTAAGGTAGGAAAAGGTCTTCATTTAAATGTTGTATATGATGATGTTAAACAATCTGATATATTGAATATTAATAGAAAATTATTTGATAGAGAGTTAGTGGAAAGTTTAATGTATAAACATCCATTTTTTCGTTACATATGGAGATCAAATAAAGATGAAACTAAAATTCATTATTTTGAAAATGGAGATCATTACAAAGCACATACAGATGATTGTGTAATTACTGCTATCACTTGGTTTTATAAAGAACCAAAGATGTTTACTGGTGGTGATTTAATCATTGAAAAAGCAGTTAAATTCCCATGTCTAAATAATACTACGGTGATATTTCCTTCAATTTTATATCATGAAGTGACAGCTGTCGTCATGGAAAATCTTTCTGGACTTGGAAGATATTCTATGAGTCAATTTTTGTATATGTAATTATGAGTCAAGTAATTTTATTTGAAAACGACGAACCGAAAACTATTTTTGCTCCAATATACAAATGGTATATGTATGAAGGAGAAGTAGAAGTAAAAGATATTAGAGATACTATTCTTTCAAAAGAAAAGGAAGTAATTGATGCTCATGAATATGAGAGTGACTGGAATACAGGTCTAGGTAAAGATAGTATGACATCCAGATCAAGTAGATATAACTTATTAGAATGGGAAGAAGCAGATCATATTAAAGATATTATTAGAAACTCACACGACAATCTTATTACCACATTAGATCCTAACATGTGGGAAGATAAGATATATGTTCAATGTTGGGCAAACGTTCTAAGAAAAGGACAAATAATTAAACCACATCAACACTGGAATAGTAAATACACATATCTTGGTGGTCATATTTGTCTAGATAATTATGAAACTCATACTTACTATGTAAATCCATATACCAAAAAAACATTTGACACTAAAAATGTAAAAGGAAAAGTATATTTGTTTCCAAATTGGTTAGAACATTATACTAATACTTATGAAGGTGATGACGTTCGTGTTACAATAGCATTTGATATTATTACACAGACTGTATATGATGAAGATATTTTTGATAACAAAAAGGATCATTGGGTACAGTTATGAACACCAAACAAATTGTTGAAGCTATTGACTGGGTAACCAGAGATACTTCTATTATGTTTGATGTGACTGTTACAACACCACCTAATGATTTAATACGTCAAAGAGCACAAGACAATTATAATAAAGGAAAACCAAACTCTTTGGATAAAGACTACTATCTTTCTGATGAGTGTAAGTCTGTAATTGTATGGAATGTTTTTAGTGATGTTGCCTATGATTATTACTATAAGAATAATTTTCTACCTCAAATTATTACTTACTTGAATACGAGATACGAATATAATTTTGGTTATGATGGTTATAATCTTAATCGTAAACAATTTGCTATTAGGTCTGGAGCTGCAACTCTAGCAAAACCATCACTAGCATTTCATAAAAAATTTGGAATGAATTATAAAATTGATTTAATATTTACTAACGCAGAGTTTGAAGATTCTGTTATAATAGAAGGACAACCACATTATGAAAATTGTGAAGGGTGTCATGCTCCATGTGAAACAAAATGTCCTATGGAATGTAAGATGGATTTTGATTTAGTTGATTGGGAGAAGTGTGCAAATTTTGTAGACGTTCCTGAGGCTTTTAAAAATCTTGATACTATCTGTAGAATATGTCAAGAGGTGTGTCCTTACTCAGAAGATCTCAGAAAAGATATTCTAGATATGAATGTAAATTATGGAGGTAGAATAAATGCCTGAGTGGAAATCATGGAGATCTAATCCACCAAACAATCACTTTGCTCCAGAGTTTTTTGTTAACATGTGGTTTGATTCTATTAGTTTAGAGTTAATTGATAATGTATTAAAGGTAGTTAAAGACAATGAAAACTTATACAAAGACGATCAATGGGAACACTACAATGTTTTCCAATGGGAAAATCAATGTATCAATGATCTCAAAAACATTATCAAGTCTTCTTACTATGACTTCTGTCGTAAGATCGGGTGTAAACAAGAAGAAGCTTGGATAAGAGGTTGGGTATACCCACAAAAACAAGGAATGGTTTTGAAAAGACATTCACATGCAATGCATGAAAATGCATACATTAGTGGTAATATCTGTCTTACTGAAAATAATACCACTACAGACTATGACATTCCATACTTAGGATGGTTTACAACTGAGAATACAAAAGGTAGAATGACATTATTTCCATCATGTCTTCCACATGCTGTAGATAAATTGAAAGAGGAAGAAAGATATTCCTTAGCTTTTGATTTGATTACAGAAAAGGGTATGGATTTTTTCTGGAATAACAACGAAAAAAATTGTGATCCATTATTACTAGCAGTAGAACTATGAAACTAAATGAATTTTTTTGGCATAATGGATATTGTGTCATTCGTAATTTTATTTCTGAACCAGAGTATCTGAGTATACTTCCAGAAGATCTTTATGAGGAAAGACATATTGAATATCTTTATGATGGAACTTTAGACGGAGATTATAAAAATGAAACACAAGTGAAAGGATCTTACTCTAGAACTTGTTTTCCTCCTTTAAAACAATTTCACATGCAGATGAGAAATCAAATTCAAAAGATTATTCTTCCTCCTCATCAACTACATCCAACCTTTTATTTTGATAGGATTTATTATGCTGGCACTGAATTAGAATCACATATAGATTGGGAACCATGTGAAATTAGTGTTACCTTACAGTTAAGAACTACTCTTTCTAAACCATGGAAGTTGTTTATAGAAAGAAAAAACGGTGGTGTCTCTGAGATTGAATTAGAAAATGGAGATGCTGTCATCTACTTAGGAAACAAAGTAAGACATTGGAGAGAACCGATGCCAGGTGGACTTAAAGACTATCATCATCAACTGTTCTTACACTATGTTGTGTATCAAGGAGAGGCATTCAACGAGCTCCAAGATTGTGGGTATTTACAAGGAGTATAAATATTAGTACGATATTTCATCTTGATTACTATGGATCCTGTACAACTTAAAAAGAATTTTGAGGAACAAATAAGTAAGACTGATTCTCAGATAACAGAATTAGAAGCTAACCTACTTAAAGCAAAAGAATATAAACTAAAATTATCTGGAGGACTAGAAACTCTAACTCTCCTAGAAGAAAAACCAGAAACAGAAGCACCAGAAGCACCTTCTGAATAAATACTAGATTCCTTCTTCCTAAATAGGTAAGAAGGGATTTTTGTGTATAATGGCATCTCCAAGTTCTAGAACTGAACTCATCACGTATTGCAAGAGGAACCTTGGTGAACCCGTCTTGCAAGTTAACATTGATGATGAACAGGTAAACAACGTAATAGACGACACATTTCAGTTCTTCCAAGAGAATTGTTACAATGGTATGGAGCGTGCTTATTTGTATCACGAAATAAGTGCTGCAGATATAACTCGTTTTGGTGAGAGTGTTACTACAACTAGCACTGATGGTGGCACTACTAATTGGTTAGAAACAAAAAATTATATTCCAATTCCAGACCATGTAGTTGGCATCACTAGAGTATTTGGTCTTGTTAGTAACTCAATTCGTTCAAATCTTTTTGGTGTTGAGTTTCAGTTGTTCTTGAATGATCTCTATGCATTCGGATCACTAGATATACTTAACTATTATATGAATAAACAGTATCTAGAAACTCTAGATATGATTCTAAACAATGGATCTTTTCAACAGTTTAGATTTACAGCACGTCGTGATCGTCTGCATCTTGATATAAACAAAGACTTTTTAAAAGAAGGAACTAATGTTCTTATTGAGTGTCATCGTATGATTGACCCTACAGACGCTACACAAATGAATAATGATATTTTTGTAAAGAGATATGCCACAGCTCTCATGAAGAAACAGTGGGGTATGAACTTGATTAAATATAACAATGTTCAATTACCAGGCGGTGTTACTCTTAATGGAAGAGAACTATATACAGACGCACTTGCAGAAATTGAGACACTTGAATCTCAAATTCTCAGCAAGTACGCAATACCACCAATGGATATGATCGGATAAAATGCCTACTAGTTCCTATTTTCCAACTTATCATCAAGGTCACAGTGGTGAACAAGGTCTCGTACAAGATCTCGTGGATGAGCAGATCAAACTGTTTGGTTCTGATATATATTATTTGCCCAAAACAATCTTAGCGGATAATACTTTGGATGAAGTTAGATACACTAAGTATCAAGACCAATTCCAAATTGAAATGATGTTAGTTAACGTCATGGGTTTTGGAGATAATGCAGAATTTATAAGTAAGTTTGGTTTGACTATCACAGACGAGATAATTTTTCGTGTGTCTACAAAAAGATGGACAGAAGAAGTAGCAGAACACAGTCCTACACTCACAGTTCCTGAGAGACCTAATGAGGGAGATTTATTATATTATCCTCTCACACAGAACTTGTACGAAATTAAGTATGTTGGAAAGGAAGAACCATTCTTCCAGTTCGGTAAGATTCAATTTTATGCTATTACTGCAGAACTATATCAGGTTGGTTCAGACGATCTTGCTACTGGTATCGCAGAGATAGATGCAATAGAGGTATTGTTTGATACAGCTATATCATTAACAATGGGTGTTGGTGGCACAGGAGACTTTACTGTTGGTGAGACGGTAACTGGTGGTACTAC
>CEOF01062756.1_pt1 | contig 14948 bp, 11 predicted proteins | sample 361311 | NCBI WGS metagenome assembly CEOF01 (sample SAMEA2619667, study PRJEB7988) | marine metagenome | biome: marine biome (ENVO:00000447); feature: surface water layer (ENVO:00002042); material: "saline water (ENVO:00002010), including plankton (ENVO:xxxxxxxx)" | depth 5 m
CTCTGAAGCTGAATTAGCAGCATTAGTCGATAAAGCTGAACAGTTATCACAAGCACATGAAGAAGCGCTAGCGGATATTCATGAAGCAGAGAGAATTCGAGCAAGATTGGCAGAAGAGCCCTTGGCTCAAGCATTACTAGACGATGCCTCAACTTTTGATGGCCTTGCACCTGTACTGGAGAAACTTGAGAGATCTAGAAGCCTTGGTTATTCAGTAACTCTTCTAGATAGAGCAGTTGAGAGGTCTTTACAGGTTATTCAAACTACAGTAAATCATGTAGCAGCAACTCCAAGGCATCTACTATCAAGTGAAGTAATGGAATTATTGGAAAGACAAGTTCCTCAAACCGCTGGAGCGGTAAGAGGGCTATCTAGATGGTCTGTCCAGCAACGTCTTGAACACCAATTAGGAGAAACTGTAGGAAATTTAGTTATAGATTTAGAGCGTTTATTGGAAGATTATGATAGGTCAATTACTATGCTAAGAAGATTGAGAAATGTTCTAGAGCAACTTGTAAGATTAGGCGCTCCACCTCATGAAGTTGAAACATTAATGTCGAACTGTAATCGCCCTGAATCACTCCCACACATTGCTCAAGCGACTAGAAAACTAATTCAAATCGCTTTAGATGATATCTATTTAGAAGCAGATCAAAGGGATGCTGGAGAAGCAATTTCTCTAGAAGAAACCGCTAGAGTATTAGAGGAATTAATTACACAGTTAGATGCCTCAGGATTAGCTAGTGGAACACCTCAAGGCTTACTTTGGGATTTCCAGCGTGACGGTTTACTGCCATATGAAAGAGAAACAATGGATCCAGCACAAAAGACGCCGATTGATGAGGAAATGGTGCAACACATGGAATCAAACCTATCAGGAGATGCAGTAATAATTGAATCTACTGAAAAACAACCGGTGTTAGATGAAGACGGCTGGGAAACACTCCAAGCACCAGTTGATGATTTGCCCAATGATGATTATTCAGCCTCTGAAATAGAGCCAACAGTTACAGTTAATGACGATGATGAAAGAGCAGAATTGGAAGCAGAATTAGCGAAAATCGATGCTTCTTGGCAACATCGTAGCGAACCTCTTGAAAGGGAGGTCGATTCAGCGTTAAAAGATCTTGAATCTAAACTATCAGACTTAGATATGTAGGGATAGATATGTCTGAAGTCGAATCGACGACAATTATTGGTCGTGAGGAACAAATGGGTAAGAAATATCCAATGTTCATTGAAAGAATCCTATTAGTCTCAGGAATTATTTTTTACATTCTTTCATTTTCTAAAATAATTCAAGAATTTAATTCCGAATGGTTAGGAATACTTGTTGCATTGACCATATACCCATTTATTATCTTATTCACCATTGAAATGATAGGAAGAATATTCCAAAGAATACACAATGATACAAACTAAATTTCAATGAATTCTTTTTCAGTAGTAACTACATTTTCTGAAGGTGTTCTTAGGGAATAAATCAACCCCCAGATTCTTTGCCATGGAATTAAGAATCTAAATAATGCCATTATTGAAAGGAACATTACTGCAGAAATTACCAATCCATAAGTCAAAGATAACTCGATAGATTCTGAAATTTGACCAGCCCATTGGCTACCCGTAGAATCACTTACCAAACCAAGTAGAACACTGTGGAACCCTAAAGCAACCATTGTAGCAACTCCTGTTAATCCTAAGAATCCAAATGTATGTTTTAGATGCGTATTTAGCATGTTATCCATTTGTTGGACATATTCAGGGTCTCTCTTGCATGACTCAGGAAGTCTGAAAGCATATTCTAAGTAACGAATAACTCCAAACGCAGATTCTTGGAAAACAAGGATTAGGACTGCGATTAGAATCAAATCAAATTGTTCATTAGTAACAAGTTTTAATCCGAAAAGACCGATAGTCGGTGCAGAAACTTGAGATTCTAATGTTGCTAAGGCTCCCCCATATTCACCTAGTTGAGATTTAATCAATGGGAAAGTCAGAATAGCATGAATCCCCAAGAATAGTAATGTGAAACCAATAGCCCAAGCAATTGATCTTCTAGATAGTCCCCATATGCCTCTAGAACCCATAATCACTGGTAATAGGTAAACAAACATAATTAACACAGACATAATCATTAGAAGTGGCCATTCTAGAGTTTCCAATTCACCACTATCTGGAAGTCTCAAATCAAAGGTGAACAACATTCCAGTGACCCAAGAAAATAATAGTCTACCTACTAGCATTGTGATTAAAGTAATAATGAATGCTAGCTTAATTCGTTGTTGTGTTTTCGGAGTTTGGAATGCGATCAAAGCCATTACTCCACCTACTATTAACCCAATAGTTAGAGGAACAAAGAATCTAGATAATCCAGTTCTTCCTTCTCCAGTGAACCAATCATTCAACGGCAATTGATCTCCAATTAGTAACTCGATAGAGTCGAATAGCATTGTGTGGTCAATAGATCCAACTACATATGTCGATACCACTTCTAAATACATTCCAATCAATGCAACGGTTGCCACAATTTGTAAAGCAATAATTTGCCATTGTTTTCTTAGTGTCTTTAGATGTAATGTACGGGCCCTAGCATTACCAGAAATGGTTACATCACTTTGTAATCCAACTTCATCTGCCATCTTAATACCCCCTTACCTGCATTAGTGCTTGTGATAAATCCATGTCTGGCATCCAATCAATAACTTGAGCACCTGAACCAGCTAATGAAGTCAGCCGATTTTGTCTTTCTAGTTTTAGTACCTCATAAGACATTCTTGGAATTCGGCTAACCAATCTTTCAAAGTCAATACTTGAAGGAGAGAGCACAGTTACTTCGTGTCCTCTTCCTACTAAATCTCTGACAGCTGCAGGTATTGTTCCATCTCCTTCACATGAAGAAATTACGAAAACAGGGCTGCCTCTACTAAACCTACCACTCAAAGAATTGGTAACCGCTTGTAATGGCATTTCTCCCTTAGCGGTTACTCCTGACAATGCACTTAGAATCTTGAAGTATTGCTTATCACCGGTATCTGGTGGGAGATAAGATAACTTTTCATCATATATCGCCAACGCTACAGAATCTCTTCTCTTTAAGAAGAAAGCAGCGAGACTTGCTGCAGATACTGTTCCCATCTCTAATGGATTTTTCAAAACAGTGCCTATTCTAGATATATCTCTACTGTCCAAAATCAGATATAAATCGGTTACAGCGTCACGGCACTTTTCATTTACCATCAACTCTCCAGTTCTTGCAAATGCTTTCCAATTAATATTTTTGAATGGATCACCAGGTACGTATTCTCTTAGAGAGTAAAACTCTGAACCTTGTCCTGGAGTTCGTAGTGTGGTTGCTCCAGTATACATTTTGGGCGTACGAGAGCGTAGGAAAGCATCTTCAATCTCTTTAATTTGTGGGAAAATGACAATATCGCTATGGTGGTCGACATACATTTCATCTACTCCAAGATTGAATGTATTTCTTGACCTTAGTGAAACAGGTCCAATTGAGTAATGTCCTCTAAGAGGGCATCGTAATACATAACGAATCCTTGCACTCTCGCCAGGGTTCAAGTTAAGTCTCATATGATTAAGTCCACTTCTCAATTTCATTTCATGGGGAATATTATCGTACACTTCAAGCAATTGAGTCTTACGATTTGAGCGATTTGTAATGACTAATTCGATATAAAGGTCGTCACCTTTGTATAAATTATCTGCAGACAAGGTTCGTTGAACTTCTACATCTCCATGGCCTGAAATCCAAGAATTAACAACAATGAATGCTATCAAGGCAAGTCCTAAAATCATCATTTGATTATTAGAAATCATCATCCCAATTAGAATTAGGGCGACTCCCCCAGTGAAGGTAAATGCAGCCTTACGTGTCCACATAATATCCCCTCACTTACGCCCCCAAGCCTTAATCCGTTTTACTACAGATACCGTTTGTTCCAAGGAATATTTCCCTGGCTCAATAGCAAATTTTGCTAATATAGGATCATTGATTAAACCGACCAATTCTTTTGCAGGCATCGCATGAAATTCTTCTCTTGTGAGTCCATTTTGATTTCTAACTTTAGAAAGGAATACTTGCCGAATTTTTTCTGTTTTAGAATAATAAGGATAACGATTAGCATCACCAAACCCGTAGTAAATTATTGAGAACACATGTCTCCATTGGTCAGGGTCTTTTTTCTTGATTAGTACAGCTTCAAAAGTTATGAAAAGAATAAGGAATAATACAAGCATGGCTAAACCTTCGCCAGTGAAATAAACTAGCATGAAATAAATTGTATTGTATGAATCAGCTAGAATCGCATTTTGTGGATGCCTAGATTCATCGAATATGACCATTGCATTTTCAGAGACTTGTCCATTTTCCTCATCTAAATTTGACATCAATGCTTCTGCAATAATATCCAATGCCCACTTTCGATTATCATTTTCTGGAATACACTTTTCGTTCTTAGTTACGCAGTCGTTTTCACCATATTCACCTTCTTCAAAACCAGTGTAGTCATAAATTGCATTAATTAAAAGAGAACCATCTGCGACAAAAATCACTCTGCCACCTTCGTCTGGATTACAGGTGACCTTAGCACATGCTTCAACACTGAGATTGAATTTGCCGTATAGATCGGGATTTTCCTCATTTCGTTCATCTATCTCTCCGTCACCGTTTACATCAAGCATAGCCTCATTACTAGTAACTGCTCTAATTGAAATCTCAGATAGTGGGTTACTATTACTAGGTATTAGTTCAAGAGATGTGATATTATTCAGTAGAACCTTGTATGTTCCATTGTAAGAAATTTGTCCTTCTTTCCAATGGTGGGCGCATACTCCTGCATCTTCTTCAGGCATTATTTCACCATCAAGTAGGGCACATGGATGAGCGCTCAAAGGAAAATCAACATTTGCCCATCTTTCATGAGTAGAAAGTGTTCCAACATCGACATCACTACCTTCCATGCTACATGGAGTTGCTTGAACGCACATCCAAATATAGTCTCTATTTAGTCTAGGTTCATATGTTGTATCGTATAGCTGATAGCCGCTGTATCTTACTCCAAATGCCTCAGCAATCGAACCTGCAAATCCATAATCCTCTAAAATTAGTGCAGTACCACCGTTTTCTACAAATTCAACTATAGCATCAATTTCAGATGGAGAATATCCATCTTCTGAAGCGATGGTTATGAATCCATCTTCATCAAATTGCGGAAGAGAAAGTGTGTCACGTTCAACTCCAGCGACAATATATGTCGTATTTCGGGGGTCTTCAATATCTGCAAGGAGTAGTGGGCTACTGACCAAAGAACGAGTTTCAACCCCCATTTCTTTGATATCTTCTCTAAATGCAGACATATCATTCCAATCATCATCATATGCCGAAAGTTGATTTGTATTCGAGAGGTTAACAAAATTACTTAGAATCATCAATAAAATGATGCCCAAAACTGACCAAAAGGCTGCCTGTAGGCCGAATCTACGGTAATTGAACTCTCTCCAATCTGCCATCAACTCACCTACTGGAACATAATTCCGACAAACCACGCGCAACACTTGGTTTAGAATGTTGTCTTTTGTTGAGAGCAAAATGCTCATACAAAATTTAGTTAAATCACTTATTCAAGTGAATTTTTTTAGAGAACCTGGATACATCGTTTACTGGTACTTTGACCTTACCATTTTCATGTTCCCAAGGAAGTAATGTTGGATTTAGATCTCCTTCAATAGTTACAATAATTGTAGTTATAGATCCAGATTGTACATCAAAGATAATGTCAGTCATTTTCCCAAGCGATTCATTATGTGAATCAACAACGTCTTTCCCAATCAGTTCACGAGCAAAAATCGCCATACTATTACCTCTAGTGATGATGAAGAATTAATTCACTCCTTGAATGCGTCGATAGTTTCTCACCAAATCACATTGTTTCCATACCATGTCCGAAATCACGGGAACGCTTAATGTTGGACATTCCTGAAGTCAATCTAGTTTCCATTTTCTGATAGTATTCTAGCATTTCAGGAGTAACTGTTGGTCTAACACGTCCAATTGCTTCTTCGAAATGTGATTTAGTTACTTTCTTTTTATTTGCACGCATACAAATTAATGCTGCTTCTCGACAAACTGCTTCGATATCAGCACCAGTAAATCCGTCTAATCCACCTAAGAGGTCCTTAATGGAGAATTTAGATAACGGCATGCCTTGACAATGAATATTGAAAATTGTTTCTCTAGCACCAATGTCTGGAGGAGGCACATGCAGGACTCTTTCAAATCGTCCACTTCTGAGTAGAGCAGGGTCGATCATCTCGGGCCTATTAGTGGCTGCAACAACAATGACTCCATCTAATGATTCGACGCCGTCCATACTTGCAAGGAGTTGATTAACAACACGATTAGATACATCACTGCCTTCGGAAGCAGATGATGAACGCATGTTTGCAATCGATTCAAATTCATCTAGGAAAATAATAGATGGAGATGATTGTTTAGCTTTCTTGAAAATTTCTCTAACAGCACGCTCAGATTCACCAACCCATTTCGAAATCATCTCTGGTCCTTTGATACTGATAAAATTGGCTTGTGCTTCATTTGCAATGGCTTTAGCAAGCAGTGTCTTTCCAGTACCAGGTGCGCCGAAAAGAACAATACCTCGAGGGGGTTTGATTCCGAAATGATTGAATAATTCTGGTTTTGTCAAAGGCCATTCTACAGACTCTTTGAGTCTATCCTTGACATCTTCAAGTCCACCAACTTCTTCCCAAGTAACTTCAGGTACTTCGACATAAATCTCCCTTAGCGCAGATGGTTCGATATCTTTGATAGCATGTTTGAAGTCTGCCATACATACCTCCATCTTTTCCAAAACTTCTGGTGGTATAGTCTCCTCATCTAGATTAATTTCAGGCAGATATCTTCGTAATGCTTTCATTGCCGACTCTCTAACCAATGCTGCTAGGTCTGCACCTACGAATCCGTAGGTATTATCTAAAATCCAAGTTATCTCAAAGTCATCAGAGATAGGCATCTGTCTTGTATGAACATCCATGATTTCGCTTCTTCCGTCGCGGTCAGGGACTCCGATCTCTATTTCTCTGTCAAATCTACCAGGTCTTCTGAGGGCAGGGTCAAGCGCATCTCTACGATTCGTTGCGCCAATGACTACAACATTATCTCGGCCCTGCATACCATCCATCAATGTCAACATTTGAGCTACAACTCTTCTCTCAACTTCTCCACTAACATCTTCTCGCTTTGGACAAATTGAATCTATTTCATCGATGAAAATAATTGCAGGTGAATTTTCACTTGCTTCATCGAAAATTTCTCTTAATTGCTTTTCAGACTCGCCGTAGTATTTGCTGATAATTTCTGGGCCATTGATACTCTTGAAATGAGCATTAGTTTCAGTAGCAACTGCTTTCGCAATCATTGTTTTTCCAGTTCCTGGAGGGCCATGTAACAAAACTCCTTTGGGAGGGTCAATACCTAGTCTACGGAATAATTCTGGGTGTTTAAGTGGTAATTCAATCATCTCTCTGACCTTTTGCAATTGTTGGCCAATACCTCCAACATCTTCGTAAGTTATTCCCTCCGATTGACCGACATCGCCATCATCTATTGCTTCGTCTTTGATTATGATATCAGTTTCTTTGGTGACTTTTACAACTCCTTTAGGAGTAGTTTGAATCACAGCGAAAGGTAGGGCTTCAGCAAAAAGCGTCATTCCTGGAATAAAAATTCTATCTCCTTGTACTACTGGTCTGTTAGATAATCCTCTTCGAGCGAATCCCTCAATTCCAGGGCCAAATTTTACTTTTTGCTTGTTAGCCATAACTGGAGAAATAACTAGTTTAGTACATTCTTTTGCTTCAACCTTGGAAACTGTGACTTTATCTCTTAAACTTACACCAGCATTTTTCCTAATTATACCGTCTATTCTAATTATTGCCATTTTATTGTCTTCAGGCCGACTTCTCCAATAAATTGCTGCTGTGGACCTCTTTTCACCCTTAATCATCACAATGTTTCCTGGTTTCAAATCAAGTCCGCAATCCCCGGAAATTCTAGCTCGGCCATGGCCCACATCAGAGGGAATTGACTTTTCAACGGTTAGGGAAATTGACTCTTCATTATCAGACATGACATCACTCTCTTTTCAGCGTGGCCGAATATATCTAATTAATACAGTCGGACAATCTGCTTCATACACCGTTAATTTCGACCTATCTTAAACCCTACCAAAAAATTATGAAAAATTATTCAGCCTATTTCGACCATTATATTCAAGACATGGACTAGATTGGCCTCAACATGGTTCACGTATTAGAAGCCGGATTGAAATTTTTAGAGAACAATAACCCGAATGGAAAGCCTTGTGTAGAGGGATTCAATATTATCAACGGCCAGTTGACAAAAGCCAGTGATGGAAGTACTTTTGAATCTATTAATCCTGCAATTTTAACCGATAAACTTGGAGAATTTCCTCTTTCTACCAAGGATGATGTAAATTCTGCTTTGGACGCTGCTCATGCAGCATTCCCCGGTTGGGCGGCAACACCAGCTCCGACAAGAGGACAGATCATTGGAAATATGGGCCGTTTATTGATGGAACATAAAGACGCTATTGTTGCTTTGGAAACAAGAGAAATCGGTAAGACGCTAAAGGAATCTGCAGGTTCAGTTCAAGAGGCTATCGACACCTGTCTTTTCTTCCAATCCGAAGGGAGGAGACTTTACGGTCAAACCGTAAACTCTGAGTTGCCTGATAAAGAATTATTCACTTACAGAAGGCCATTAGGAGTTTGTGGAATTATCAATGCTTGTAACTTCCCTGCTGCAGTTCCATTTTGGAAGATGATTCCTGCTTTGATGTGCGGAAATACATGTGTTTGGAAGAGTCCACAAGATGCACCACTACTCTCCTTTGCTCTTGCAAGAATTATGCATCAAGCCGGTTTACCAGACGGAGTAGTAAATTTAGTTCATGGTAAAGGAAGCGGTGCAGGACAACACCTAGTTGATGCAGTTGATGAAGGGCGAGTCAATAAGATTTCATTCACTGGCTCTACTGAAGTTGGTAAGATGATTGGGGAAGTTTGTGGCCGAAACCTAGTATCATGTTCTCTTGAACTAGGAGGGAAGAATCCATTGGTAGTAATGCCTTCTGCAGATATTAACAATGCAGTAGAAGGTGCATATTGGGGTGCCTTTGGTACTGCAGGACAAAGATGTACTTCTTTGGGTAATTTGATTCTTCACAAAGATATCTATGATGAGTTTATGGAGAAATTCATGGCAAAGGTAGAAGAAACCAAAATTGGAGATTCTCTTGTTCATGATGGAGTTCTTTACGGACCAATGCTATCTGAAAAGTACGCAAAAGATTTCTTGGTTGGAGTTGAGATGTGTAAATCGTCAGGTGCCAGACAAATTTGGGGCGAAGGAAGAATTACTCCAGATAGTAAGCCTACTAATTTCCTAAGTGATGCTGATCAAGGAGTTTACATGTGGCCACACGTCTTTGTTGACGTTACAGAAGAAATGGAATGTTTCCATGAAGAGGTCTTTGGTCCTGCAATAACAGTTTGTAAAGCGAATGATTTCGACCATGCACTACATCTTGCTAATGCGAGTCCCTATGGATTGTCAAGTGCCATTTATACCAATGATCGGTTAGAAGCATACCGGTATAAAACAGGAATAAAAGCTGGAATGACAGGGATCAACAATAGTACTACTGGCGCTGAGGCGCATCTTCCATTCGGTGGAGTAAAAGGTTCTGGGAATGGAACTAGAGAATCTGGAATTTGGGTAATTGAAGCCTATTCTTATTGGCATGCGGTTAACGATGAATTATCGGGTAAACTTCAACTTGCTCAGATGGATGTTGAAGAGATTGAGATGGTTGAAGCCGAAGTTAATTGGACTGAATTAGCTTGACTTTTCAACTTGGAAATTGAATGAATTAATACTAGAGTTCAAATAGCAAAAAATAGCGCTTAATATTGTCAGTGATTAAATTCTTGTCGGGTGAATATTTTGGTGTCTATTTTTCTTGCAAATGAAGAGAAAGAGATTTCTTATGTTGAAAAACTTGAAGCAGCATACTTAGAATGTGAAATAATTTCCAAGAATGCTTCCAGTTCCTTCTATCGTTCCTTTAGGCATCTACCTCCGGTTAAAAGAAAAGCAGTCAATGCCCTATACGCATTTTGTCGAAGAGTTGACGATATTGTTGATGGAGATTGGTTGCCTAATATTGATTTAAACCATCTCAATAAACAAGCTGAAGAGAGGATTATCGAGTTATCCAATATCCATAACTGTAAGCCAGCAAATAAAGAGCCAGGTCATACAAATCGTGTTAAGGCATTACTTTGGTTTAGAATTAATCTTGATAAAATTGAAAACGGTGAGTTAGTTGAAGAACCTATTTTTCTAGCCTTGTCAGATTCTGTAAACCGGTTTGCCATTGAAATAGACCATCTAAGAGATTTAATTTCTGGTATGGAAGATGATTTGTATGAAACAAACTACGAACGCTTTGAAGATTTGAGGCAGTACTGTTACAGGGCTGCATCTACAGTTGGTCTTTGTCTAGTAGAAATTTATGGATATGATGATCCAAATGCTAGAAGACATGCTGTTGAGATGGGTAAGTACTTACAAATGGTAAATGTTCTAAGAGATATACAAGAAGACCTCGATAGAAATAGAGTTTATCTTCCACTAGAAGAATTGGCAAAATTCGGTATTTCTAGAGAAGATTTGTATGATGAAAAGTTGCCACAAAGTGAAGCATGGCAAGAATTTATGCGTCACTATCTTGCCCATGTAATGTCACATAGAAAGAATGCAATAGGTCTTCTTCCTCTATTAGATAAAGACTCCAGATACTCTCCTTCACTTATGTGTGCTGCTTATGACGCTATCTTAGAAGAGGCGATGAAAAGAAACGGTGACGTTTTGTCTAGAAGATTGAAAATGAGCTTCTATCGTAAATTGCAATTTGCTCTAGGAGTAATTAGGAAGCCTAGATTGAATCTTTTACTAAGACAACCCTGAGTATTCTAAAGTGAAAATTAAGTTTTTCACAATGGAGTCTTAATTCCGATTGCTCTGACAATACACCATCCGGCTCTTGCCTCAAAAATAGCAAATGCTCCACCAAATGTGATTGATGCTACGGCATACCACCACAAACTGGAAGAAAGGACCCCGACAACAATTAGTAATCCTAAAACCATAGCGAAACCAATTGCCATTATTCCGGTCACTAAACGTGCTAACTTGCCTTTTGCTCCAATATTACATTCCATTTTTTCATCTCCATAATCCTAAACTATCTCTAAGAGCGGGCTCTAGATCTGAATGTTCGAAAACATAGCCTGACTCAGTTAATCTTTCAGGAATCACTTTGGTACTTTCCGTTGTTAGTGAAACTCCCATCTTACCAAATAAGAACCAAATGGCAAATGGAGGTGTTGGGATAAAGGCAGGTCTTCTTAGGACTTTGCCTAAGACTTTTGCAAACCGCTTCTGCCTAACTGGTTTGGGAGATGCTATGTTGTAGACTCCTTCACACTCTTGTTTCATCATCAAATGATACATAGAATATATTTGGTCGTCCATAGAAATCCAAGAATACCATTGTCTTCCTCTACCAATCGGACCACCGCCACCTAATTTTGCTGGTAAAAGCATTTTTCCTAGTGCACCGCCGGTGGCATCTAGAACAATTCCAGTTCTGAGATTGATTGTTCTAACTCCTTCATCTTTTACTCCATTAGCAGCTTGCTCCCAATTTTCACAGATTCTGGGCAAGAAGCCTTCACCAGGTTGTGATTTTTCAGTAAGAACTTCGTCTCCCCTTTCTCCGTACCATCCCATTGCACTTGCAACCATGAATAATTCAGGCTTTTTCTTCAAACTAGCAATTGTTTTTGCTAATAGATTTGTACTATTTACTCGGCTATCTTCAATTAATTTCATACGTTTTTTTGACCATCTCTTGTCACCGATTCCAGCGCCACCAAGATGGATTATGACATCGAAACCTTCAATTTCTTTTGAATCGATTTCATCGTTATCAGGGATCCACTTAAGTTCTTTTTCTCCCTTTTTCACATCTCTTCGAACCAATCTCCAAACATCATGACCGCCAGTATCAAGGAATGCGACAAGTTGTCTTCCGATTAACCCAGATGAACCAGCAACTAGGATTTTTTTCCTTGGTAAATGAGCGAACTCCGAATGACGTTTTAGGTCTCTCTCTAAACGGATTTGTCTAGCAAAAAACATTCTTTCGATTCTTTTTCTAACCATTCTACCGGCAACTAATTTACCTAAAAAACCCATAGGAAGTTTGTAGTTAACCTTGTCAACTACGACAGAAGAACCATCTTCATTTTGTGAGAATTGATGCTTATGATGCCATGATTTGAAAGGACCTTTGAGCATATCATCTTCGAAGGAATGTGGTGGGTTGTATTTTGAATGCTTGGCGATCCATTTCATCTTAACAGGTCCCATTGGGAATCTAAAAATTCTTTCAGCACCATCTTCTAATGTATCATCAGCCCTAACTTCCTCTGCAACTTCCCAAGGAGGCATTAATCTACGAAAAGAACCCTTTCTTTCATGCCATGCGAAGGTATCTTCGACATTGGATTCGACATGGGTTTTGTGCTCGTAATTTATACTCATGTCATCTGCTCCTGAATTGTTGAAGGTATGGTTTTAGTTTGAGTTTTTTCTTTGTATTCTCAGAAGACATGTATCTAATTTTACCAAAAATTGCTCTTTCAGGACCCCATGCACGATCATGTCGACCTAGTACCCAAAAGATTCCTGTGTATGAATTTGGATCTCTTCCATCAAGTGCATATTTATCATTCAGTTCAATCATCCATTCAACTGCTTGCTCTGGTGTTTGTGCCCATTCAAGTATTCTTTTACCCCATAACATTCTAAGATAGTTGTGAATAATTCCGGTTTGAAGTAATTCCTGTTGTGCTGCATTCCAAACTTCATCATGAGTTTCAGCATTCTTTATCTGCTCGAATGTGTAAAACATTCTTTCGTCATCACTGTGTTCGGAAAGAGATATCTTAGCCCATTCAGGAATTGACTCATACTTGTTATGATTGGGGTTATGGTAGGCATTATTGAATCCTAGTTCTCTCCAAGTGATTATTTGATCTAAAAACGATTCAACTCCGGCTGATAGTCCCCACCAACCTTCTCTAGCACCTTTTCGCGATGTGGTAATATTTTCAGGAGTCCATTTTTCAGAATCTAGGATTTTTTCAACAATTTCGATAGAAGAGATATGTCCAAAATGTAGCCAAGGAGATAGTCCACTGACTGAAGGTTTTTCGATATTATTTCTATCTATGTTGTAACGGAATAATCTATTTTTTAGGAATATTGCGAGTTTCTTAGCAGCAGTATTTCGGCCACCTTTGGCTTGTCTAACCGGTTGGACCTCATGATCAATATCAATTGTTGAAAGGGCTTTCTTTCCAGTGGAACCTCCTTCTGAACATCTCCATAGCCATTCATAGGGCGGTATTTTAACCGAGCATTCTTCGATAATTGATTGATATAATTCATCATCAATCGAATAGTCATAATCGGAATTTATAGGTATTTTTTGCGGCCAAGTCTCTTGACATCTCGAAAAATTAGCATGAATGAATCTTCTAAAGCTGTGTGCCGTTGTAAAGGCACTACTTGTCCACGACATTGGAAAAACACCATTTGAATCAACAGCAATGACTTTTCTGTCTAAAGACCTACCTGCAGCCTTTGTTGCAGAAAGAGGGTAATATGTTGGGAAATCATCAGTAACAACCAAGCAAGCCCTTTTGGCTAGGGTTTTTAGTAATCCCATTGGGCCACTTAGAGGGGTTTCAACCCATGGTATAAATCGGATATTGTGTTCTTTGAAAGTACTGATATTTTCAACCATTCCTTGAATAACAAATGAGGTTATTCTATCATTGGCAAATTTATGACTGGTAGAAATTTCTTCGATTACAAGCAACGGCTTACCGTATTTTTCAGCTAATTTGGCAGCATACTCTAGCGAAGCATTGTAGTTGAATCTACGTGTTGCAATCATCCAGTATAGTACATACTCCCCGTCAGTGAATACATCTTGGTCGTTGACGACTCTAATTCTATCATCTAAGTTAGTTTTCAACGAGATCACCTCTTCTAAACAAGTGTAGTAAGTATGGATGTCCTTGAGACTTTGAGTAGTCAATTATCGAAGAAGGAATATCCGTTCCAGAGTTCAATGCGATTGATTTCATTGTATGACTTATCCATTCAAGGCTTGATAATTCTGACTTATCGACGTACTTCACTTGAGAAATTTCTGAGCAAGGCTTAGCAATTTGGTCAGGATTAACTTCGATATCATAAACAATAAAAATCGCTGGATGACCATTAAGGATTTTTTCTCGCATCGAATTTAAACCTACAACCTTGCCATCGAGCCCACATTCCTCTTTTAATTCACGGAGTGCAGCATCTCTAGGTAATTCGCCTGGGTCGACAAATCCTTTCGGCAACCCCCATTTGCCCTTGAACTTTCCTTGAGCCTCTTGTACAAGTAAAACCTTGTTTTCTAAAGACACTAACGCAGCAACACCTAAATCGCACGAGAGTCTCTTCATATCGCGATATCAACCTAGTTCACCTATAAAGCGGTGTTTAATATCATACACGGAAATAAACATTTGATTATAACCAAATCCATTTTTCTGTGAGCATGGACAGCAGAACCATTGACCCAATGAAAATTGAAGCAGACGCCCGCCTACCAACAGAATTTGGAAACTTTAGAGTAAGAGTGATGGTAGATGATAGAGGACTAGAACACGCCATCTTCTCAGTTGGCCTTGAAGACGAAGACAATCAC
>CEOF01057346.1_pt1 | contig 14876 bp, 9 predicted proteins | sample 361311 | NCBI WGS metagenome assembly CEOF01 (sample SAMEA2619667, study PRJEB7988) | marine metagenome | biome: marine biome (ENVO:00000447); feature: surface water layer (ENVO:00002042); material: "saline water (ENVO:00002010), including plankton (ENVO:xxxxxxxx)" | depth 5 m
CTGGATCTAAATATGGAATCTCTGCCACAGGTGGATAAAAAATTGTTGTGGGTGGAGTAAGAATGTAATTAGTGTTTGGTAAATCAGGTAACGCTATATTTGGTATTTCCATAATAAAAAATATTATTAATCACTTTACCTTATATAAGTTTTTGTTATAATTCAACTAAGTTTTCTACTCTATAGGGTAGCAAGTGCCTGATACGTCAGATAACGCTTGTGACAAGGTGAAAACCCATGTTACTAATTTACTTTATTAAAAATTATGGCTAACGCCACAGTATCAAGGCTCGGACTTGTCAATGCTACAGGTTCATCCTTTGACGCATTATTTTTAAAGGTATTTTCTGGCGAGGTTCTGACATCGTTTGCCGAGAATAATATCTTTAACGAAGCAATGCACACCGTTAGAACTATTGCTAACGGAAAATCAGCCCAGTTTCCAGTATTAGGTACTGCGACTGCTGCGTATCATAGTGTTGGAACTCCTTTAGTTGGAGCAAACCAAATCAAGGCTAATGAAAAAATCATAAGCATTGATGATCTTTTAATTTCACAGGCTTTTATAAGCAATCTGGATGAAATGAAGAATCATTATGATGTTCGTCAAACTTATTCTTCTGAACTTGGTAAGGCACTTGCTCGTACATACGATCAAAACGTAGCGAAGGTAATTGCAAATGCTTCCAGAGCTTCTACTACTCTTAGTGGCGGTACTGGCGGTATTGTATTAACACTTGCCAATGGTAATACTGCATCAGCAAACGTCACAGGTGATGAGATAGCAGCAGCTATTTATGACATTGCACAGACAATGGATGAAAGAGACATTCCTCCTACAGATAGATTCTGTGTATTACCACCTGCTGAGTATTACAAACTTGCAGAGTCAGCAACAAGAACAATCGACACCGACTTCAACCCACAGGGTAATGGTTCGTTTGCATCAGGTCGTGTACAAATGGTTGCAGGTATTCCTGTAATGATGAGTAACAACGTACCTCAATCAAACGTATCATCTGAAGTATCTGGTACAAACAACAGTTACGCAGGTGACGATAGTAAAACTATCGGTCTTGTATTTCATAAGTCTGCTGTTGGTACAGTAAAACTTATGGATATGACTACTGAAATCTCAGGCTCGGACTATGGGATTATGTATCAAGGTACATTACTCGTAGCGAAGTACGCACTTGGGCATGGAATCCTAAGACCAGAAGCAGCAGCAACAATTAAGCTATCTGCTTCCTAATTTACAAAAATGGGGTATCTTATTATTAGATACCCTTTTTTTTATGCCTAAAGGTGTTGGTTCATACGGTAGTAAAGTTGGCAGACCAAAAGCCAAGAAAACTACTAAAAAAACAACTAAGAAAAAACTAAAAAAAATGTAGTCATGGCTAGAAAAAAACTTGGTTTATACGCTAATATTCACGCTAAGAGAAAGCGTATTAAAGCTGGCTCTGGTGAAAAGATGAGAAAGAAAGGTGCTAAAGGGTCACCTACAGCTAAAAACTTTAGAGATTCAGCAAAAACCGCTAAGAAAAGATGACAACAGCAGCTACAACTGAACTAGAAGCCATCAACATTATGTTGGCTGCAATAGGAGAAGCACCAGTTAACTCGCTTATTGGTACACTTCCTGTTGACGTTAAGATGGCACAGAAGTTGTTGAACGAACAAAACAAAGCAGTACAAAGTGAAGGTTGGTCATTTAATAGAGAATTTAATGTTGTGTTGACTAGAGATAATAACAACAGAATTAATATTGCTAATAACGTATTAAGAGTAGATGTAAATATACATGACCATCCAACAATAGATGCAGTACAACGAGGATCTAAGTTGTATGACAGAAACAAGCATCAAGATACTTTTGAGGAAGATTTAAAATGTGAGGTAATATATTTTCTTACGTTTGATGAAATACCAGAAGATGCTAGAAGGTATATAAATATAAAAGCTGCAAGAATATTTGTAGATAGATCAGTTACAGATGATAGCTTGCGTACATATACAAAAGAAGATGAGTTAAGATCAAGAAGTGCTTTGTTAGATGCTGATACAAATAATGCAGATCATAATATGCTTATAGGAGATCCAGCATTAACAGGTAGATTTAATACATTTAATCCTTCACAAGCATTAATTAGGTAACTATGGGTGTTGTATCAAGAGCTATACCTACTTTATTAAGAGGTATATCGCAGTCTGCTGATGCTACAAAGCAGCCAGATCATGCTGATATACAAGATAATGCAAATAGCAATCCAGTACAAGGACTTACAAAAAGATCAGGCACTCAATATTTAGCAAACATAAGCAGTTCAACAATAGGTAATGTACATATACAAACTATCAATAGAGATACAGCAGAAAGATATGTAGCAATATTTAGTAATGGCAATGTCAAAGTATATGAATTAGATGGTACAGAAAAAACAGTAAACAAACCTGACGGTACGAGCTATCTAAATACATCTAATCCTAGAGATCAGATTAAAACTGTTACTATTGCTGACTTTACTTTTGTAGTAAATACAAGCGTAACAGCAGCTATGGACACTACGTTATCTGCTGGAAACATTACACAAGCTATTGTATTTATAAATCAGGTTTCAGATAAAACCACATATACGCTAACTGTAGATGGCACTACAGCTACAAAAGATACTTCTTCTGATGATCCTTTAAGCACAACAACAGTTGCTACAGCATTACGAAATGGATTGTCAGGATTATCAGGATTTACTCTTGCACAAAATGGTGCTGTCTTACATATAAAAAAGAATGACGGTAGTAATTTTTCTATAGATGCTACTGACACACAAGGTAATACACACACCACAGTTGTAAAAGATTCGGTACAAAGGTTTACTGATTTACCAAGAGTATCGCCTAACGGATATGTAGTAGAAGTAAAAGGTGACGAGTCAACTAACTTTGATAATTACTACGTTAAGTTTATTACTAACAACGGTGGTGCATTAGAAGAGGGTCAATGGGAAGAAACAGTAGAAGCTGGTATTACATTTAAGTTTGACTATGGCACTATGCCACACGTTTTAATACGTCAGGCAGATGGTAATTTTAGATTTGCAAGAGTAGATGGTGATAGTTATACAATTTCTGGAACTACTTTTACGTTACCAAAATGGGGAGAAAGAACTGTAGGTGATTTAGAGTCTGCACCTAATCCATCTTTTATAGATTCTAAAATTAATAACGTATTCTTTTTTAGAAATAGGCTAGGCTTTTTAGCTGATGACAACGTAATACTGTCAAGAGTAAGTGAGTTCTTTAACTTTTTTCCAGAAACAGTATTAACTGTAGTTGATTCAGATCCTATTGACGTTGCTGCTTCTCATACAAAAGTTGCGATATTAAAGAACGCAGTAACTATGGGTGAACAGTTGATATTATTTTCAGATCAAACGCAGTTTGTTATGGCTAGTTCTTCTGATACCTTTACACCAAAAACAGCTAACGTAATTGTTGCAACTGAGTTTGAGTCTAGTGATTTAGCATCACCTGTTGGTTCTGGTAGTTCTATATATTATTTAACAGATAAAGGTGACTTTGCTGGTGTTAGAGAATATATAACACAAGAAAATATTACTCTTAAAGATGCTGCAAATATAACTATTCATGTGCCACGTTTAATACCAAAAAATATATTTAAGTTTGCAGTATCTACTAATGAGGATGTTTTAGTATTACTAGGTTCTGATAATCCAAACAAGTTATATATAAACAGATGGTTAGAAGGTGAAAGAGGTAAAATATTAAACTCATGGTCAACATATACATTTAATGAAAGCAGAACCGTAAGAAATGTTGATTTTATAGGTAATGAATTGTTTATGGTTATAGAAGAAGCAAACGGTACGACATTAGAAAAAATACCATTTGCAGCAGACTTTGTAGAAACTAATGCTACGTTTGAGTTTCATCTAGATCATAAAGTAACAGAAGCAACTACAGGTGTATCAATAGCATATAACTCTGGTACTGATGTAACTACATTTACTGTGCCTTACAGGTTAAGAAAAAAGATGACAGTAGTAGGTAGATATTTAGCATCTAGTGAAACAAGTACTTTTGTAGATACACAAGGCAATACAAAATCATTAAAGTCTGGTCAAGTTTTACAAACAGCTAATGCAACAAATGGCAGTACAAGCACAATAACTATTAATGGTGACTATAGAAACAGTAAGATTATTATTGGTGAGCCTTATGAAATGCACTATAGGTTTAGTAAACAACGACTAACAGAACAGGCAGGTGGTCAATCATCAGGTGAGATTATTAGTGGTAGATTACAGCTACATCATTTCTATATAAAATTTGAAGATACAGGATTTTTTAAAGTACAGGTAACACCAGAGAACAGAGACACAAGTGAACATGAATTTACTGGTAAGTTTCTTGGTGCTGCATCTGCTGCTATAGGTCAAATAAATTTAGAGTCTGGTACTTTTAGATTTCCTGTAATGAGTCGTGCAGATAGTGTTGATATAGATGTAAAGAATGACACGTTTTTACCTACACAGTTATCTAGTGCAGAGTTTGAAGCAATGTTTTATATAAGGAGTAGAAGGATATAATGGGATATTTACGAAAATCCAACAGCAAAGATTTACGTCACGTTATGGCTAATATGCGTGTTATAGACAAGATAGAAGCATATTATCAATGTGGATGTGAACCAGAAGATGCACTAGCACTTACATACATAAATAGTGAAGTAACAATGACCGCAGCAGGTGACGAAGATCAACCTATGGCTTTATGTGGTGTAATGCCTAATGGTTGTATATGGTTTGTTTCTACAGATGAATTGTTTGATAATAAAAAATATAAGATACAACTTGTTAGGAAAGGTAAGGAATGGGTCAATACTCTTTTACAAACTTATGATTATCTTTATAATTATGTATATGCAGAAAATGAGACTTCTATTAAATGGTTGCGATCAATGAATTTTAGCTTTATAAATTTACATAAAGACTATGGTTTACATAAAAAACCATTTTATGAATTTATGAGGATAGTCTAATGTGTCTAGGTCTTGGGCTATTAGGTGGTGCAGGTGCAGGTGCAGGTGCAGCAGCAGGTGCAGCTACAGGATTTGGAGCAGCAGCTACAGCAGGTAGTGCTTTAGGATTTGGAGCAGGTGCATCAACTTTTCTTGCAGCAGCACCAGCAATATCATTTGCAGCACCAGCAGCAGCAGGTATAGGATTCGGTGCAGCAGCTACAGCAGGTAGTGCTTTAGGGTTTGGTTCTTTAGGTGCAGGTTTACTTGCTTCAGCACCAGCAGTATCATTCGCAGCACCAGCACTTACAGGAGCTACAGGTTTATTTGGTTTAGGTTCTGCTACTAATTCTTTTTTATTTGGACAATCATTAAATCTTGGTACAAATATTTTTAGTACTATTTCACAAAGAAAGCAAATATTTCGTCAAGTACAAGGCATATACGATAGTTCATTACAGCTTATAGCCAATGCAGAAAAAGCAAAAGCAGATCAAGAAAGAGCTATAAATCAATTATTAGATGATAAATTAAAATCTAAAAAACAAGAAATATTAACTGTAAAAGTTAAAACATTAAAAGCAAAAGAAGCTTTAATAGCTTCAGAACGTGCAGGTATTACCATAGGTTTACTAGCACAAGATTTTGAAAATCAAGGTGCTAATGCAACAGAAAGTATTTTACAAGAATCAGATACTTTAGTATCACAAGCATTAAGAGATAAAAACGCAGTTATAGCTACAAGAGATACTAGAAGAAATGCAGCTAAAGACCAAATAACAAAAGCTACAAACTTAGCTAATTCTGCACCTACATTGTTAGGAGCTATTACTAAGACTCTTGGTTCTGGTCTATCATCTTACGCATCATTGGTGGCAGCATGACAAATTCTTATCAAGGAACTGAATTTAATGTAGTTGGACGACCAGTAAATACTTTTGTCCAACCTACAACACAGGTAGAACAAAAGAAAACAGGCTTTGATATTGTTGCAGAATCATTAGCAACACTTAATCCAGCTTTACAAAAAGGATTAGGTTTGCGTACAGCAGAAGCAATTAAAGAAGAAAAACTTGCAGGTTTTGAATTAGCTGTAAGGCAAAATAGAGAAGAAGGTGGTTTTAAAACTGTTGTAGATGAATTGCGTAGAAACAAAAGTGAAGGTGTTACTAATCGTTTTATAGGTGGTAGTATTTTTGCACAGGATGCTTTTAATCAGGGTAGAGCAGCGTTATTAGGTAATAGGATTGGTTCTGAAATTTCTGCATTATATCAAACTACAACAATAGAAAAACCTTTGTTTGATGCTGACAATAAACCTGTTTTAGATGTAAATGGCAATCAAGTAACAACACAAGAACCATTATGGAAGTATGGTACAAACTCACCAGAATATAAATCGTTTTTATCAAATGCAAACTCTTTAGGTTCTTATGAACGTGAAGGTTTAAAACCAGAAGATCAATTAAAATTTTTACAAAAACAAAATGAAGCTATAGAAAAAACATCAGTTGCACATGACAAAACACATAAAGAATATAATTTTCAAGTTATCACAAGTGACATGAATGAAAACTTGTTGACAAGTTGGGTGCTTACAAAAGACACAGATCCTACAACAACAGATTGGGAAAAACCAGAAGATCAAGTTGCTGCTTTAGTAGAAAGTTATAAATCTATGAATGACAAGATTTCTAGAGATTACAGTATAGGTCTTACATCTAGTAAGCGTAAAAAATATTATGAGAATATGATTGCAAACGTAGAAAGTGTAGCTTTACAAATTAATCAAAAGTTTGGTGCAGATGAAGCAAAAGATTTTATAAAGTGGGCTTCAAGAATCAGATATGGCAATGGTAATAACACATTGTTGCAACATAAAGATTTTGCTACAAAGATGTTTAATTTAAAAGTAAAAATAGGTAAAGAAGAAGATAGGATTAGAGATAACAGAGAAAAAAAAGAAAAGCAAGCAGCAGAAGAATTAGTAGATAATACACTAGATGAGTTATTAAAAAAATCAGAAAATGGTCGTATTAATTTTTTAACAGAAGAAGGTCAAAATACACTTAATTTTTTATATACACAGTTACCAGATTTTAAAGAAGTAGTAGATACTGCTGTTGATTTATATAATGGCGATAGAAAAACTGCTTTGATGGAGTTTAGGTTAAGTATTAATAGTGGAGAATATGATGACGACCCTGCACAAGCAGGTAAAGATTTATTAGAGCTAACAAAACAGTTAGGTGGTTTTGGTCGTGTTACTAAATTAGAAAGAGGAATGTTAGATAAAATAGTAAGTGATATAAAATCTATACCTGACAATCAATTAGTTGGTGGATATAAATATTATTCTAATGAAATAGAGAATAAAGTATATGGTGTATTTGATATGACAGTAGATGATACAGGTAAAAAATCATTTACTGGTTATACATTAGATGGCGGTATAAATAAAAAATTTAATCTAAATGTTAATCAGGCAGGTTTATTGGCAGATCAAGTGTCAAGACAAGTAAAATTACAGTTTCAAGATTGGAGAGATTCGGGAGAAGTTAAGACAAGACAAGAAATACGAGAGTATTTTGACAATGTATTGATGGGTGATGGTGCAGATAGTATAGATCAAATTATATCTAGGTCTATATATCCACAAGACATACCTATATCACTATTTGCTAGGGATGGTTCTGTATATAAGGTTAAGATTAATAAATATACTGATGCAGATTTATATAAGAAATTTAGAAGTGGTAGTAACTCTGCATCTAATCCACCTATTGAACTTTATGATAAATATAAAATACCTTTTAAATTTAAAGAACCATATTTTACTGATTTACAAAATCCTAAAGATACAGTTCCAGAAGGTGCATTTGGTATAGATTCTAGGACAACAGATGATTTTACAGAAAGAGGTCAAGAACAGATAAAAACACCAAACAGTAAATTAAAAAATCAAAAAGATAATTTACAAGGATCGTTACCTGTAGATCAAAGACCAGCAAGTACATTTAATAATATTATGAATACAATTACAGGTACAACACCAGCAGTAGCAGGTACATTAGAAGATGCACCATTAACACACATTGTTAAGTCAGGAGATAATTTATCTGATATAGCAGAACTATACAATGTAAATGTTGATGATATAGTCAAACTAAATGACATAAAAGATCCATCACTCATAAATATAGATCAAAGATTATTGATACCAGTAAATCCTGTAAATACATTATTTGATTTTAGGTCAAGTGATATAAAACCATTTACAGATTACGGTGGATTAGCTGCAATTATTAGAGGTGGTGAGTCGAGTAATAATTATACTGCTGTTAATTATGGCAAGCCATTTGGTTACAAGTCAGGTGTTGTAGAAGGGTTAGATAGTACAACGTTAGGTGATGTTATAAACGACTTAGAAAACGCTAAATATGGTGCTGCTGGTGCTTATCAATTCCAGTTAGAACCATTGAAAGAGTCAATGAAAGTTGCTGGTCTATCTGTAAATGATAAGTTTACTGTAGATGCACAAGATAGATTATTCTGGGCGAGAATTATGAACAGCATTAGATATGATGCAAAAGATTATATATTAGGTAAATCAGATGATTTAGATGCAGCATTATTAGATATAGCAAAAGAATTTGCAGCAGCACCTATGGCAAACGGTAAAGGATTTTATGATGGTGACGAAGCTGGAAACAAAGCTAATATAGACTTAGTATCATTAAAAGCAAAATTACAACTAGCTCGTAAACAACTTACAGGTAAGTAATGACACAAACACCAAGTAATTTATTTGAGGATGATGGTAATGAAATACCAGTAGAGGGTACTCTAAACGTAACAGGAGAAGAGCAAACACAAGACTTATTAAAATCTATAGACGAATTAGATAAAGGAATATTTACGGTAAAAGATGGTGAAGATTCTATTGAAATGGATGATACAACTGAAAAAGAAGATTTTTATGAGCAAAAATATAAAGAGTATGAATTAAATTATGACAATCAAGTAGGTCAAAAAATATATAAAGGTGTATCTAAGATACTACCTTCTAATTTACAAAATAAATTTAATAATAAATTAGCAAACAACAAACAGAAAGCATTAAAGTTTAGACGAGATCAATTAAAGTTTGCAGAAGAAAATGCTGACAATGCTGTAGGACAGACAGTAAGAGGATTTTTAGCAGCATATCCTATGGCTCTTAATGAAGCTAGTGAAGGCGGTATAAATTTATTTAGGCAAATAGGTGGTTTGCCATATAAAGAATATGAGTTGTTTGATATTGACTCTATGACTAGAAAATTAACAGATGTTGATCCCGAAGATGGTAACGGAAATATATTTAAGACAGCAAGCATAATGACTAGATTTGTTGTTGGTAGTAATTTTTTTAAAAACGTAGGTAATACTGCTACTGGTGGTTTAAATCCTGTTACTGGTATGGGTAAGTTTGATGTAAGAAAAGTTGATTATAGTCTTAAAGGTTTTAATCTTAGAAATGCAAAAAACTTTTTATATAACAGAGCTATAGGTGCAGGTGAAGATATTGCTAGTTCTTTGTTATTTTTAGATGCAGAAGAAGATAATTTTTTTCAAGCGTTTGAACCATTAGTAGAAGCAGTACCACAATTAGATACAGCGTTTTATAGATTTTTACTTGCAACAGATCCAGAAGAAGAAGGTTTTATACAAGCAAAATTAAAAGTTGCATTAGCAGAAGCATTACCATTTCAGTTCGGTTACTCAGGTGTAAGAGGTCTTAATAGAGCAGGGAAAATAGGTTTTAAAGATGCAGCAGGTGAAGTATTAGAACTAGGTGAATTTTTAGTTGACGGTACATTACAACGATTAAAAGGTATAAAATCTAATCCACAATTATTAGCAAGAATTACAGAAGGTTTTGTAAATAGACGAGGTTTTACACCTTTTTTAAATTATGAATATTTAGATGAAGTAAAATGGAATGAGTTAGATTTAGACCAAAAGTTAGATCAGTTATATAAAAGAAATGACATTATTGTAGAAAGTCTTGCAGAAGAAGATATAGACGGATTAAATGCTATTAATAGAGCTATTGCACAATTAGATGATAATAATAATTTAACGGAAGAAAATCTTAAACAACTGCTAGATATTAAAAAGTTTGATGAAAAAGCAGTACCTTTTAAAACAAAGTTAGATTCTGGACAAGGGCTTGTAGGTAATCGTGGTAAGGATTATTTAAAACAAAGACTTAAGTTTCTTAATTTTAGAAATACTTTTAAAGAAGCAAGAACTCTTACAGGTAGATCAGGTAACAAAGTAACATTACCAGCTATTAAGTTTCAACAGTTATCTGATGATGATGCACAAATATTAAATAATTTTCTTGATAATATTGGTAGCGGTAGATTAAATGATGTTGCTTTTAGTCTTAACAGTAAGATTGGTGCTGCTGGTAGATTTAATTTTGAAAATAAATTAGTAGAAATAAACAGCAAAATATTTGAAGAAGGTGATTTTAAAAGCACTTATGTACATGAGTTGTGGCATACATTATCTAGATATTTACCAACAAATGATGTTGCAAAATTAAGAAAAGAATTTGCAAAAAAAAGAAATATATACTTGCAAAATTTTGATGCTAATAAAAAAGAATTTATAAATAAAGTAGAACTAGAGGATTTATTAGAAAAAATTAGTTCAAAAAGATTTGATTCTGATAATTACATGAGATCAATAAGAAGCAGAATAAATAGAGAGATAACTAATAATAATTTACAAAAAGCTAACGATAGTAAGTTGTTTAAAAAATTAGCTAATGATTATTTTGAAGCAAACAAATTTACTAATGAAAACTATAGATACACAAATATAGATGAATATTTTGCAGAGACTATGGTTGATGAGTTTTACGAATTTAACGGAAGATTACCTGATGCACAGATAGGTACATGGAAAAGATTAGGTCAAGAAGTACAAGAATTTTTTAGAGAAATGATGGCAAATGTAAGAGCAAAGTTTGGTGATACACAAACAACAAAAATATTTAATGATTTTAATAGTAGTAGATTTCAAACAAAAGTATCAGAATTACCTTTGGAATATCGTAATTTTGACGATATGAATAAAGTTGATTTTATTACATATAAGAGAGGTAAGAATAGACCAAATCGTAAAGGTATAGGTGGTCAGTCTGGTGATGGTAGAGGTGGTGATAATAGTAGAGAAGCAGGGAGGATAGACCCTGATGACTTTATGAACTTGCCAAAACAAAGAAAACAGTTTGAAAAGTTTAGTTATTTATTAGCAAGAATAAAATCTCTCAAGCGTGATGGCACATTAGGCAAAGTAAAAAGTTTAAGAACTACGATAGAAAACTCTATGGTTCTGTTATCTAATACAGCAGAATTAAAAGCTAGAGGTCAAGCTATGGCTGAAATATTAAATATAGAACCATTAGATGAACTTAACTACGCATTAGCAGAACAGATAACTCTTATGGCAAATAAGAATACACAGTTATCTAAGAAATTAAAGATGGCTATAAAGAATGAAGATTACGGTTTTGTTGATGCAAATATGATAAAGGTTTTAGATAATATGAAAGAAATAGATGAATGGTTAGAAATAGCAGTACCTATTGGTAGTAAAACAGGTCAAGGTCTAAAGGCTATGCAGATTGATACTATTGGAGTAACACCAGAAGAATGGGCTAAATTATCACCAGCAGAAAAGTTTGCATTAAGAGTAAAACTAAAAGAAGAAGTTGTATTTTCACAAGCTAACTATTCTAAGCGTTTTAGTGAGTTCCAAGATCAATTAACAAGAACACATACAGAAGCTATGAAAACAGGCGATTATAGTCGTCTTGATAGATTGTTTGGCACATTAAACAGAGCAGAAGGAGATCCAAGAAAACTACAAAAGTTATTTGAAAGAGGTTTATTAGTCAATATATTAAATGACAAGATACTGCATCCATTGAATGATTTAAGTATTAATTTACTGCTGCTGCATCCTACAACAATGACTATTAACTTTACGTCAAACGCATTAGAAGCGTTGTTTTTTGGTGCAGATATGATGGCTGATCCTGTAATGCTTATGAAATTATTTAAAGGTGATAAGCGTATGTTTGAGGAAAACCTTGCAGCGTTTACAGGATTGTTTGCTGATAGAGAATTTATTGGAGAGGTAGCAAAGCAATCATGGTTACATGATATGAACGTAATAAATCCAAGAAATACAAAATTAGAAAACGTAAGTGAAAGAGCATTTAGTGGTCAAATGTTGCAGGGTAGAATACCTTTTTCAGATATAGAGTTTAGTGAAACTCCATTAGGTGAAGCTGTAGGTGCATTATTAGATAGCAAAGCAGTACAAGGCACTATGAGGGCTGGTAGTAAAACTATGACAACTATGGATGGTATGTTTCAAGCAGGTGCTATAAATGGTGCAACTTCTTTCCATGCTTTTAGGGATGGCATGAATCAAGGTCTTACTGGTGCTGAATTACAAAAATTTGTAAAAGATAGATTACAGATGACACAAGAGTTGTTGTTAGATCATACACAAAAGGCATTAAAAACAGGTGTAATAGATGATGACTTAGCATATTCAATGCAAAGTGCTATGGAGTTTTCTAAACGACAAACCTTTACAGAACCTATGTTTAGGGATGGTTATATAGTCGGACAGTTTGCTGATTCTATGAATCGTTTTACTTCTACATCACCATTAGCAAAAAGATTTATGTTATTTCTTAGATCACCAGTAAACATAACAAAACGTGCATGGAGAAGAACACCTGTTATAAATGTACTTATGCCTGAGTTATTAAAAGAATTGCGTAGTGCAGATCCATTAGTAGCAAGACAAGCAAGAGGACAATTATTTTTAGGAAACTTATTAGCAGTACCAGCATTTGCAGCAGTATTAATGGGATGGAATAAAAACGATCCAGAAAATCCACCTAAGTTTTTATTTAATGGTACTGGTGCTAATTATTTTGGTAGTCAATTTGAAAGGGATGAACTTAAATTACAACGTATGAGTAGAGAGTTAAATGAGTCTATAGGTATATTAAGAGAAAAAGATGGTGTACCAGAAATAGGTCAAGATGGTAAACCTGTATATGATTATTTTTCTATACAAAAATTAGATCCTGTATCACAAATTTTTGTAAATCAAATGAATTTATTTCAAATGGCACAACAAATGCCAGAACAAACTTTTGGTGAGTTTATGAGTTCGCTTGCTTATTATGGAATTAGATCAAGTCTTAATAAAGCAAATTTATTTGGCATACAGGATATGTTTAAGTTTGTTACTGATCCAAAACGTATGCCTACATTTATACAAAGAAATATATTAACTTCTTTACAACCTAGAATTTTAAAAGATATAAAGAAAGATATACAGCTAGGACAAAAAAATCTTGGTATTATGTCTGAAGCAGAATTTAACAGAACACGAAGTCAAAAACTTATAAGTAATAGATTTGATGAAACACCATTTATTAGAAACTTTAGAATATTATTGGATGAATATTCAACAGGTCGTATAGAAGGAAGAACAAAAGATGGTTTTAGAAAGTTTCCATACGAAAGAGAATTTTTAACAAATGAATTAGTACCAAAATATTCTAATAAAGAAGGATTAAATTTATTAAATTTTGTAGTTAGTTCTACAAGTAGAAATAATCCATTAATTACTAATTTCAAAATATTAAATTATGTACCAGCAAAACCAATAAAAAATTCTACTACTGCTTTTGAAGTACCTGATTTTGAAACAGGTCTTACAGAAGAAGGGGATGCAGGCTTACCATCATCATATTACGATCAATTAGTAAGATATATAAATGAGTCAACATTTCCAGAAGGCTCTACAGGTCACGAAAAGTATGGCAATATGAATGTAGAAGAAGCATTGCTGCTGTACTTTAAACAACCACATATACAGGCACACATGGAAGAGTTAGAAAGATATAAAAGACAAAATAAAGTTTTAAGACTAGAAGGTAACTTTGCAAGGCTTAGGGATTTTGTACTGGAAGGTGATATAGATTTTGGTCAAACAGAAGGTGTAAGAGATATTGTTAGTGATTTTAAAAAATTAGGAAAACAAAAGTTTTTCTTTGATTTCCAAGATCAACCATTTGTACAAGATGCAATTAAGAAAAAACTTGACGATACATTAAACTATAGAGAGAGTATTAAACAAAATCAAACATTTAAAGACTACTTCACAAGGTAATCATGGCTACTAACACCGCAGCATCATCAACTACGCATACTGGAAATGGAAGTACAAATGCTTTTGCAATATCATTTTCTTTTTTAGCAGATAGTGAAATAGATGTTACTGTTGCAGATGTCCTTAAAACTATTAATACCCATTATACGATTAGTGGCTCTACTGTTACTTTTACAAGTGGCAACACCCCTGCTAATGGTGCATCTGTTAAGTTACAGAGAGATACAGATATAAGTGCTAAGAAGGTAGATTTTTCAGATGGTAGTGTTTTAACAGAAGCAGACTTAGATGCTAATAGTGACCAAATTATATTTGCACAACAAGAGATTACAGATAAATTAGCAGGTATAGAAGAAGGAGCTACAGGAGATCAGACAAATGCAGAAATTAGAACAGCAGTAGAAGCTGCAAGTGATAGTAATGTCTTCACAGACGCAGATCATTCTAAGTTAAATGCAATAGAAGCTTCTGCAACAGCAGATCAGACAGCAGCAGAGATAAGAACACTTGTAGAGAGTGCTAGTGATAGCAACGTGTTTACTGATGCTGACCATACTAAGTTGAATGGTATAGAAGC
>CEOF01001604.1_pt1 | contig 14768 bp, 15 predicted proteins | sample 361311 | NCBI WGS metagenome assembly CEOF01 (sample SAMEA2619667, study PRJEB7988) | marine metagenome | biome: marine biome (ENVO:00000447); feature: surface water layer (ENVO:00002042); material: "saline water (ENVO:00002010), including plankton (ENVO:xxxxxxxx)" | depth 5 m
AAATGTTCGACGCTGATGTCATACAGGGTAGTCTTGGGTGGTTCGTCGTTTTCATCGAAGCCGTCAGACTTATTCCACGACACAGAGCCGTAATTATACGTGAACGATCCGATTTGCTTTCGGTGTGTGTTGCTCTGCTCGCTGAACAAAGCCCTCGTGATAGTCGTTAAAGCCATCGTTATTCCTTTCATGGTTGGGGGTTTTAGTGTGCAAAACACACAACGGAACAGCGCCACGAAGACGCTGCTCTCTTGTGAGTTCTAAAAGAACAATTCGTTGTTGGCTGGTGCTTCCATCGGCTCGCTGGGTATTTCAAAGCGACCATCGTTTTCCGACAGGGGCTTGCTCACTGCACCAAACAGCTCTTCCAACGTGGCCGACGTCTTGTCGTCAACAACGGTCTCGACATGAGCTGCTACCTCGGCGGCGACTTCCTCACGGTCATCGTCCAGCTTGTTAGCACTGTCGTTGGCAAGTTGCTGCAAGACATCCTGCTGTATGCGATCAAACATGTCGCACTCGTCACTGTCGTTCGTGAACTGGCAAGCAACACGGCACATGCCGCGAGCTGCCCAGTAGATATTCTCACGATAAACAGTGTCATTGTCGTTTTCGTCGATAGCGACGCTCCTGTCCAAAGCGTGCATATCTGTCATCAGGTCGTAAATTTGACCTTCGATGTTCAGAATTATGTTCATATATAAACCTCCTATGAACGATTGTGATACGGGAACCGCATCGGAAAGAGCTGCCGTAACAGCCCTTACCGACAAGGTTCCAACCACGACTTGAGCCGTGGTCAGAACGTCGATGGGATCAGGAGTTGAGGAAGGCCATCAACTGAGCCGCCATGTCAGCTTTCTTCATCTTCATGAGGCTTGCTTCGGTAACGACAGGAGCTTTGGGAGCAGGAGCTACAGGAGCTGTTGGAACACCTTGACGATAGGCTGAGAACTTCAACAGGAGGTCTAACGCTTGTTGAGCAAGTGCCTCGTTTTTGCCGATGGCGATACGGTGCTTTAGGCTCTTGGCGATAGCGTTGCCGACCAAGGGGCCGTGATCCCTGAGGTTGTCACGTTCCAAGATGAAAGCATGAACCGCTGGTAAACTTCCGATACCCATGATCGGATAGTCACCGATTGTTGTCGAGGCTTTGGTTGTACGTTTTGCTTGGTTACAGACTTGGAACATCAGATCGAAAGCTGTCCGACGACCTGACACCTTGATGTCGTTTTCTTTGATAAAATCCATGATGTTGTACCTTTCATAAGTTGTTGGATTGATTGGTGATTTTGCCGGATTGTCGAAACCAACCGGCCACTAACTTCCAACCCAGCCCTTCTTTCAGAAGGGCAAAGGACGACTAGAGAGGTAAGTATTTGTTATGACTGATGGTGAGATAAGTAACCGTATTGAATTGAAGAGAAGGGACCAACAATTCAAAACTCACCACTAGAAGAAGCAGATTTCTCCCTAGATAGGACACTGTTTAGTAATAAATACAACAGCTTAGCTCTACTTGTAGAGCTAAGACTGTCAGGAAGTTCGGCGAAAGGGGGGGTAGACCCCCTTTCGCCGTTTGGTTTCGCGTATACCCATCACCAGCAACCCGAATTTTCGCAGCACAAAATGAAATCAATGTGACGGAAACGAGACATGCCCACATATAGAAAAGAAGTAAGCCCAGTAAAAAGCACAGGCGGTCTTGCGCCTGTAACTCCATTAGAAGTGGATCGCGTCAGGCGTTCTGTTTTAGACGTAGTGCGAAGGCAAATCCCTTCTGTTCGGCTTGTTCTGGACGGTAATAAAAACTGGAACAACCAACAGGTTCGTTTGTTTGGAATGATGCTGAACAAGGTCATGCCAGACTTGCACCATTCTTTTAACGAACACGCCATTGAAAACAAAGCAGCTCACGAGCTGACCTTTGATGAGTTGCAAGCCATAGCAGCACAAGCCAACACCCCTATAGAGGATGAACACGATGTCATTGACGCCACAGGAAGCAGCTCGACGCCTACTATTAATAACGAAAGCAAGGGATAGTTTTCATGGGTTTGTCAAAGCTCTTTACCCAGACTTTACGCTTGCGAGCTTCCAAGAAGAACTCATTGAAACTCTGGACAACCTTGAGAATAACTCACTTGGCTGTAACCGTCTTCTTATTACGATGCCGCCTAGACACGGCAAGTCGTGGTTGGCGTCAACGCTATTCCCGGTTTATTACTTGGCCCGTAAAGCGAACCGCCACGTACTTGCGACGTCTTATAACCAAGACTTAGCCAAGACCTTTGGCCGTCAGACACGAGATCACGCACGCGAACTAATTGTTCCGCAAGCCTTCCCTGACTTTAGCATGTCAGATGAGAGCAAAGCGGTGGACGATTGGCGCACTACACTGGGTGGTGGGTACTACGCCACTGGTCTAGGCGGCTCTACCACTGGTCGCGCAGCCACATTGCTCCTAATAGATGACCCGATCAAAGCCCGTGAAGAGGCTGACAGCGCCACACAGCGCAACAAGACGTGGTCGTACTACATCTCTGCCCTATCCACACGCAAGCAACCAGAGCCAGACGGCACGCCCCCTATAGAAGTCGTGATCCTGACACGCTGGCATCCAGACGACCTAGCTGGCAGGCTAATGGAGACAGAAGATTGGCAAGAAGGCGCATGGAAGCACATAAACTTTCCCGCTATACGTCGCGTAAAAAGTGAAGTGCGCTCATCAGTTGCCTCTTTGCCTAAAGATGACCCTCGTTACATACCACAAGGCAAGCTCAGCACAGTTGGCCCATCTAAGCGTCACTTCTATGAAGAAACAGAAGAAGCATTGTGGGGCGAACGCTTTCCCCTAGAAGACTTACGCAAGCGAGAGCGCCTAGACGCACGCGAATTTGCCAGCCTCTACCAGCAAACACCCTACATCAAAGGCGGTAATCTCATAAAAGCCTCATGGTGGCGCAGAACTACCGACAAGCCTGATTGCAATACGGTCATAATCGCAGCCGACACCGCTTTTAAAAAGACAGAAACTGCCGACTATTCTGTAATGATGGTCATTGGCCTCGACGACTTAAACGACATTCACATCCTCGACGTAGTCCGAGACAAGTACGACTTCCCAGAACTCAAACGTGCGGCCATTACCCTAAACGCCAAGTGGCGGGGGCGCGGCCTGCGCGGTTTATATGTAGAAGACAGGGCTAGTGGTCAGTCGCTTATTCAAGAGCTACGCAGCCAATCTGGTATGTCAGTTCTTCCAGTGAAGGTTGGCAACGACAAGGTCTCTCGTCTTAACGCTGTGCTTCCTTTGATAGAGGGGGGACGAGTTTATTTGCCAGATGAGGCATATTGGCTCGACAGCTTTATGGACGAGGCTCAATCTTTTCCATCAGGCAAACATGACGACCAGATTGACGCCCTTAGTATGGGCTTGGAGGCTGTATCGAAGATGGGTGGACAGGCAAGCGAGATAATGAATGGCCCTATAAATATGGCGTCTTCTCTTTCGGCTCAATTTCAAAAGCACGAAACAAAAGAATGGTGGGCAGCAGACCTAAAGGTCCAGCCTCAATTTAAGGGTTGGGGAGAATTGTAATGCGCTACAAAGACAAGCCTTACTCAGAGGAACAGGATATTGTTGTTGACCTGTCGTCACATACTTCTGCTCTCATGGAGTATCAAGACATCTCTGATATGCTTACTGAGGATCAGGAAACAAAGCTGATCGACTACGTGCGTGCCTGCACCAAGATGTCGCACGAGCGCATTAGGGGCCGACACCAACACTGGCAAGACGCAGACCGCGCTCACGACGTATGGGTTCCAGCAGACAGTACCAAGTTCAGAGAGAAGGCTGTGGTCGCAGACACACGCGCTATCAGCGACACAGTCCTTACATACCTCATGGCCGCTCTCACAGGCCGCAACCCAATGTTCCAGCTTGAAGGCCTCAACCGCAAGTCTCGCAAGTCGTCACAAATACTAGAGCGCCTATTACACCAGCACATGAGACGTACAGCAGGCGAGGCACGCCTAGCCCAGATGCTACTAGACAGCATCCGTTACGGGTTTGCCCCAACCAAATGCGTATGGAACCCCAACACCAAGACTAATGATATTGTAAACTTTGACCCTCGTCGTTGTTTTCCTGACCCACGGGTAAGCTGGGGCGAATGGGATCGTATGCAATTCATTGTATTTACGGATCACATGTCTACGTCTGCTTTGCTTGGCAGCAACTTATACCCGAAAGTCTCCAAGTACCCCGGCCTAAGACGTAAGGAAGTAGGTCGAAACTCATGGGACGCGCACGGTTGGTTCCGCGAAGAGGGTCGCGGCCTCTCTATCAATCCTGATGATCCTCGTGGCCAAGAGAACGGCTACCATTTTACGCTTGAGGACAGCCGTATAGTAGACGAAGCATGGGTACGGTTTAACGGTTACGAGATTGGCATACCCAGCATCGACCAGATATGGATGCTTGTCACAGTTCTGGACGAAGGGGCTGTTATAAACTGCCGACTTAACCCTTACGGACGCCAGTTCCCTGTCGTAATTGGCGGTTTGTACCACGACAGCCACAAGACTTATGGTCAATCCCTATACGATCTGCTGCTTCCTTTGCACGACATAAGCACATGGCTGCTTCGCAGTCGCATAGACAACGTCCAAGCAGCCTTAAACAACTTAATATTCGTTGATCCTACCTCAGTATCTGTTCCAGACCTCATAGACCGCAACCCGTGGGGTTTAGTTCGCACACTTCCCGGCACAAAACCCGGCGATGGCGTATTCATAGCCGAAATACCTGATGTAACTAGGGGCCACTGGAACGACATAGGGGCTATGTCTGACCTCAAACAGCGTGTGTCTGCCGCCAGTGATGCCCAGCAGGGCGTACCAACAGCAGATGGCATACGATCTGCCACAGAAATACAGCGATTAACGCAGCTTGGCTCACAAAGGCTGGGGGTTATTGCCCGTATTATGTCTTCGACAACAGTACGCCCCTTGGTCCGTATGATGGTGAGTAACTTGCAAGACGCGCTCGACTATGAGGGTTCGCTTCGGATCATGGGTACGGATAGCCCCGGTGAATTGTCCAGTATGATTAAAGATGACTACGTTGATTTCGACATATCCATGCTGCAAGGGGACGTAGACTACCTCATAGTCGATGGAACTCTCCCGATAGAACCCACCCGCTCTGCTGAGACTTGGATGAACATGCTCCAAGTGATGAACCAGACTGGGTTAAACATGGAATACAAGATGGGCAAGATAGCTGAAGAGGCTGTCCGATCTATGGGCGTGTCTGACTTAGACCAGTTTAAGATTAGTGAAAAAGAAGCGGCTCAAGGCATGACCCCTTCTCAAGAGATGATGCAAATGGAGCGTATGCGCGGAGCCAGCGTAATGCCTGCCGACCAGATGCAGCAAGAAATCCAAGCTGGCAATCTCAAGCGCCAAGGAGAGTAAGATGACTAAACCAACAGCCGCCAGCATTGAAGCCTCAACCAAGCTGACAGGCTTGCAACGTCAGTACATCAAGGCAGTCGCAGAGGAAGCAGCTAGGGCTGCTGTCGCAACGGTGCGCGACGACCTTATCAAACTTTTCAATATGAACGACCAGTACAATCAAATCGACTTAAACAGTCGCCTCTCGCACTTAGAGGGCCGCTACAAAGAAGACGACAAGTTTGCTCTGACAAAACCCAAACTCATAAATTTAATGAAAAAGTTGGGGATGGAAGAGTGAGGACGACTTGTCGCCTTAACCCAATTAAAATGCGCTTAGACATAGGTAAGATATAACATGGCGTTTACGAAACCAACCGGCGAACAGATCAGCTTCCGCTCCTCCAAGACTGGAACCCACAATCTCGACACCTACCTAGAGGCTTGCGAGAAAGGCACTGTTTCGCTTCCTGCAATGCTGGACGAGCTATTTGGCTCAACAGGAGAACTGAACCCTAACGCGATTGGGTTCCGCGTCTCTACCAGTTCTGGCACTCCAATCTTTCAGGCTCGCTTTGGCACTTTCACCGACGCTACGTCTGGCTGGTTTAATACTGACCAGAGCTTTTTTCATTGGCGTGGAGACTACGCGGCTAGCACAGCCTACAAGTTGCTCGACATGGTTCGCCTTCCGACGAACGAAAGCATTTATATTTGCACCGTCGCGCATACGTCGACTGGCACGCTCGACACCAGCAAGTTCCAAGAGTTCTTTGACGGAGCAAACGTCACCGCAGTTGTCGGCTCTCTCTCAAACATCAACTCGGTGGCGGCAAATCAAACCAATATTAACTCGCTCGCTACGGCTCTTGGCACTATCACCACATACGCGGTAACGGTGGCCTCTGTAGGGGGCAGCAACAAGTATCACCTTGATGGGACGACGGCTCCAACGCTTAGTTTTTTCCGTGGCAACACCTACACTTTTGATCTGTCTGACAGTTCCAACGCGGGGCATCCATTAGCTTTCAAAGACGGCAGCGGCAACAACTATACGACTGGGGTTGTAACAAGCGGCACGCCCGGTTCCAGTGGTGCGACTGTTACGCTCACAGTGGCGTCCAATGCGCCCTCTTCTTTGAGTTACTACTGCACGGTCCACGGCGTAGGCATGGGCAATACGATTACGGTTTCGTCTAGTAACTTGAGCACAGTTGCCTCGAATATATCAGGTGTAAACACGGTTTCGACGAACATTTCCGCTGTTAATACAGTCGCTGGCGTTGCCTCGACTATGTCGGCGGCGGCATCCAATGCGGCAGCCGCAGCAAATTCGGCAGCCGCTGCTGCAAACTCTGCCAGCGCAGCGGCCACAGCCTTCGACACATTCGATGACCGCTACCTCGGCTCTAAGTCTTCCGAACCTTCCACGGACAACGACGGAAACGCGCTAGTCTCAGGCGCTCTGTTTTTCGATAGCAGTGCGAACGCAATGAAAGTCTACGACGGCTCAAGCTGGATCACTGCGACCAGTGCAGGGGCGTCCAGTCTGATCGACTACGAGTATACGGCCACCGCAGGCCAGACTACATTTACTGGTGCAGACAACAACTCGGCCACGTTGACTTACACGGTTGGCAACATAATCGTCAGCTTGAACGGCGTCATCCTAGACAACGGCTCAGACTACACAGCCACGACTGGCTCGTCGATTGTCTTGGCGTCAGCCGCTGCTTCTGGCGACCATCTTGCCGTAGTCGCGTTCAAGTCGTTCTCAGTAAGCGACACAGTCTCAGCATCGGCAGGCGGGACGTTTGGCGGCGGCGTAACTGTAAACGGAACATTGACTGCAACGGAACTGGGTTTAAACATAAATAGTTCCCGAAAACTTAAAGGGCAAATTGCTACATCTGGGTCAGGTTTCAACGCGATAACAAGCGTTGAGCCAACTGCTTCAAATCTTCGTGGAATTGAAATCGAAGGCCAAGAAATTAACCTTAGTACAAATCCTTACAATCAAACCTCTGCTGCAACTCGTTTTAACATTGGTTCCGCTGGTCAGCTTGGTGTTGGTGGTGCAAACTACGGCACAAGCGGTCAGGTTTTAACTTCTGGAGGCTCTGGTGCTGCGCCTAGCTGGGTAGAAGCATCAGGCGGCGGCGAACAGACGTTTACAGCAACAGGTGCAATTACAGCGGGTCAACCCGTAGGGCTTAATCCTAACGGCACTATTAGCGCGGTTAGCCCAAATCAAAGTGGTTTATTAAATGGCGGCTCATCAAACATGGCTGCTATGCCTCGCATGGACTATGACACTGCCGCAAATAAATTAATTATTTGTTCGCGAGGTCCGGGTAGCGGGTACTCGTCATATGTGGAAGTTGTTACACCAGCGGCAAATTTAACCGCATCCTTCGGAACGCCTGTATTGTCGCGGTCAGCAAACACGCGGGAAGCAACCCCTGCTTTTGACCCCGCTACGGGCAGAACAAATATTCTGTTTGTTGCAGAATACTCCAATTACCAATGGCTGTACGCTGTTAGTGGCATTGTCAGTGGGACTTCAATGACTTTCGGTTCATTGGCAACTGGAACCTACAACGCCAATGGCGACGTAATGAATCCCGTGATGATAAACGCCGGTGCTAACAAGTCGGTAGTTGTGGCTCGGCAATACGCAAGTGGTAATTATCAAAGTCATGTATATGTGCTGACAACAAGCGGAACGTCTATCAGTTTCAATAGTCCTGACCTTCTTGATGCTGGCATAGATACAGCTCACCGTCATGGTGCTGTCTATGATAGCAATGCTGGTAAGGTTGTTTTCTTTTACCAACATCCCACTTATGCCAGCTATGCTAAAGTTGGAACAATAAGCGGAACGTCTATTAGTTTTGGTTCAAGAGCTACAACATCTTCAAGCACCTTTAGAACAGGAAATAGCCAATATTACCCGTGTTTTGATACAAACAGTAATAAGATTGTTCTGGCGACACCTAACGCTCTTAACAATAAACCCACTGTAATAGTGGGTACAGTAAGCGGCACAAACGTAAGTTTTGGCACACCTGTTATTATAAACGAAGCTGCTGCTGATGCTAGTAATATGTATGCAGCTTTTGATAGCAGCACTAACACCGTATTAATATCTTATTATGTCTCATCAGGTGATCCGGGGTATTGGCTTCAACGAGTTAAAGTCAACGGTACATCCGTTGATGTAGGTGCTAAAATTTCTCTATCTCCAAACTCTGTAGTCGGGCCAGTACGCTATGCCGATGACATAGATAGAATGATTGTACTTAAGACAAGTAGTGGTGGATCGATAACTTTAACTAACCCAAGTGCCCCCGCGTATGTAGGGCTTGCCAAAGAAAACATTTCCAACGGTGCAACCGGAAAAGTTACTGTTATCGGTGGTATAAACGAAAGTCAGTCAAACCTAATTTCGGGATTTCCATACGGTCTTGCTCCGACAAGCACAGCAATTTCTGTTGGGCCTTCCAATAAAATTGGCACAGCTTTATCGGCTACGAAAATTTATCTATCGGAGGGGTCAATTTAATGACACGAGCAAGAACAGCAGCAACGAATAGCCACCTTGCAACCTACGTTCATCCGACAGGTGCTGGTCACAATCACATTCCGACCGGCGGCGCAGCAGAACAAGTGCTGACCTATGCCAGCGCGGGAACAGCGCAATGGGCTGATTTAAACGCTGGATTTCTGTCGGATGTTATAAACGTAACCACCAGCGGTGAAACAGTTTTAACAGCTAGTCAATCTGGCTCTTTGGTAAATGTAACAAATAGCGGTGCAATAATTAAACTGCCCACGGCAGCGGCTGGTATTTATTTTGGTATTATAAACACTACCGCATCTGAAATCGTTGTTAGAGCAACGGGTGGCGGTGTATTCGGCAATGGCGTATTAATGCCCGTTCCATTATCTAAGGCTACGGGATTGGGATTATATATAGGTGTTGACAGCACACATTGGGCATTAAACTACGACACATCCAGCGCAAATGCGGTTCATAGATTTAACAACCCGCAAACTTACTCAAATCAATCAGGCTATTCCGCTACATTTACAACAAGCGCAGCGGCTACGGGCCTTCTGCTTCTTTTACACTCAGGTAAAAACTACGCTGGTTATGGAACTGGTGGTGTTGGATACTCAAACTCGCCTCAAGGTGGGATTGGTTATGGCGAGAAACTAATCACAGGATCACTGCCATCTACGCTGACCATTGCTGGTGATTATCTTCAGGCGTCAAGCGCAGCTAATAACCCCAATTCGGCAAGCCGTTTGACCGTGCAAGGCACAGGCGTGGATATATACACGCAGCGAGGAACTGGTGGTTATTACCAAACGTATAGCGGCAGCGGAGATTTTACTGGCGGAACGGTTGTTGGTTGCGATTTTGCGGCTGCTGGTGGACAAGGCCGTGCCAACAGTAATGTAGGATATAATAACAGCTCTGGCATAGCTATTGGCGGTGCGGGGGCTGGTTCACCCGCAGGAACAGGCGGCAGACCCGCATCTTCAAACGGCACAACAAGCACATTTAAACTGGATAATGGCACACAGTGGTCGGGTTCCCCCTCTGGTATAGGGGCTAGACACGCTGGCGGTTCTGGCGGCAACGACGGGACAACCACTGCGGGTGGTGCATCTGCAACAAGAGACAGTAGTTCAATCTCCATGATACCGTATGTTGGCAAAGAATTTTATTGTCCAGAGGGGGGAATAAACAACAAGCCCACGGCAGAAGGCTATGATAGCGGTCAAATCTTTTCTGGTATGGGTTCTCAAAAAGGACCAACTGGCAGCAATTTTGGAAATACGCCAAGCGATCTAATATATATATTTGGCGCAGGAAATTGGCCTCTTTTCACAGGACAACCAACTGGTGCAGAAGGTGGTGGGCCGTGGGGGAATTGGAGCGCAACCCCCGCACAATGTGTAATCATAGAATTAAAAGGATAGTCCATGTCATATGACACTGAAGTTTTGCGTATGTATGACGCTGGCCGAGAAAACATGACAGACGTTTCTGTTGGCGAAGTAGTTCAAAAATTACTTCAAGCGACAGATTACATGGGCCTTTCGGACACACCAGCTATGACTAGCGAGTGGGCCGCTTACCGAGCTACCTTGCGAGGTCTTAAAAACTCCGAAAATTGGCCTGTTGTTGATCTACATGAATGGCCCCAGCGTCCAACAGGGGGTGAACGATGAAACTTATATCGCCCGAATTGATGTACAAGATTAAACAAGTCAGTGCGGAATTAGAGCATTCCAAAAAGTACGTTGAAAGAACTGGCTTTAACAGCCCAGAGTTTGTCCAAGCATCTAGGGATATGGTCAACGTAACTTCTTGGGTTCAGCAAATGTGTAACGGAAAATGAAGGAAATTAAAATATGGGTAAGACAATACTGGGCGTAAAACAGCTTGGGAAGAAGACCCAGACTGGCCCTATGCAACACAAGGACTGCCCTTGCACTAGAGGTAAGTAATGGCTGTTGTAAAGACATACAGATTGACCAAAGCAGAAATAAACACCTTGCTTCAGCAAGCGGCCCAAGAGGGTGCGAAAGAAGCTCTATGCCGCATTGGTCTGTCTGACGAAACAGCCGCTAACGACGTGCGCGACTTACGCCAGCTTATAGACGGTTGGCGCGACATCAAATCAACAGCCCTCAAGACAGTCGTTCGTTGGTGCATCGTCGCCATACTCGGCGTTCTGTCTGTTGGCGCATATGTGACGTTAAGCAAATGACACCCAAGCAAAAACAAGTTGCAGTAGACAGCTTGCTCAAGTCGAAAGGCTGGCAAGTCATCAAAGACGAGATGGAAAAGTCCATACTCCAAGCCGCATATCAACTATGTGATGGCCCCGCCATGCCCATAGAAGAGGTGCATTTTCGTCGCGGTTCCATGTGGGCCGCGAGGAAGTTTGTCGATCTCCCCGACGTAGTCAGCCAAGTCTTGAACAACGACATCTTGATGGACGCTGCAAACAGAGGCGAGCTTAAACAGGACGCTACGGCTTCCACATTATAATCCCGCTACGGCTGGAAAAGGAAAAAGAACATGGCAGAAGCAGACGACCAAATGATTGCACAGCTTGCAGCACAGCAGCTAGGTGCAGCACCAGCCGCAGATGGGCAACCCGCTCCTGTACCAGCAGGGCCACCACCAGACGCGCCACCTACCGACAATGAGAAAGCCCAAGAGATAGCTGGCCCAGAAACGGAAGCAGACAAGTCTCAAGAGGAAGCATTTATTCAAGTTGATATGGGTGATGGCCGCAAGCAAACACTCTCGGCTTCTCAAATTGCAGGCATGTCTAACAGGTACAAGACACTCAATCACGACAACGCTATGCGTATTAAGCCGATGGAAAAGGTTTTGCAGTTAGTAGAAGGGGTTATGCAAAACGCCAAGCAAAACGGCCACAACGTTAGTGGTGACGACATGGCTCAATTCCTTCAAGCGTCGATGGAAGCCTACACTAAGAACCCAACGATGGGCGACCAGCGCGACCCAACACCTGATCGTCCAGATGGAAACGTATCGGCTCAACAATTAGAGGACGATATTTCTGCGTGGGAGCGGGAGAACTCGGTAGAACTGCCACCCATGTACCGACAGGGCATGGCAATCATTCAACAGCTTCAAGGCGAAAATGCTCAAATGAAGCAAATGATGCAAGGCATGTTGCAAGAAGCAAACGGCGTAAACCAAGAAGCTGGCCAAGCATTGGCGCAAGCGGAAACTCAACGCAATAGTGCTTACAGACAAAAAGCTGCAAACAACTTGAACCAAATGCAGCAAGCTCTCAAGCTGCCAGACGAAGCGCAAGAAGACTTTTTTAACTTTGCCTATGGCCGTGGCTACAATGAAGACGACTTCATTGATCCAGAGCTTACAATGAAAATTGGCCAAGACTTTGCCGCAAACCGTGATGCTCCTGAGATGGCAAGACTAAGGGAAATGAACCAACGACGCCAAGCGTTCACAGGTTCGGTTAATCCAATGCCGTCTGGCGGGGCTGCTACTGCTGCCGCTCCTAGTCCTGACCAGCAATTTATGGACGCAATGACTGCCAAGGCAATGGAAAAGCGCGGCCTCGCGTAAAAATATTAAGGGGGGGGACGACAGCCCCCCTTTTTTTTGCTTTAATGCACGAGACAGACAAAGTTTGCGCTACGGCCCGAACGTCTGACAGACATAGGTACGACAAGTCTTAGTCGCTGAAGCCGCGAGACTAGCTGCCCCACCCCACAAACCTATTTACAGGAGCTATAGCCATGACTGCTATACAAGGACTACGCGGGACAGGCCAGTTTACGACTGACTTCCGTCCCACTAACTACCGCGAATTATTTACGCTTCTTGAACCAAATGGCAGCGCACCCCTACAGGCATTGCTGTCGATGACAGGTTCAGAAAGTACGGATGACCCCAAGTACAACCACTTCAGAGACGAGCTGCCTGACCGCAAGCTGCAAATCAACGGTGCTGTAGCATCGACTTCGACTGCGTCTATTACTGTAGATGCTGCCGACGACCAGCAGTTTGTCGTGCCGGGAACCATTATCGTAAACGTTGATACTGGCGAAGTCATGCGTGCAACCGCTGCTCCAAGCAGCAACGCCATCGCAGTCGAGCGAAACATTGGCGGCACGACGCACCAAATTGCTGATGATGCTAACCTAATCATCGGTGGGTTTGCAGATACTGAAGGTGGCTCAGCCCCGACAGCTATCTCATTCGACCCAACTTTGGACTTTAACTTCACCCAAATCTTCAAAAACTCCATCCAAGTCACAGGCACTTTGCAGAACACTTATCTGCGTACTGGCGACAAGGAACAGGAGCAGCTTACCAAAGCATTGAAGATGCACATGGGCGATATTGAAAGAGCCATGTTTTTTGGGAAGCGTGCTGAAGTCAACGGGTCCACTGCGTCACCACTTCGTTTTACAGGCGGGTTGCGTAACAGCATCACAACTGTAACTGATGGCGCAAGCTACGGTGCAACAACCAACGTAATTACAGAGAAAGAATTTGATCGCCTTCTGATCGAAAACATCTTTGCTTACGGTGGCAATGAGAAGGTCGCGTTCTGTGGCGCTCGCGTAATTTCCAATCTCATGGAGATTGGCAAGAACCGCTGGCAACCAACTCAGATCGACAACGCCTACGGCGTAAGTCTGTCACGGTACACCACATACGCTGGTGACTTGCTGGTCTACATGCACCCCATGTTCCGTCAAGTCCCAACAATGGATAAGGAAATGATTATCCTCGACATGAGCGAGCTGAAGTATCGCTACATGCAGGGGCGTGATACGCAGCTTATCCGCGACGTACAAGCACCAGACTTCGACGGTGTGAAGCATATGTATATGACCGAGTGTGGCTTGGAAATGCTTCAGTCAAAAGTACATCACCGCATTAAGAACTGGACTGCTGTCACCTAAGAAGTGAGGACGAACCAGTTTCAAAAACCTTGTAGGATGGGGCTGTAAGAAATTGCAGCCCCTTTCTCTTGGAGACAACATGTCAACAGCAAACAAAAAACAAGCGGCCAAATCAAAGGTCATAACAAAAAAAGCGAAAGAAGTCGGAGCCGTATCACGCCGACGCCCAGAGACTATTTTGTACGTTTCAAGAAATGAAGAAATCCAGCCGATTTCTATCACTGTAGTTGGCGAAGAAGTGCGTTCGCAGTGGTGCGCTAACCGCGAGTACCTAACATGGAATGTTCCGTCGCGTCTGTCAGAACGCTTTGAGATGCACGAGTTTTTTGTACAAGGCCGCATCATAAGGGATGAAGACTAATGTCAACCTACCGCACATATGAAAGCGCGACTATCACAGGCACACTGCCTGCAAACGATGAGCCTCGTCACACTGACGAAGACGGCAAGTCAGTCGTCGGTGCGGTAGACTTGCGGGAGACTATAGACAGCAAGCACATTGGCACAGCAGACGTAGCATGGCGAGAAAACTCAGAGGCGCGAGAGCAGCGTAATCGTTACTCTGCAAACAACCCACATCTTAATTCGCCATACTCAAATCTTGAAGCCTTGGTCATGCAGTCGCTACGTCGTTACGGCGACATGCACCCCGGCACAGTTGATGGCGAAGTAATGATGATGTTTGTCGAGTTTGCCAACCTCGTTATCGAAGACTTGCGTGGTCATCCCTACTGGGACAACCCAGAAATAAACTACTACACTCACCCATCTGAAACTATGCCAATCCCAGACAACATTATGGTTTCGGG
>CEOF01033884.1_pt1 | contig 14752 bp, 13 predicted proteins | sample 361311 | NCBI WGS metagenome assembly CEOF01 (sample SAMEA2619667, study PRJEB7988) | marine metagenome | biome: marine biome (ENVO:00000447); feature: surface water layer (ENVO:00002042); material: "saline water (ENVO:00002010), including plankton (ENVO:xxxxxxxx)" | depth 5 m
GCTCCGGAGGCCGTGGGTTCGAACCCCATCGCTCGCCCCATTAAAATAGGATAAAAAATGGCAAGTAGCTTAAAAAAACTCAAAGATTTGGAAAGAAGTCTTACAGTTTCAATTGAAAAAGATTTATATCAATCAAAATTCAATGAAAAGATTTCAAACCTTAAAAAAAATGTAAAACTTGATGGATTTAGAAAGGGTAAAGTCCCTAATGATGTTATTGAGCAAAGATATAGAGCATCTGTTCACGCAGAGGTCTTAAATGACCTTATACAAGACTCATACCCAAAAGAAATTGCTGATAAAAAAATAAGACCCGCGAATACTCCCAATATTTCAATGGTTGAGGACAATCCTGATAAAGGTATTAAATACACTGCAGTATTTGAGGTTTTTCCAGAAATTAAACCAAAAGTTAGTAGTTGGAAGACTTATGATAAACATAAAATTAATATTCTTGATGAAGACATTGATCACGCTATACAAGATATCCTAGAAAGATATGGTGATTGGGAAAAAGTTGAGAGAAATTCTGCTGAAAATGACCAAGTAGTTATTGATTTTGTGGGCACTATTGAAGGCGAGCCTTTTGATGGAAATACAGCCAAAGACTTCAAACTAATTATTGGCTCAAAATCGATGATTCCGGGGTTTGAAGATCAATTGATTAATAAAAAGGTTAATTCTGATTTTGAAATAAAGACAAATTTTCCTGATGACTACTTTAAGATGGATCTAGCTGGAAAAGAGGCAATTTTCAAAATTAATTTAAAAGAAGTCCAAGAAAATATTCCATCAAAAATTAATAAGGATCTGTATGAAAAGCTAGCTATGGAAGTTAAGAATAAAAATGAATTTCGTGATGAGATTAAAAAGAGAATGGAGAACGAGTCTGTTACCCAAGAAAAAACTCTCACAAAAGATTCAATGTATGAGCTTCTTCTGAAAATTAATAAATTTTCTGCTCCTCAATGCACTATTAAGGAGCAATCAGAATTAATGAGAAAAGAAGCACTTTCAAGAATTGGAAGAAACCCTGAAGAGGAGAGTGATAATGATCTATTTCCTCTGGATACTTTTAAAGAAAATGCTGAAAAGAGAGTAAAACTAGATCTTTTATTCACTGCTCTATTAAATCACTATGATTTAAAAGTGAATCAAGATGATCTTAAAGAATTTATTGAAGAAGAAGCTAAAAGATATAAAGATCCTAAACAATTTGAGACTTGGGTATATAATCAACCTAACCAACTTGATCAATATAGAATGATAGTACTTGAGAATCAGTTGGTTGAAAAACTATATAATGATCTTAAATCAAAGGAGAAGGTTATTAATTTTAAAGATTTATCAAAGCACTAATGGAAGAACATAATTCAGCACTTATACCAATGGTTGTTGAGCAAACTGCCAGGGGGGAACGTGCGTTTGACATATACTCAAGACTCTTAAAAGAAAGAGTAATTTTTCTTACTGGTCCAATAAATGACCAAATATCAAATCTTGTTGTCGCCCAACTTTTATTTCTTGAGTCGGAAAATCCGAAGAAAGATATAAGTATTTATATTAACTCTCCTGGTGGAGTCATTTCATCTGGTCTAGCAATTTATGACACAATGCAGTTTGTTTCACCATCGATATCTACTTTGTGTATTGGTCAAGCAGCTTCTATGGGCGCTTTACTTCTTGCAGGCGGTGAAAATGGGAAGAGATTTGCTCTCCCAAATTCGAGAATAATGATTCATCAACCACTTGGTGGTTTTCAAGGTCAAGCATCAGACATCGAAATTCATGCGCAAGAAATATTGTTGATGAAGAAAAAAGTCAATGAAATTTTATCTAAGCATACTGGCAAAAATCTTAAAACAGTTGAAAAAGATACTGATAGAGATAATTTCTTAAATGCGAAGGAAGCAAAAAGATATGGAATCATTGATGATATATTGGAAGAAAGAAACTAATGAGTGATACAAAAGATCAAAAGAAACTTCATTGCTCCTTTTGTGGCAAGAATCAGGATGAGGTAAAAAAGCTAATTGCTGGTCCAAGTGTTTACATTTGCAACGAATGTGTTGATTTATGTAATGACATAATAGAAGAAGAAGTAAAGCATGAGGAATCAGATAGCGAGCATTCTCTTTTATCACCATTAGAGATCTATCAGAAACTTGATGATTATGTCATTGGTCAGGATAAAGCAAAGAAAGTTCTTTCAGTAGCTGTTTATAACCATTACAAAAGATTAAAAAATTCAAAGGCAGAAGATGTTGAGCTTCAAAAAAGTAATGTTCTTTTACTAGGGCCTACAGGAAGTGGAAAAACTCTTTTAGCTCAAACACTTGCAAAAATATTAAATGTTCCTTTCACGATTGCCGATGCTACAACCCTAACAGAGGCTGGTTATGTTGGCGAGGATGTTGAAAACATAATTCAAAAGCTTCTTCAAAAATGCGACTATGATCCTGAGAAAGCTCAGCTTGGTATTGTTTACATTGATGAAATAGATAAGATTGCTCGAAAAACAGATAATCCCTCCATTACGAGAGATGTATCAGGTGAAGGAGTTCAGCAAGCTCTTTTAAAGCTTATTGAAGGAACAGTTGCTTCAATTCCTCCTCAAGGGGGCAGAAAACATCCTCAGCAAGAATTTATTCAAGTTGATACATCAAATATTCTATTTATTTGTGGTGGCGCCTTCTCTGGCCTTGATAAAGTTATTAGGGATAGAACGGATAAAACTGGTATTGGATTTTCTGCCGAAGTAAACGCAGCGAATGACAAAGAAGCAGTTAAAATGAATATCGATAATGTTGAGCCTGAGGATTTAGTAAAATTTGGATTAATTCCTGAATTTGTAGGCAGACTTCCTGTAATTAGTATCCTTCATGAATTAGATGAAGATGCCCTTGTTAGAATTCTTCAAGAACCCAAAAATGCGCTTGTAAATCAGTATAAATATTTATTTGAAATAGATTCAGTAGACCTCAGCTTTAGAGACGAAGCTCTAAAAAGTATTGCAAAAAGAGCCATCGCCAGAAAAACTGGCGCAAGAGGCTTAAGGTCGATACTTGAAGATATTCTTATGGATGTAATGTTTGAGTTACCCAACGAAGACCTTGAAAAAGTTATCATCGATGAGAACTCTGCTGATAATGGCTCTGAGCCCATAAAAGTCTTTAAAACACCTAAAAAGAAATCCTCTGCAAGCTAATTGATAATTATTAATTAGTCCTTAAATACTTACTATGGTAAAAGTTACAAAAGATTACCCAATTATTCCATTAAGAGATGTTGTAGTCTTTCCTGGAATTGTTACAACTTTATTTGTTGGAAGATCAAAATCTATTGAAGCTTTAAATTCAGCCATGGCTTCAGACAAGAAGCTTGTTTTAGTTGCTCAAAAAGATGCTTCAAATGAAGATCCAACTTTTAAAGATATATATCATTTTGGAACTGTAAGTAACTTACTACAACTCATCAAACTGCCTGATGGCACAATGAAAGTTTTAGTTGAAGGGGCCAAGAGATGCAAAATTGATAAAATCTCTGAATCCAAAGGGTTAACTAAAGCTGCAGTCACAGAGATTGATGATGATATTATCAAAGTTTCCGATTCAATGAATCTTGTTAGATTTATCAAAACAAAGTTCAATGATTATGTTTCATCTACAAAAAAAATTCCTCCTGAGATTTTATCTACTATTGACGCAATAGACGACCTTTCAAAGCTTATTGATAACATCGTAAGCCATTTAAATATTGATACTTCCCAAAAACAAGAAATTTTAGAAATCTTTGATCTTCAAAAAAGGTCTGAAAGTATCTTGACTTTTATTGAGTCACAGCTAGACGTTATAGATGTTGAGAAAAGAATAAGATCTAGAGTTAAGAAACAAATGGAGAAATCTCAGAGAGAGTACTATCTAAATGAAAAGATTAAAGCTGCCCAAAAAGAGCTTGGTGAGATGGGAGAAGAGGGAGATGAGTTTGAGGTATTAAGGAAAAAAATTGAAAATTCTGGTATGTCAAAAGAAGCAATGAAAAAAGCTAAGAGCGAGTTTTCTAAATTCAAAATGATGTCTCCAACTTCTGCAGAAGCTTCGGTAATTCGCTCATACCTTGAATGTTTAATAGATGTTCCATGGAAAAAAAGAGGAAAAGTTAAATCAGATATTAAGGCTGCTCTAGATACTCTCAATGATGACCATTATGGTCTTGAAGAGGTTAAAGATAGAATTTTGGAGTACCTTGCAGTTCAAAAAAGAGTAAAAAATTTAAAAGCTCCAGTTTTATGCCTCGTTGGTCCGCCAGGTGTTGGTAAAACATCTCTTGGAGAATCCATTGCAAGGGCCACAAATAGAAAGTTCATTAGAATGTCCTTAGGTGGGGTAAGAGATGAAGCTGAAATAAGAGGTCATAGAAGAACATATATTGGCTCTATGCCTGGAAAAATAATCCAAAAACTTACAAAAGTTGGAGTTAAAAATCCACTTTTCTTATTGGATGAAGTCGATAAAATTGGAATGGATCATAGAGGAGATCCAGCCTCTGCATTATTAGAAGTTTTGGATCCTGAGCAAAACACATCATTTAGCGATCACTATCTTGAAGTTGATTACGATCTATCAGAAGTTATGTTTGTATGCACAGCTAACAGTTTAAATATCCCTGGACCGCTTTTAGATAGAATGGAAATTATTCGAATTCCAGGATATATAGAAGATGAGAAGTTGCAAATTGCTCAGAACTATCTTCTGCCTAAACAACTTGAAAGAAATGGGCTAGTAGATAATGAATTGAATATAAATAAAAACGTTCTTTTAGATCTTATAAGGTACTACACGCGAGAAGCTGGTGTAAGAGGTCTTGAAAGACAAATCTCAAAGATTTTAAGAAAGGTTGTTAAAGAAAGACTGCTCTCAAAAAAGAAAACAGCAACGAAAATTGATTCTAAAAACTTAGAAAAATATTCAGGAGTTAGAAAGTTCAAGTTTGGTGAAGCTGAATCTTCAAATACTATTGGTCAGGTTTGTGGGCTGGCTTGGACTGAGGTTGGCGGTGAACTTCTCACCATTGAAGCATCAAAAGTCTCAGGCAAAGGTAAAACGATTAAAACTGGCTCATTAGGCGAAGTAATGCAGGAATCAATTCAAGCAGCTTTAACAGTAGTAAGATCAAGATCAGACTCTTTGGGCATTAAAAAAGACTTCTATGAAAAGTTTGATACACACATTCATGTGCCTGAGGGCGCTACTCCAAAAGATGGGCCTAGTGCTGGAGTTGGTATGACAACTGCATTAATATCCGCATTTACAGAAATTCCAGTTAGATCAGATGTTGCTATGACTGGTGAAATAACCTTAAGAGGTCAAGTGCTGAAAATCGGGGGTTTAAAAGAAAAATTGCTCGCAGCAAAGCGTGGCGGAATAAAAAAAGTTATCATACCTTTAGACAACAAGGCTGATTTAAAAGAAATTCCTGATGTAATAACTGATAAACTAGAAATAATTCCAGTTGAGTGGATTGATGAAGTAATATTGCATTCACTTGAGTCACAGCCAAAAGCAATTAATAAATCTTCAAGTTTTAAATCTAAATCAAAAAAAACGACAAAGACTGTTAGTAAACACTAATTCTCAGTTACTAAAAAAACCCTTTAAATGCTTGACTTTTTGGGGTTTCTGGCTTTTCATAGAAGGGTAAATTTTTCAATTTAGAGGAGATCAAATGAATAAATCAGATTTAGTAGATGCAGTTGCTGGAGCAGCAGATATGTCAAAAGCAGAAGCGGGGAGAGCAGTAGATGCGGTTCTTGGTTCTGTTGGAGATGCACTTGGAAGCGGTGATTCCGTTTCTTTAGTTGGATTTGGGACATTTTCAGTAAGACACAGAGCAGCTAGAATGGGTAGAAACCCTCAAACTGGAGCTACAATGCAGATTGCTGCATCAAAAGTTCCTGGTTTCAAAGCAGGTAAAGCTCTGAAGGACAAAGTTAAGTTCGGTTAATAAGTCTTTAAAAAGATAAATAAGGGTGCTTATGCACCCTTTTTTTTATTATAATAACAGCGGTTATGGATGCACTAAGATCATTTTTATCAGGAAGAAGATTAGCTATTATTGGCATCCTTCTTGCAATTCCATTCGTTTTCTTTGGGTCAAGCTCTTTTGGAACTGCATTTACCAATTATGGAAAAGTTAACGGGCTAACTGTATCCGCACTAGATGTAAATATAGCTATCAATACAGTTACTTCAAGACTACAAGAGACATATGGTGAAGAATTCAATGTTGAAAACTTAGAGGACGGTATTTTAAATAACCTAGTAAGAAATGAGATTGTTAGCCAAAAGGCCTTACTTTACCAAGTTCAGCAGATGAATTTAGTTAGTTCTGAGGAGGAAGCTAAAAGATTAATAATGTCTGAACCGACCTTTCAGACAGATGGCTTATTTAATCAGGATATTTTTGAAGCAACTATCAGAGCTAATGGAGTTCTTCCTAATGAATATATAGAGAATATCCGAAACAGCTCTCTTATTAATGAATTTTTATTAGCAATATCTGAATCTAACTTTCAAATTGATTCTGAGCTTAAAAAACAAATTAAACTAATTGAGCAAGAGAGGGATGTAGATTTTTTTAAAATAGATTTCAATTCTTTGAAGAATAGTATTAATCCAACACTTGAGAATGCTCTCGAATACTATGACTCAAACGAACTTCTTTTTATGGATGACGAAAAAAAATCTTTTAATTTAATAATTTTTTCTCAAGACAGATTTAAAGAACTTGTAGATGTTCCTGAAAGTTTCATAGATGCTGAGTATGATAATTATCTACAAAGAATAAATGAATCAGCTGAAAGACGAATTTCACATATCATGATTGAGTCTCTTAATTACTCTTCAAAAGAAGAAGCTTTTGAAGCAATGTCACTTATAGAACAAAGAGTTGGTAGCAATCTAACATTTGAGGAAGCTGTTGAGCAATTCAGTGAAGATCCTGTATCTGCTGAACTTCAAGGTGACCTTGGATTTTCAAGTGGTGACAGTTTTCCACCAGAATTTGAAGAGGCTCTTAATTATATGTCTGTTGGTGATTTATCTGGAATTATTGAGCTTGAAGAGACGTTTCATATAATAAAATTTACTGAAGAGAATAAAGATACTCCTCAATCAAAAGATATTATGTCCAGACAATTCACTTCTGATCTTATTGAAGCTGAATCATATGCTTTGATGCTTGATTTGAGAGATGAAATAGAAGATCTTCTTTTAACTGGATATTCAGTTGATTCAATTGCAAATGACTTAAATCTTGATTTTATGGTTACTGAGGCGGCAAGTTATCTAGATTTTAAACTTTATGATGATCCAGAAGTAAAAGATTTTCTATATGGGATGAACTTTCCAAGTAATTTTGCTGAAATACTTGAATTTGACGAAGAAGTTATTGTAGCTTCTGTATCTGAAATAATTTCGCCAAAAGTCCTTCCTTTTGATCAAGTCACTGATGAGGTTTTCAATAGCTTAAGAGAAAATCAAGCAAATATTGATATAATTGATCTTGAAAATAATCTTATGCTTTTAATAAATGATGAATCTTATATTCATGAAAATAGTAATGTACTCAAAGATAGTTTTATTTCTGTAAAAAGGGGCTCAACATTATTTCCAGCAAATGTTCTAAATGAGATCTTTTCATCTCAGGTTGGCATAACTAAAAATGTTAAAGCTTTTAACTCGGATGTATACATTTACAACGTTACAAAGATTTCTGAACCAAAAGATGATTTTATTGATTTAGTTATTTCAGACTACGAAGATTTTTCTTCAACAACCACTCTTGTTAAACTTAATACAATTATTGAAAAAGAAATAAGTAATAAAATAAAAGATAATATTAAAAACTTAAATATTTAAATAAAAATGAAAAAAATAACATCTATGTTTTTGGTTGCCATTTTATATGGCTGTGGTTCATCTGTATCTCCTGTGGATCAAGGTCTCATTGATCAAGTAATGCATATTGGAAACGGCTCCGAGCCTCAGGGCTTAGATCCTCACATCGTAACTGGTGTTCCTGAGCACCATTTACTTATCACTATGTGCGAAGGCTTAACTATTTCAAACCCAATGGGTGGAGCAAATCTTCCTGGAATGGCAGAAAGTTGGGAAATTAGTGAGGATGGCAAAACTTATATTTTTAATATACGAAAAGATGCAAAATGGTCAAATGGTGATGATTTTGTAGCCGATGATATGGTCTGGTCCTGGATGAGGGTCCTCACTCCAAGCTTAGGTTCTCAGTATCCAGATATGCTCTACTATGTTGAAGGCGCAGAGGATTATAATACTGGAGTAATTACAGACTTCTCTAAAGTTGGTGTAAAAGCCTTAGATAAAAAGACACTTTTGGTGCAGCTAAAAAACCCAACACCATTCTTTCTTGGACTTCTTAGTCATTACTCTACATGGCCTGTTCATAAAGAAACTGTTCTAGCATTCGGTGAAATTGATGATAGGCAGGGTTTATGGACCAGACCAGGAAATTTTGTTTGTAACGGTCCAATGAACCTTAAGTCTTGGGAGTTAAACAAGAAAATTATTGTTGAAAAGAATCCACTATATTGGGATGCGGAAGAGGTAAAACTCAATCAGATGCATTTTTACCCAGTCTCCGACATCAATACCGAAGAGAGGATGTTTAGAGCTAAACAACTTCATTTAACAGGTACTGTCCCCTCTCAAAAATGTGGTATATGGAGAGAGGAGGGAAATCCAAATTTAAGAATTGATCCATATATGGGCACTTATTACTATAGAGCTAATGTAAATGTAAAACCACTGAATAACGCTAAAGTTAGAAAGGCTCTTACATATGCAATTGATAGAGAAAAAATTACTGAAAAAGTAACACAATGCGGACAAATCCCCGCATACTCTTTTACTCCTCCAGGAGCAGCTGGTTATAATCCAAACACAAGTATCCCATATGATCCAGAACTAGCACGACAACTTCTCTCAGAAGCTCTTATCGAAGAAAATATTGCAAGAATTGAAGACTTTCCAGTTCTTCAAATTTTATATAATACATCCGAGGATCATAGAAAGATCGCTCTTACTATTCAACAGATGTGGCAGCAGAATCTTGGTATAAATGTTGAGCTGGAAAATATGGATTGGAAGGTTTACTTAAGCAGACAGAACTCAATGGATTATCAAATCTCCAGAGCTGGATGGATTGGAGATTATGAAGATCCAAATACTTTTTTAGATATTATGAGAACTGGAAGAGGAAATAATAGGACTGGTTGGAGTAATTTAGAGTTTGATGAACTGGTTGGAAGAGCTAATGCAACAGTTGATCAAGATGAAAGATACAGACTTTTAAGCGAAGCTGAAAAGATTTTGATTGATGAGTTACCCATAATCCCTGTTTATACTTATGTTCGCTCATATCAACTCTCACCGGATGTAAAAGGATACTCTCCGAATTATCTTGATCATCACCATCCTAAGACACTCTTTTTAGAGCGAGACTAACAACTTAATGCTTAAAATTTTAATTAGAAGGGTTTTAATAGCAATCCCTGTATTAGTAATAGTCGCTAGCTTAACTTTCTTTTTCATAAGATTAGCTCCAGGAGGACCATTTGATTCTGACAAAGTTGTTTCTCCTCAAGTGATGAAAAATCTGAATGCTGCTTATAACCTCGATGCACCTCTTCATGAACAATACTTTGACTATATGTCGGGTGTTGTAGTTGGTGATTTTGGTCCATCCTTCAGATACCCCGGAAGATCTGTATCTGAAATGATTTATACAGGACTTCCTATAACTTTTGAGTTAGCTTTTTATGCACTAATGATTGCAGTTGCCCTTGGAATATTTTCTGGCGTATTGGCTGCACTAAAAAGAAATACTTTTTTGGATTATTTCCCCATGGCAATCGCCATGCTTGGAATATGTGTTCCCACATTTTTAATGGGCCCAATTTTAGTTTTAGTTTTTGGAATAAAATTTGAAATGTTACCAGTTTCTGGCTGGGATACTTTAGCTGGCGATAAACTCTTGCCCTCTATAACTTTAGGTTTTGCATATGCCGCATATATTGCTAGGTTGAGCAGGGGGGGAATGCTAGAAGTTTTAGGGCAGGACTTCATTCGAACAGCTAGAGCAAAAGGTCTCAGTGAGTTTAGCATTGTGACGAGGCATGCTATGCAGGGTGGGCTATTGCCAGTCATCTCATTCATGGGTCCAGCAATTGCTGGATTGTTAGGAGGTTCGTTTGTTGTTGAAACAATATTCCAAATACCAGGATTGGGAAGATTCTATGTTGAAGCAGCTTTTAATAGAGACTATACAATGATACTTGGAACAACAATTTTCTTTTCTGCCATGATTATCTTTTTTAATTTATTATCTGACTTAGCTGTTCTTCTACTAAATCCTAGAGCTAGGGAAAATTTATGAATAATTCTTCTCTTTGGCAGGATGCAATTAGGAGACTGATCCAAAATAGGGCTGCTATGATTGGCGGTATTACAATTCTTGTATTAATTATTTTGGCAGTTTTTGCTCCATTGATTGCACCATACTCTTATTCTTACCAAAATCTGGACATTGGAGCCTCTCCACCTTCTGCAGAGCATCTTTTGGGTACGGATGTACTAGGAAGAGATTTATTAAGTAGGCTCTTATATGGAGCTAGAGTCTCTCTATTAGTGGGTTTTGTTGCTACCGGTGTAGCTTTAGTTATTGGTGTTAGTTGGGGGATAATTGCAGGTTATTTTGGTGGAAAAGTTGACTCAATAATGATGAGAATCGTTGATGTCTTATATGGCCTTCCATTTATAATTTTTATAATTCTCTTAATGGTTATATTTGGTAGAAATATATGGCTATTATTTGCTGCTATCGGGGCCGTTGAGTGGTTAACAATGGCAAGGATTGTAAGAGCTCAAGTGATTGGGTTAAAGAATCAAGAGTTCGTTCAAGCAGCACAGGTTATGGGAGTTAGCAATTTTTCAATGTTTAGTAGACATATACTTCCAAATATTCTTGGACCAATAGCCGTGTATGCAACGCTAACAATACCTCAAGTAATGCTGTTGGAGGCCTTTTTAAGTTTTCTTGGCTTAGGTATCCAGCCACCAATGAGCAGCTGGGGTACACTTATAAGGTATGGAGTTGAGTCAATGGAAGAGTATTATTGGCTGCTCATTTATCCTGGTTTAACCTTCACTATTACCCTTTTTGCTCTCAACTTCTTTGGAGACGGGCTAAGAGATGCTCTTGATCCCAAGACATCAGATAATTAAAAAGCTTTTATTGTAATTTTTAAGATTTGCCCTGGTCTAATAATATCTAAATTTTCATTATCTTGCCTGATAGTTTCAACAGACACATTAAAAAGCTTTGAAATTTTTGATAAATTATCACCTTGTTTGACTGAATAAAGTATTGTTCTTTGTTTTGATTCAATATTCCTGTAAATATTTTTATTTCCAATATTCAAGACTTGTCCAATTTTTAATATAGAACTACTTTCAAGATTATTGATATCCATAATCTTTTTTTCTGAAACTTCAAACTTTCTTGCCAAACTCCAGAGCGTATCACCTTCGCTGACAACATGAGCTTCAAAAGGAATAAGAATATTTGATGATGCTTGACCAACAGGAATTAGAAGAATCTGGTTAACTGCAAGTGAGTCTGATTCGAGCTGATTAACTTGCTTAATAATATCAATCTTGGTTCTATATTTTTTTGCTAATACCCACAAATTCTCACCCTTAGAGACATAATGTGAGATCCAGTTTATTTTTTGAGATTGAACATATTCTTGTCCATTTGCTTCATATCTTATTTTATTTTCAATTGGTATATAAAAGGTGCTAGGCATATTTGGATCGGTAGCCCATTTCGTGTAACCAGCATTCAACTTATAAAGAAGTTCCGGTTTAAGCTCAAGAAAATTACTAAAACTTAAAATCTCAATTTGTTCCTTAAATGATATTTTATCTACAACTTCTAAATAGGGAATATCCGGCAAATTAATATTATATTTTTCGTTATTATTTATGAGCTCTATAAGTGCTAAAAATTTTGGAATATAGTTTCTAGTTTGAGCTGAAAGCTGTAAATCTTTATAGGAAAAATTTGAGTTTCTTATTGGACTTCTTTGAATAGCTTTTAAGGTAAAAGTTGGACCAGCATTGTATGCTACTAAAACAAGGAATATATCTTGATTAAACCTCTTATAAAGATAGTCAATATATCTAATTGCAGCATCTGTTGATTTATATGGATTATGTCTTTCTTCAATCCACCAATTTTCTTTCAATCCAAGCAGATCAGCTGTCCTAGGCATTATTTGCCATAACCCAACTGCTCCAGAAGAGGAGATAGAGAATGGATCATAGCTGCTTTCAATAAATGGTAAGAATGCTAATTCAATGGGCAGATTATTTCTTTTTAGTTCTTCGATTACATAAAAAAGAAAATAATATGAGTTGTTCAGATAATTTTCAAACAGATCAACATTTTGAAGATGTTGATTCATATAATAAAGGGTTAAATCATCAATTTCATACTTTTTTATAACTGCCTCATCCTTTAAAACTTCCCAAATACTCTTAATTTCAGGAGTAGATAGCTCCAAACTTTCTTCTATGGGTGATTGACTAGCATCAATAATTTTCTCATTTTTTGGAGTTGATAGATCTGGTATGTACTCCACTAATTCATCATTTTTAACCTCTATATCAGCTATCTGGCATCCTGATAAAATTAATATAAGAGTTAAATATTTTATGCTGAGTCTTTCCATTCTCGAATACATTTGAAGATTTCTATGTCAGATGGATTATTTAATCCGAATTTTTGCATGAGTTGAATATTATCACCTAAAAAGTTACATCTTAAGAAAGGATTTGTTTTTTTTTCAAGCTCAATTGAAGAGGGTAGCGAGCAGCCATTTGTCAAAATGAGGTCATCAATTTCATCAAATCTTTTTAATAAATCAATATTTTCAGGCTCTACGCCAGTAGAAAAGATTAAATTACTTTTTGTATATTCGTGGCCACAATAAATTTTTGTACTTTCTGGTAATTTTTTTAATTTGTTGAGTGAGTCAAACATTTGATCAAATGTTCCTTCAAATACTCTCCCGCATCCTCCAGCGAATAAGGTATCTCCACAAAAAAGAATGTCGTTTTCTTTGTTAAAGAAAGCTATATGATCAAGAGTGTGTCCAGGGACTTCAATTACTTCAAATTTTATTCCTAAACTTGATATATTGTCTTCTTCAGCTACTTCTTTGTTTATTAGTTCATAACCATTTTTAGGGCCAAAGATAGATCCTGAAATTATATTCTTTAATTCAGAAACTCCAGCTGTATGATCATAGTGATGATGAGTGATTAAAATATCCACTAAATTTTTATTATTTCTTTCTAAATAATCTATTACAGGCCTTGCATCGCCAGGATCAACTACAGAAACCCCTTCATTAGTTTCAAGCAACCAAATATAATTATCTGTGAAAGCCTTTAATGGTTTAATATTAATCACATGCAAATTTTACAACTAACAACATGAAAACTGTAATTATTTATACAGATGGAGCATGCAGAGGTAATCCAGGGCAAGGCGGATGGGGAGCATTGATAAAATATGGAGATAGCGTTAAAGAGATTTATGGCGCAGATGTTTTAACTACTAATAACAAAATGGAACTAACAGCAGCTATTAAAGCTCTTAAAGAAATAAAAGAGCCTTCTGAAATTATTATTTATACTGATTCAAAATATGTACTCCAAGGCATTGAAGAATGGATACATAACTGGAAAAAAAGAGGATGGTTAGGAGCAAATAAAAAACCAGTAAAAAATAAAGAACTTTGGAAAGAATTAGATGAACTGAGAGACAAACATACTATAAAATGGAATTGGGTAAAGGGTCATTCTGGTGATCCAGGCAATGAAACAGCAGATATGCTTGCAAATAGAGGTATAGACGAGCTTTAAAAAATGGAAAAAAGACATATAGTGCTTGATACAGAAACCACTGGCTTGGAGGTAGAAAAAGGTCATAGGATTATTGAGATTGGTGGAGTAGTAATGAACGGTCGAAAAAAAACTTCCGAAACTTTTCATGTATACGTAAATCCACAAAGAGAAATTGATAGAGAGGCTCAAGCGGTTCACGGAATATCTAATGAAGATCTTAGTGACAAGCCATTTTTCTCAGAGATTGCTGAAGATCTCCTAGAATTTATAGATGGCTCAACGTTGGTTATTCATAATGCAGACTTTGATGTAGGTTTTTTAGATGCCGAATTTAAAATAGCATCATCGACTTACCCTTCAATTTCTGAAATTTGCGAGATCAAAGATACGCTTGCAATTGCAAGAGATAAATTCCCAGGACAAAGAAATTCCCTTGATGCATTGTCAAAACGCTTTGAGATAAATGGATATGATAGAAGTTTTCATGGTGCATTGCTTGACGCAAATATTTTAGCAGACGTTTATTCACATCTTACTGGAGGCCAAAGTAAGATTAACTTTATAAATAGTTCTGAAGCAAATCGTCGTGAGGAGGATAAAAAACAAAAAAGAAATTTATCGAAAAACTTTAAAGTTATGAAAATTGCTACTACTGAGGATGACGAGGTCTTGCACTCTAAAAGACTTAAACAAATTGAGGAAAAAATTGGTAAGAAGACAATTTGGAATTCATAAATGAA
>CEOF01120176.1_pt1 | contig 14670 bp, 13 predicted proteins | sample 361311 | NCBI WGS metagenome assembly CEOF01 (sample SAMEA2619667, study PRJEB7988) | marine metagenome | biome: marine biome (ENVO:00000447); feature: surface water layer (ENVO:00002042); material: "saline water (ENVO:00002010), including plankton (ENVO:xxxxxxxx)" | depth 5 m
ATTAAAGGCACCCCAAGCGCCAAACCACATTCCTAAAATCATCATTCCTTCGAGCCCTATGTTGACAACTCCAGCCCTTTCAGAGAAAAGACCCCCTAATCCGGCAAGGAGAATTGGAACGCACCAACGTAACATCGCTTGTGCGGTGCTAGTAGCAGTCAACCTACTCGTTTCGTTCTGCCCCAACTCTTGAACCAAAGTTAAGACAAGGATTCCAAACGCAGCGAAGAAGGGCCATCGCACCCAAGCTGGAACCTTAGTGAGTTGAGGCGTTAGTTGGTTCATGACGTTTCAACCTCAGATAGAGCATCGCCTGCTTGCTTAGCCTCTTCACGAAGTCTGTATCTCTGAACAACTTCATAAGAAATCACAGCAGCAAGTAAGATGATTCCTTGCATGATATAAACGATTTCGCGCGAAGCAGAGCCAGTGATTTGTAAGACTCCAGAAGATATATCTAAGAAAGCAAAAACGACAGCAGCAATGGCAATTCCTCCTGGGTGATTTCTCCCAAGGAGCGCAACAGCGATACCTGCAAACCCCAACCCGCTGACAAAATTAGGGTTATATCTCCCAAGCTTAGCAACTTCTGCCATTCCAACTAGTCCTGCCGCAACTCCAGACAAAACCATGGCCCCCAAAACCATGCGTTTATCTTTAACTCCTCCGGAACGTGCAGCAAAGGGATTTATTCCACTTGCCCGCAGATCAAATCCAAATCGTGTTCGGTTGATAATAATGTGATACGCGATGCCGACCGCCACAGCTACCAGTAGAAATCCAGTTAGTTCTTTGCCCTTTCCTATCTCACGAGTAAATACTTCTAACCAGCTATTGATATTAGGCATAATCCCAGATTCAGGTATTTCTTTCGTCCCGACTCTTGTAGATGAATTTATTTGGATCCGTCCACCCTCCTGCCATTCTTTTAACAAAAATGCAATCAGGCCTGAAATGGCTATAGCGTTCAACATAATTGTTGAGATCACTTCGTTAACGCCTCTGGTTACTTTCAAAGCGCCAGCAATGCCTGAATATGCTCCGCCAACTACCATAGCTACTATCAGCATTAGCGCTATGTGAAAAACAGGGGGGAGGGTTACTAAGGCACCTATATATGCTGCAAATAGTGCTGCAAGGCGGTATTGACCCTCAACACCTATATTAAATAGATTCATTTTGAACCCTATTGCAGCCGCTACACCCGAGATATACAAGGGTGTTGCGCGATTGAGAATATCCACTTGAATCTCTAACTGGCTGCCATACTCGATCATGTCACCGTAAGCGTTTATCGGGTTGCTACCTGCAATGAGTAGAAAAATAGAAGAAGCTATAACAGCAAAAATCAAAGCAGCCGTGGGAGCGGCTAAAGCTAGAGCTACTGACCTTAGGCCACTTTTCATGTCCGTTGCTCCTGAACTGAGCTACCAGTCATGTATCCACCCAAATCTCTCGGAGAAATATTATTTGGATCGAGTTTGGCAACAATCTTTCCCCTAAACATAACCACGATGACATCAGACAAACCGATTAATTCATCTAGATCAGCAGATATTAGAAGAGTGGCTAAACCATTTGAACGAGCCGATTTAATCTGCTCCCAAATTGCTGCTTGAGCACCCACGTCAATTCCTCTTGTCGGGTGAGAGGCTATTAGAACAGTCGGATCAGATAGTAGTTCTTTGCCAACTAAAAGTTTTTGTTGGTTGCCTCCAGACAATGCATGGGCAGCGACTTCGATATTAGGTGTTCGAACATCAAATTCATTACAGATCTTGGACGTCTTTGCTCTTGAGCCTTTTCTATTAAAAAACCAATTGTACAGTCCTGAGGCAAATGGATCTTGTGTCTGATATCCCAGTGCTGCGTTCTCCCAAAGAGGAGATGTAAGTAATAGCCCTTCGTGTTGTCTGTCTTGAGGAATATAGCCGAGTCCATTCTCTCGTCTAAATCGTACATCGGTCTGTGTAATGTCAGAACCAGATAAAAGGATCCTTCCTGCTGCGACTTCTTGAGTGCCAAGAATTGAACCTACTAATTCATGTTGCCCATTTCCCTCTACTCCGGCAATTCCGACTATCTCTCCTTTGTGAACCTCTAGCGATACATCATCTACGAGTGTGCGCTCATCGTCTCCAACAATTGTGAGATTTTCAATCTCTAGACCCAAACTCGAGGAATTGACAGGTTCATCTATCGATGGCGATGGCAATTCGGAGCCTACCATTAGCTCCGCTAGTTCTGCCGCAGTTACTTCTTCTGCGTTCATACTTGCAACAGTTTTCCCAGACCGGAGAACTGTGATGGTATCAGCTATTTCAAGAACTTCGTTTAGCTTATGATCTATGAAGATTATCGTTGTTCCATTATCTTGAAGTTCCTTGATGTTGCGAAATAGTTCTTCAACCTCCTGTGGAACGAGAACTGCCGTAGGTTCATCCAAAATAAGGATATTCGCCCCTCTATAGAGAACTTTGATTATCTCAACCCTTTGTCGTTCTCCGACTTCTAGAGTCTCGACAAGATCATTTGGTTCAACAGTCAAACCATAAGCTTTTGAAACTACTTGTAAATGGTCACGAGCTTTTTTGAAGTCAAGTTTTCCACCTTGCTTTATAGGTTCTGAGCCTAAAATTACATTTTCCAGAACGCTAAGTTGATCTGCCAGCATGAAATGTTGATGAACCATTCCGATACCTGCCTTGATTGCCTCAACAGGAGACGAAAAGTCGACGATCTCGCTGTTCACTCTCATTTCTCCGGAATCAGGTTGGATCATTCCGTATAGAATTTTCATGAGAGTAGATTTACCCGCACCATTTTCCCCGCAGATAGCATGAATTTCGCCTTGCTTGACGACAAGATTGACGTCGTCATTTGCAATGACACCTGGAAAAGATTTTGTAATCCCAGACAATTCAACAGCTATAGACACTTAAACTCCTAAATAAATGAGACCGGTCCAACCTACCTTAACTTCATCTTAAGTCAAGGGGTTGAACCAGTCCCAAGTGTATTTAATTTTTAGCTAGATTATCTAGTTTGTGTAATCCAGAGGATCTCTAGAAACCTCGATTTCTCCACTCACTATTTGAGACTTAAAGGATTCAAGTTGATCTAGAACATCATTAAGGTATCCACCCGAGGTTGCGTATCCAACGCCTCCATTTTCGAGTGCATACGTTTGTTGTCCTGCAGACCAGTTACCTGTGATGTGTGCTTGGATAGCTAGGAAAATTCCGTTTCCTACTTCTTTAACCATTGAGGAAAGAAGGTGCTCTTGCAACTCCTCGTCAACGACAAGCCATACGTCAGAGTCAACGCCGATAGCCCAAACTTTTGAACCAGTATCTGAACTGTGTTCCAAGGCTGCTTGGTAAACGCCTGCCCCAGTACCACCAGCAGCCTGATAAACAATATCAGCACCGTCTTCGTACATTGCTAGTGCAAGTTCTTTACCTCGGTCAGGTGCATTAAACCCATCAAAGTCTGGTGCTTCAGTTGCGTATGCTGAAAGTACCTCAATATTTGGGTTTACTGCTTGGGCTCCAGCAATGAATCCAGCTTCAAATGGCTCAATTCCGCCATAGCAACAAACGCCTCCGACAAACCCAATCTTATCAACGCCAGTCTTTAGCGCGGCTGCAGCTCCAACTAAGAATGATCCTTGTTCTTCAGCGAAGGTTAAGCCAGCAATATTATCAGCCAAAGGCCCACCAGTTCCGAAGTCAATCATTGCACTATCAACTACTGCAAAGTTAGTATCTGGATTTACAGCAGCAACAGCTTCAGCATCTCCTGCGAACAGGAATCCATTTCCTATTACTAGGTCGCTAGAGTCAGCAGCTAGCTGAAGTAATTCAGCTCTGTTTGATCCATCATCATTTGGGGATGCTTCAGTAAATGATATTCCTAAAGTGCATTCCGCTCGTTCGATACCTGCATATGCGGAGTCATTGAATGATTGATCTCCACGACCGCCGATGTCATATACGAGTCCTACGTTTACACCAATTTGATCAACACAGAGATCGTCGCCTGAGAAACCTATTGATGGGTCAATGTATTCGTTGGTGTAGATATCTGCAGTTGTTATGCCTCCAGTATCAATCCCAGCATTACTCATGATGTCGATGATGCTTTGGATACGTGCCTCTTCCATGTCTCCAACAGTGTCGTTAGGTCCATTTCCAACTAATCCCAGCTGCTTTTGTGCATTAACTGAGAAGTCAGCGAGTCCTTCGCTGTATACCCAGAAGCTTCCGAATGTGTCAACAGCGTCAATGATAATTCCATTGGCTGTATCTGGGTTTATAACGAAGTTTACGGTTGCTCGTTGGATAAGAGGAACAAGTGCCGTCAAACATTCATCCAATGCGTCTTTTTCAGCTGAACGGATAGCAATGGTTTGTGAGTACACAGGGAAACCAGCGTCATGAAGCAATTGAAGCTTCACTGGCTTGCCCCAATCGGTAAATACATTCTCGTAGTCATAAGGCTCAGCAGATGCGAAACCTTGTTGTGCGATTGATCCGCCGTTAGCTATAAAGTTCGCAGGTGAACCATCGTAGGATGGGTCAACCTGGTCAGCTGACCAGATTCCTTGAGCAATAAATACTTCAGCAAATACGCCACCGCCGAACACACTGATTGTGATGCCTTCATCACCAAGGTCCTTGAGTGAATTCACATTTGGATAGGTCTCTGGATCCCACATAACCATCTGTGGGTTCTTCTCAAGCGGTGCCATAACGGAAAGCAGTGGGGCACTTTCAAAGAATGTGACCTGAGCTTCTGTGTTGGCATATCCAAGAGTGATATTGCTGTCAGTGTACATGTAGCTCGCTACCGGTGAGAAACCGATTGCTGGTCCACCAGTTCGGACCTCAAGACCAATTCCCGTGTCAGTCGCTCCATCATGCAACGTACCTGACACAATTAGGTTCTCTGCATCGATTGAGTATGCACCGCTTCCAAAGAGCTCATACATGGCTCCATGTTCGGACTCTGGGAACCAGTCTGTCTGGATCACAAGTGGGTCCGGGCATGTAGCTAGATCTCCCGAACTAGCTTCTTCCTCTGCGGCACCTTCACTACTGCTACTACTGCTACTGCTACTACTGCTAGAACTTTCGCTTGAACTCTCACCACTTGAGTCATCATCGTCGCCTCCGCAAGCAGCGGCGATCATGCCAAACACAGCGAGAAGGGCAAGCATCAACTTCCATTTTTTACGCATTTTTCCCTCCACGTAATAATTGAGCCGGTAATTTCCGACTAGCGATACAACTTAGTCGTGTTCGACGGATCGTGCCTATCAAACTAAGAAAAGTTTGTGAACATTATGTTACGTCCTTTGGGACCCTTGACATGAGAAAATAATAGTCATTATTATTAAATGCGGAGGGCACATGCCGAAGCGGACTAATGAAGATCTCTTGATTGATGCAGCTGCTGAAGTTTTTGCTGAACGAGGTTACGACGGTGCAGGCGTTGCTGAAATCGCAAGGCGGGCTGGCGTAACTACTGGTGCTATTTATAGCAGGTACTCTGGTAAGTCCGAGCTACTTTTAGAGGCCTTAAATAGATCATTTGAAATGCATATGAACGAAATTATTGCATTAGCTACCGACGGAGCAGAACTCTCAGACACCGATAGGAATATCCTCAGTGCGCATCAAATCGGATATAACACGCCAAATGTTTCCGGTGCTCATGACGCATTATTCCTAGAAGCAGTCGTTGCCAGTAGCCGTGACGATGAAATAGCTGAAATGCTTTTTAGGAGATTAGAGAATGCGGCTATGTACGTAACTAAATTCGTTGAGGAAGGCAAAGCCGACAAACGAATTCATTCTTCCTTAGATACTGATGCACTCAAAACCTTCGTGATGGCGATGAGCATGGGGTTCTCGATTTTGCGCTCAGTAAACCATAAAATGCCTGAATCTTCAGATTGGCAGACCCTGCTCAACCAAATACAAAATAGTTTTTCCAAACCACCAGGAGAGAAATAATGACAACCACTGAACCAAGAACAGAACGAGAGATTCTTGACAGAGACTCTATAGATGATGTGGATGCGATAGCTGAATTTAATCCCGACCCAGTAGAAATTATCCACGCTGTTGAGGACCAAGCTGAAGCACTTTTTACATGGGACTATTCAAAAGGTTCAAGACCAAGGCTAGATAAGTTGTATGAGAAGGCAAAGGTTTCTCAATGGAACGCACAAACTGATCTTGATTGGTCAATAGAAGTTGACCCACTTGAAGCATTCAGTATCTTCACAGAATCGTCTAATGTCAATACAGGTCACTGGACCGAACACCCTGATTCTCCTGCAAAAAATTGGGGAGATAAAGAATGGGATCAATTCAGCATTGAATCTTTCGCTTGGAGACTTTCACAATTTAAACATGGCGAGCAGGGAGCACTGCTCTGCACTGCGAAAATCGTAGAAACTGTTCCTTGGATCGATGCTAAGTACTACGCAGCTACACAAGTCGTTGACGAAGCTCGCCATGTAGAAGTCTTTGAGAAGTATATTGACGAAAAAATTGGAGTTAGGTACCCCGTAAATCCTCACCTGCAGCTTCTTCTGGATGACATCATCAACGATAGTCGTTGGGACATGACCTACCTTGGTATGCAAATAATGGTTGAGGGCCTTGCTCTGGCAGCTTTTGGCATGATGCATCAAGTAACTACTGAACCACTTCTCAAGAAGCTACTGAGATACGTTATGAGCGATGAAGCAAGGCATGTCGCCTTCGGTGTTCTCAGCCTTCAAGAGGTCTATCAAGATATGACAGCCAAAGAAGTCAGGGAACGTCAAGAATTTGCATTTGAAGCAGGAATAAGAATGCGAGACCGCCTCCTCCAACAAGAAGTATGGGACCGTATGGGGTGCGATGTTAAAAAGGCAGTAGAGCATGGACTCAACATTCCTGATGACGATCAGATATTCAATCAACTGTTATTTTCAAAAATAGTTCCGAACTGTCGAAAACTCGGATTATTGGATGCTGGCGATGGTTGGCTCCGCAAGAAATACACCGAAATTGGTGTCATTGAGCTTGAACACCTAGAAGACACGGGCGAGGAATACTCAACATTTTCAATTGAAGATGAACAGTTATCAACAGACCCAAGCTAAAAGTCAAAATAGGGACATTGGCTACTCAATATAAATTGCAAAATGAATGCTTTAGCGCCTATGAATTTCTTCCCAAATTAGGTTTGCGTCCATGATTAGCTTTCTTCCGACGCGCATTCGCTTTCTTCTTCTGTGTTCGCTTTGACATTAGTCCTCCGAATCTCATTTTACTTTATCGGGACTATCAACAACTGACGACATGAGCGGGTAGCCTCACACAATGGAGAAGTTTGGATTTGTTGGATTACCGAACGCAGGTAAATCATCACTCTATAATGCTCTAACTGGAGGATCTGCGTTAGCAGCGCCTTACGCATTCGCAACAACAGACCCAAATATTGGAGTTGCAAAAGTCCCAGACCATAGACTGGATCTGTTAGCAGCGATGAGCGCATCAAAATCTATAGTTCCAGCAAGCGTTCAGTTCACAGATATTGGAGGTCTTGTCGAAGGAGCAAGCAAGGGAGAAGGCCTTGGAAATCAGTTCCTAGCAAATATAAGAGAAGTAGACGCAATCGTCTATGTCCTACGGGCTTTCGAGGATGAAGATGTCCCAGGTACTGCCGACCCTATAGAACAACTCCGAGTGCTTGAAATTGAATTGACCCTCTCGGATCTCGAATCAGTTGAAAAGCATGCTACGAAAAGAATCAAAGCTGCCAGGCTTGATAAATCCCTAGCGGACGAGGTTACCGCACTTGAAGAGGCACTCACAACGTTAGAAGAGGGAACACCCCTATATAGAGGAAATCTCTCTCAAGAAAAGATAAACCTTCTTAGCCCATACTTCCTCTTAACAACAAAGCCGGTAATGGCGATTGTGAATGTAGGCGAAGATAACGTAACTGATCAGGCTGCAGTTGAGAAGGTAATATCGGAATTAGGACAAAACTCAGATGTAATCGGGGTATGCATACAACTTGAAGCGGAAACCAGCCAACTACCTGAGCATGAGCGTGCAGAAATACTAGCTGCGTTGGACCTAGGAGAAGGTGCCCTACCAAGATTCATACAACGGGCCTACCATATTCTTGGTTTACGTACCTTTCTGACAACAGGTGAGAAAGAAAGCAGAGCATGGACTTTCAGATCAGGATCTACTGCCCCTGAAGCTGCTGGCCGGATACACACAGATTTCCAAAAGGGCTTCATTCGAGCCGAAACTATTCAATGGGATCAGTTGTTAGAAGCCGGAGGATGGGCTCAAGCAAAAGAAGATGGCAATATTCGAGTTGAGGGAAAGGAGTACATAGTTCAAGACGGAGATGTAATGGAATTTAGATTTAACGTATGATCACTCAGCGTGCCTAATAAAAATTTCAAACATGAACTCCCAAAAGCAAGCAATGGAAACTCAAGCAGCAACACAAGAAGCAGCATTAGTCATCATAGGAACCCCAATTGGGAACCTTGGCGACATTTCAATTCGAGCAATAAAAGAATTAACACAAGTTGATTTGATTTGTTGTGAAGACACCCGCCGCACAGGCAACCTTCTCAAATTATTGAACGTCTCTCCTCGTCCGAAGTTGAGCGTCTTAAATGAACATACCGAAAAGGATAAAAGTAACGAAATCATTCGACTTATTCAAAGTGGTTCAAGAATAGCGCTAGTGACTGATGCCGGGATGCCCGCAATCGCTGACCCCGGACAGTACCTAATCAGAACAGCAATAGAAAATAGCATTAAATTAGAGATTATTCCCGGGCCAACTGCTGGAATCACTGCACTCATAGCCAGTGGTTTATCAACGTCAAGATTTGCTTTTCAAGGTTTCCTACCAAGGAAAGGTAATGAACGTGAAGAACGTCTCGCTGAAATAACTACCGAGGAAAAAACAACAATCATATATGAAAGTGGAAAGCGGCTTGCCAAAACAATTAAAGACCTAACAAACATATGTGGAGAGGAACGAGAAGTCGCTATTGCAAGAGAATTAACCAAACTCCACGAAGAAATCCATCGTGGGACCTTAGCCCTCTTACAAGAAAGAATCCAAGAGATATCCACCAAAGGAGAATTCGTGATTGTAATTTCTGGTTTCAAAGAGAGATTAGATTTAGATGACAACTTCCTCAAGAACGAGCTAACAGGAATAATTTCCGATGGAAAATCCAAACGCGACGCAGTCAACGAACTTGCAATTAAATATCCCATTAGCAAAAAAAGACTTTATGATCTCTCGTTAGAAATAGCAGGCCAAGATTGATAATGCCCACAACATAGTTGCGAAACGGTAGCCTATACACATGACTACACCCGTCCTTGTTGCAGTTGCGTGGCCCTATGCTTCCGGATCTCGACACCTAGGTCACCTCGCAGGTGCCTATTTACCTGCCGATATTTTTGCTCGTCACCAAAGACTGATAGGAAACGACGTGTTGATGGTCAGCGGTTCCGATGTCCACGGTACTCCAATCACAGTCAGAGCCGATGCAGAAGGGGTAACCCCTCAAGACATCGTCGACAGGTACCACCATGAATTTATATCCCAATGGGATGAATTAGGAATTAGTTGGGATTTATATACAACAACTGGCACTGAACACCATGCAAATGTGACACAAGAAATGTTTCTCGCCCAATTAGATAACGGCCACATTGATAGAAGAACATCAACCCAACTATATGACCCACTTGCACATAGATTCCTCCCAGATCGTTACGTTGAAGGAGTCTGTCCTCTCTGCGGTTATGAAGAAGCACGCGGTGACCAATGCGACAACTGTGGGAAAACCTATGACGCCGTCGAACTTATAAATCCTAGATCCAAGCTTTCAGATGCCACCCCAGAGCCGCGAGAAACTGAACACTTCTATTTTCGATATTCAGACTTTAATGATGACCTTGCGAACTTTCTAGAGAATAAAACTGGCTGGCGAAATCATGTTTTAAATTTTGCAAAAGGATGGGTTCAGGAGGAAGGACTCATTGATAGAGCAATCACGAGGGACCTTGACTGGGGAGTGAGACTACCAGTAGATGACTTAGGCGAAGGGAAGAGGATCTACGTCTGGTACGACGCGGTAATCGGATATTTATCTGCTTCTCAAGAATGGGCTAGCAATAACGGCGAACCGGAGAAATGGAAACACTGGTGGCACAATCAAGCATCTCGACATGTTTACTTTATAGGCAAAGACAATATTCCTTTTCACGCACTCTTCTGGCCAGCACAGCTGATGGGAGTTAAAGATGCAATCGGAGGGAATGATCTTCACCTTCCAGATGACGTACCAGCAAATCAGTATGTAACATTCAAAGGCGGAAAAGCATCTGCCAGCAGGGGAGTCGGGCTAACTATTTCAGAGGGTTTAGAAAAATACCAACCCGATGCCCTCCGATACGCCCTAGCAGCCAACTTTCCTGAACAGGCTGACACAGAAATATCCGACCAAGAGATCACGAGACGTATTAACGAAGAGCTCGTTGCTAATTGGGGAAACCTAGTCAATAGGGTCTTATCTATGACATACAAAAATAGTGACCAAATGATACCAGCCCCAGGAGAACTCACAGAAAGGGACACAGAATTACTTCAATTCGTGGACTCTTCATTAGAATCAGCAGCCTCTCAATTCGATCAAGTTGAATTGCGTGCAGCTCTAAGAACAGCAATGGAAGCAGCTCAAGCTGCAAACAAGTATCTCAACGCTACCGAGCCCTGGAAAATACTAAAAGATGACCACCAAAGAGGACTTACTATCCTTTTCGTATCTCTAAGCGCAATTAATGGAATCCGAGTGATGTTTAGTCCTTTCCTTCCCTTCTCAAGCCAAGAACTAGATAACTTGCTAGGAGAAACACATGGATGGAGTCGTGAAATATTAAAACCCGGGACCACACTAACGAAACCAAAACCCCTCTTTCGAAAAGTTGAACTAGATGAATCCTCAAAATAATCAATTGAAGTGGGTAGATAATCATTGTCACTTTGAAGAAAATGATGATACCCGGACAGATATCGAACAAGCAGAAGCTGAAGGGGTTCAAAAGTTCATTGTGGTAGGGACCGATCTCAAGACATCTCAAAGAGCGAATCAACTTGCCCAAACCTTCCCGAACAAAATCTTCGCAACAGCAGGAATTCACCCTCATGAAGCCAAACACGGAACAGAGGGCATAAAATCGCTCTGTGCCGAAGACGGAACAGTCGCTGTGGGGGAGTGTGGCCTAGACTTTTATTACGACCATTCACCACAGGACGAGCAAAAGAACGTATTCCGAACCCAAATAGAATACGCGCACGAATTGGATCTTCCGCTAATCATACATACCAGAGAAGCTTGGCCTGAAACTTTCCAGATTCTTGAAGAAATGGGAACCCCTAAAAGAACTGTCTTCCACTGTTTTACCGGTGGTCCGAATGAAGCAGAGTTAGCACTTCAAACAGGTGCTTTCCTTTCCTTCTCGGGAATAGTGACATTTAAAAATGCGACCGACCTGAGAGAAGCATTAAAAATCACCCCACAACACAGAATCATGGTTGAAACCGATTCCCCATATCTAGCTCCTGAACCTATGCGAGGGAAAAGGAATCGACCTAAATATCTTCCCTATGTTGGCAATAGAATCGCTGAAGAGCTGTCAATTGATCCTGCCGATCTTGCAGAAGTAGTCTGGGAGAACACTCATTACTTCTACGGACTGCAGCCTCAAGCCAACTAATTTCTCCTCATCGCAAGGCCAGGTTGTCTTTTTTGTCTAGTCAAGAACATAATGAGGTTCGGCCGGTCGGAGTAAAAAATTGCAAGAAGAAGCTACATACAAAATTTTGTATTTGCTGCGATACCCTCTCGCTGCCATTGGCATAGCTTCTGTAGCGGTCATATCTGTTGTGGTCTCGCTAACAGGACCTGACGATCCAGCAGACACGGTTGAAGCCTTCAGCGAATACCGGCAGACCACAGAGAACATCCAAATTGCGCCAAATGCTGATGCACCCGTCAATCAACAGCAGACTCAAACTAGCAGCATTGACCTTCAAGAAGCTACAAGTCAATATAGGGAAACATTGCGCGTTGAAACCCTTACCGGAAACAGCTACATACCAAATTTCGTCCCACAAGGTAATTTAGTTACCTCAATAACCAGCTTCACACCAGCAAACCCTAAACCAGTGAATAATGCACCATCAACACCTGATAGCAGTCAGCCAATCCAACCTCCCCCAGTCGAGAATACAAATCCTCCCACCAACTTCATACCAGCAGTTGAACAATGGCGTAGCACTGTGACAACGGCAATAATAAATTATGGTGGCGCTGCTTCTGACACCAATAGATTCCTCCGCATAATGCAATGCGAGAGCATGGGACAACCCGATGTTACCAACTCGTCAAGTGGGGCTGCGGGGTTGATGCAGCATATGCCACAATACTGGGATCAAAGGGCGATCTCAGCAGGTTTTGCAGGTTCAAGTCCCTACGATCCGTTAGCAAATATTAATGTCAGTGCATGGCTAATATATCAAGCATCAGGAGGAGGCTGGCAACATTGGGTTTGTCAGTAAATTTCCTTGGATAACAGAACTAGAATTAGCTTACAGAATAACGAAGATATCTCGGGCATACACTAGATCGGTCAACTATGGTTCTAGGAAAAAATGAACTCAAAAGAATTATGGAACAATACGGGCTTCAACCGTCAAAATCTCTCGGACAAAATTTTGTCGTTGACCCAAACACAATTCACAAAATAATTCGCGAAGCAAAAATCGAAAACGGTGAACAAATCTTAGAAATCGGACCTGGGCTAGGATCTCTGACAGCCGAGCTATCGCTGAATGCCGATGTCACAGCAATTGAACTTGACCAATATTTAATACCCCCTCTTGAGGAAGTAATCGCTCAATATGGAAATGCTAAAAACGTAGAGATCATCCATGGCAACGCCATGGAAATTAGCTGGGAAGAATTCTTTACCGAAAGGTTAGGAAATTGGAAGATGATAGCTAATCTTCCTTACAACATTGCAACACCACTGCTTATAGAGTTACTTGAGAACGCTCCCCAAATTACCGAAATGCATATTATGGTCCAATGGGAAGTAGCTGAGCGTTTTGCAGCATCGCATGGAAACAAATCGTACGGAATCCCATCAGTCAAATCGCAATACTGGGCAGATGTGAAAATTCTAGGTAAAGTCTCCCCAAATGTCTTCATGCCCGTTCCTAAAGTCGATTCTGCCCTGCTGAAAATTCGACGAAAGACCATATTGCCAAGAATTGACTATACAAATTTTGACCTTTTAGTTAAAACCGCATTCCGCCACCGAAGGAAGATGCTACGGAAAACATTAAATAAGCTAGTAACAGCGAGTAATTACGCCTTGGCTGAAATAAACCCTCAGGCAAGGCCCGAAGAACTATCAATAGGCGACTGGATTAATCTCACTAAGACTTTAGAGATACCGAACCAGGACGACAAGAGAACTTGACACTATGTATGAACTAGAAGCCCCAGCGAAACTAACACTGTCCCTTGCGATAACAGGTGTCCGCCCCTCAGGCTTTCATGAGATTAAAGCTGAGATGGTCACAATAAGCCTTACAGATACCATCCGGCTTTACGAAGGCGACACCGAAATCAGTTACCGAGGTCCATATCCTATTAACCCTCCAGCCGAAGATGACCTTATCGTCAAAGCCTTAAATACCATTGGGAAATCTATGAAGGTCGAAGTGAACAAGAGAATTCCTCCGGGCGGAGGACTTGGAGGGGGATCTGCCAATGCCGCAGCAATTCTCCGGTGGGCCAATTTCAAAAACGAGGACAGTGCAGTTCATTTAGGGTCCGATGTTCCATTCAATATCCGCGGAGGTCGAGCTAAAGTCACCGGTATCGGAGAAAAGGTAACGTATCTGCCTTTCGAAGAAAAGACCTTCACATTGATCCTTCCACCCTTTGGCTGTTCAACTGCTGAGGTCTATAAAACATGGGATGAATTAGGCGGACCCGAATCTCAAAGCGGAAATGATTTAGAGCAGGCCACTCTCAACATATATCCGGAGATGGAGGAATGGAAAGAAGCTTTAGAGAAACATACAGGGAAAACAGCCAGACTTGCTGGAAGTGGATCCACTTGGTTTGTCGAAGGTAACTATCCAGGAGAAAGCTTCATAGTTGCGCACACGACACCAGAGAACTTCTAGAATTTAATTCTTCACCAAATGGCGACTATTTCCCGCGTTGTCTTTGCGCACGCGTTCTTTTTAACATCTTTCGATGTTTTTTCTTTCGCATACGCTTCCTTCGCTTCTTTATTAATGAACCCATAGATTCCGAAGAATACCCGATTAATCCGAACATGTGGTGTTTTAGAGACATTTCTATGAATTTTTCTCATTTGGCGACACGAAGTAACGTAAAAAGAAAATAATAGATACAAATCAGCACCTGAGTGTATAGAAGCACATCAGATACGATATGTTCGGAATAAGCAATGGCCCGTAGTTCAACTGGCGGAACGCCTGGTTTTGATCCAGGAGGTTGCAGGTTCAAGTCCT
>CEOF01045517.1_pt1 | contig 14634 bp, 12 predicted proteins | sample 361311 | NCBI WGS metagenome assembly CEOF01 (sample SAMEA2619667, study PRJEB7988) | marine metagenome | biome: marine biome (ENVO:00000447); feature: surface water layer (ENVO:00002042); material: "saline water (ENVO:00002010), including plankton (ENVO:xxxxxxxx)" | depth 5 m
TTAGCCTTGGCTGGTGCTTTCTTTGCTGCTGCCTTTGCTTTACTTGCGACTGCTTTAGTGGCAGAAGCGGCCTTATCAGCACTTTTTGCAGCGGATGCAATTTTCTTAGCAACAGCTGCTTTTATTCCAGCTTTAATCAGCTTGGAAGCGCCTGCTGAAGCTACTTTGGATACTGTATCTAATTTAGCATCAACCAGTTTCTTTGCAGTTGCTGCTCCAACTCCTGGTAATGCGGTTAATTTCTCAATCTTGGATGCCTTAGTCTGTGAAGCCATTCTTTCACCTATTACATCCATGAAGGCTTCCTTTCTTGAAGTCTTCCTATGATTATTACATACAAAATAGGTGATTTGATGTGTATAGAATGGCAGCAATAACCATGGCGGAGAGTGGTTCAAGTCAAACTACTACTCTGATTTGTCAGGTTCTCAGTGCTAAACCTGATCATAAAATTGATGAAACTAATAATCTTCTAAGATCGAAACATTTTCCTTCATCAAAGAAAATAATCTATTTAGGTAATGTGGCTACTACGTTAATTTCACTTTTACAACATCCAGAAACCCCTGTATTCAATAATAAACCTAATTATAATGAGCAAAAATGGGAGATTGAAACCTCAAGTGGACAATTAAAAATTACAATTATTTCAGATTCATATTGGGGTTTTGGTTTATTCAATTCTAGTTATCTTAACACTATAATTTTAGATGGGCCGATTAGCCTTAGAAGTAGAATTATTTTTGATTTGGTCTCCTCTCTTCCACACAAGCCTTGGGAGTTTAAACATCTTTCAGCAATACGAAGGTGGATGAATAAAAAATATCCTAAACTCGATGAAAAAATAAATCAAAATAATTGGTATGAGTTAGTTAATTATTCTAAGAAAACATTTGAAGAAATGATCGAAATAATGTCCCAAGCAATAGTAAAAATTTCTCAAAAAGTAAAAAATACAAACTCTAGCGATAAATGGGATAAAGATAAGTCTGCAGTATTATTGGCCGCTGCAGAATTTGATTTAGAATTGGCCAGAGGTGCACTAGCCGACGATAATGGACCAGCAATAGAAAGAGCAATTGCAAGAATTGAGGCCTCTTTGATCGAGGCTGATCCTGAAACTGGCATTCACCAAAAGATAACGGATGATGAAGTTGTTGAGCAAAAAATCATAATTTCGGAAATTACAAATCAGAATGAGGATTTAGTTATTTCAAATCTTGAAACCGTTAATCAAATCGATTCTGTAGTGCATGATGAAGTAATCCCGCTGATTGATTTGACTAGCAATTCAGAACAAGAATAAGGCTTTTTGACTAATGATAATTACGCGTCGCGTTGATAAAGGGGTGACTTTTGGGATGGAATGGTCGAAATGGCATCAAAGAAGAAATCCGATGGTAGTGGAATACAGCAAGCAGCTGGTTTGATTAGATATTTCGATGAAGAATCTGAGCATGCCTGGAAGATTACTCCAATGCAAGTTTATTCAGCGTGTATAATTATTGGCGTCTTCTTTTACCTTGTCAACCAAGGTGTTGTAAGCGCTATTTGGAATCTATTCTGATTCTAATTACAACGGTTTAATCATTATAATTTTATTTTCAATAGTTGCCATTTTTTGTGCAACTTGCATAGCGGTATTAAGATTCTCAGTTGCCCCTAGTGTTCTTTCACCTTCAGAGTCATGGATAATTAGACGATGAGTCAAATTAGTTAGAACTCCCTGTTCAATTCTTTCAAAGACCCAATGTTCGTCTTCGATTCTGATCATTGCTGGAACATCGACTAATGGCCCCATTTGATTGCCTGTATGTGTTGTTCTCGCCTTCAATCCTCTTAAATCTCTAATCGGATTCCAATTTCTTATTCGAACTGGTGCTCTTACTCTTTTTTTCTGCTCTACGCCGTCTCTAAATGCTCTTGTCATTAGGGTCCCATCCCTTGAAGTCTGTGACTTCAAATACAGGGTAGACTAATTACTAATAAGAAGCGCGACTGAAAAGTAGTCAATAATGCCAGTTTCATAGTGTCTCTAATACTTTCATCTGTTTGAGATATATCTCAATACTTTTTGCTGCAAATAGACTCGGTAGCCAACCTAAAATAATGAATGTCATCAATGGCCATTCAGTAAAAATTGAAAATGATAGAATTAATATCATCAACCCAACTAATGGAAATAATACTTTAATCAAAGATGGCGATAAGACATCGGTTTCAATTACCCATGGATGAACAATACTAATTGGCAATAATAGCAGGCATGCTGGAACAATAAAAATTGCATATGGTGTGAAGATAAAAATTATGCTTGGACCAAAGATTAGGACCATTCTAATCCACCATAACTCTGGTCTTGCTGCACTGTCAAAACCGAAATTTGGAAGTATTAACGAAGCAGAAATAAGGCCAAGCATGCCGACAACAAGCCAACTTGACTCAAGAAGATACCCATTTCCGTCATTGAATGGTTCATGATTGGCCAGAAAAAGACAAGTAATAACGAATAAAATAAACACACTAATTGATAATTGGAAAGTTAAAGAATTACTTCGGCCATCTCCATGTTGCAAAAACGATTCATTCAGTTTGCTAGGAATTGTTACAAATATCAATCCGAAAGATTGTAAGATGAAAAATAGAATCATCATAAACTCCCCATTTTGTGAAATATTCATCCACCATGAGTCAGTAGATTGAACTGAATTTGATAAAGCATAAATTAAACATGGTAGAATCAAATACATCTTCAATTTAGTTCTTCTAACTAATATGTCTAGACCTTCATTTGAATGTGCAATCGTTGTGATTGCAAATAATTCACTATTTACAAGTATCAATAGTGCAGTCAAGATAACCACTGAAATTGAATAATCTCCATACTTAGAAAGCGTGGTTTGAAGTGGAAATGAAGATGGTTCATAATACGAAGATTCGGGGAAAAATATCCAAAATGATACGAGAACTGAAAAGGAAATATAAGTCATAATTCTGTGTTGAACAGTCATTCTAAGTTCATAAGAGGAGGTAGAAATACTTGGTAACTTATGACTTAGTAAAGCAAATAATAATAATGAAAACATTACTATTTCAGGCGCTCCGTCACCTGTTACTAGCAACCTTAAATCAGCATATTGAAACTCTCCAGAACCAAGTCTTTGGGAGATTTCTAAATAAGAAACATCTCTCTGGAAAATTGCTTTTACTCTATCCAAAATCATGAAGCCGACTAAAACTAATGGCCCGAAGCGATGAGAATAAAAGCCGAATTTACCTAATTGAGGAGGTAATTTTTCCAGATACATTTCTATTTTCCTTGGAATTAGCCATGTTGATAAAATAATCAGTAAAACTGGGAAAATCAACGGCGACTCATCTCCCAGCATATTGTATTCTAAGGGGTGAAAGCCCTTGAGCATGGCGGAAGCAAGATAGACAAGATAGCGAACCGATAGTCATGGCCTCAGCAGGTTGGCAAGAAGAAGACCTCGGTGAGGTCTCAAAAAATTCTTGTTTGGCTAAACTCGCTTTGGAATTAGGAATGGATCTCGATTCATGGTTAACATGTGCAACTACGCCTCTCAATGAAACCTTAAGATTAACAGTTTCAAGAAATGATAAAGATTGGACTATTTCTAAAATCAAAGAAATGGGCGGAATACCAATTTCTTGGATGCCTGATCAAACTGCTTGGCAGATGCCATTTTATCGAGGTAAAGTTACTGAGGGATATGATAAAAGAATCCTAACAATTCTTCACGATTCAGGAAGAATAACTAGACAGGAAGCCGCAAGTATGCTACCAGTACAATTATTGAATCCTCAAAATGGAGAAATGATTCTAGATATGTGTGCTGCCCCAGGTTCAAAGACCACTCAACTAGCCGAGAAAATCGCTCCTGAAGGTTTTGTGATTGCCAATGAACCTGTATCTGGAAGGGCGAATATGTTAATCTCAAACAGGGCAAGACTTGCATTACCTAATGTGTTAGTCAACCAACAAGATGGAAGACATATTGGAAGAATTCCTCCTCCAGGCTTTGATGCAGTTGTTGCCGATGTACCTTGTACAGGAACTGCAACGACTAGAAAAAATATCAAAATTTGGAAAAATTGGAAACCAAAGGCTAGTCGCGGTTTGTTCGATTTACAGGTTTCAATTGCAGTTAGGGGTGCTAAATTACTAACACCGGGTGGGAAATTGGTTTATTCGACATGCAGCATAGACCCGTGCGAAAATGAAGCTGTGATTGCTGAAATTTTACGTCAATGCCCATGGTTAGAATTAATTGAAATAGATGAAAAATTAGTAGATGGTTTGGTATTAAATCCAGGATTGAATGAATGGAATATTCTAGATCAAGAAGGGGAAAGATGTGAAATCAAAAATGAATTGCCTAAACTTCCTAATCTTAAATTACAACATTTATGCTATAGAGATAGAAAAAAGATAACAGAGGAACTTGATGAGGAATTAGAAGCAAAGATTTCTCAAAACCTAAATCTATGTCGTAGATTAAATCACCAAGATAATAATACTGGAGGGTTTTTTGTTGCTATTCTTAGACATGTTTCTGAAGCAACCCCTGAAGGAATTGCAAAGGCATTCATTCCAAAAAGAAAACCATTAGCTAACTCTTCATGGACGCCTAAACTAATGGATAAGCCGAAAACAAATCGACATTCGGTTTTTCTAGCAGAGCAAGAAGTTATTGAAAATATATCTTCTAGATATGGAATTGATTCCAAAAAATGGTCTTGGTGGAGTAGAGGTAAAAGGCTGAATATATCTTCAAAATCAGTTACTGATAGATTGTTTAACAAAGTCTGTCCAAATAAAAAAGGCGATTTATGGCCAGAGGGGACTTTCCATCCATTGAAATTGATACATGTTGGAATGCCTACCTTTGTTAAAAATAAAGGAACTTGGAGAACTAGACAAGAAGCAATCCCTGCTCTTGAACACGATATTGAAGAGACTGTCGAAGTGGAACAAGAAATTATCATAAAAATGCTTGAAGGATGGGTCCCCACAGTGGATGAGTTTTTAGAAATTCAAGAAATTGATCATTTAGAAGATGGTCCATTACTACTAAAATGTCAAATTCAAAATTCAGATGCTATTATTTCGGCATGGTCTGGTGTAAGAATTAGTTTGATGATTAATACGCTTGAAAGAGATATTCTTAGAGCAAAATTAGGATTAGAATTTGAAAAAACCGAGGTGGTTTAATGCGTAGGTTAGTATTAATGATGGTTTTAATAATCTTTTTTTCACCATCGATTAATGCAGATGAAGGTGGCTATACAGCGCAATTCCGGTTTGATATACCTAATCCTGAACCTGTTTCAACCATCTTTGAAGAATGTTTCATTGAACTAGATTTATCTGATAATTGTTCTCATGATAGTGACTCTATAACATTATCATGGTGGTTATGGAGTGATCAAACCAACTCTGATTGGCCAGATGATGATGCTAAATCACGCTCTGGAATCTATAATTTATCGTCAAATAGTGATTTTGAATCGGTTTCTTTCTTCAACCAATATGAATCTAAAACCAATGCAATTGAGAATTATTCAAAAATCGATTCAAGTATGCCTATTATTGATTTAGCAGGCGATATAATCATTGTTGAGGGAGAAACTGGTCCTTGGTATATTAGAATGCCAATAGAAATGACCCCTACACAAAATCTTACTGATGATACTTTACTTTACATTTTTTTGAGTAAACAAAATGCTATCGACATGCATGGCAGAGTGAGTACTAATTTGATTTATGACATGAAGCCTGAAGTTGGCTTTGGAATTAAAGCCAACAATACTACAAGTGCTGAATGGATAATCAGTTCAGAACATCTATATGCGGCTGGGATTGATTTTGAAGAGGACCCGTATGGTTGGCAAATTACAATGGCCTTCTTTGGTTCTATTGAATCTGATAATTCATCCGAACAATTACTTTCAATGCACCATTTCGATTTACCATTTAAATCTCAAAATATTGATTCTACAGCATTATACTTGCCAATTTTGATTTTTGTACTATTAGCAATTATTTGCTTTGGATTGGTCTCTCAGTCATATCGAAATGAGAAGGGGATGCCAAAGATTTCTGCAGGATGGAAAGACGATGTAACGCTGATTATTGATGTTCAATCTTTCCAAAAAAGAGTTGAAGTTAAGTCTGTGAAGATTGAGGCGCCGTGGAAGATGAGGAATAATCCGAAGAGTAGATTTATTGAGCCAAATCAATTAGTGAATATAGAGATAAAAGTGAAACAGAAACTACCAGATAATTGTAACATAGGCATCCAATTAGAGGTTGATGAGTTGGGGTCTTGGACTCAATATCTTGCACTAAATAGTCCAACTGTTGAAAAATGATTGATACGAAGTGTTGAAGATATAGAGGAGTTACCGAATAGTGGTGCTGATATGACTTTGGATAGTACTGACCGTGCAATTCTACGAGCTTTACTAGAGGATTCTCGGGCTAGCCAAAGGGAGTTATCTAGAATTGTTGGAGTCGCCCAAGGAACAATCACCAATCGTCTCAAAAAACTAGAATCACAAAATATTATCCAAGGTTATTCTGTAGTTCTAGATCCTGAAAGTGTCGGGTGGAGCATGACAATAATGGCAGGATTGAGGATTGCAAAGGGCAAAATGATTAATGTTCAGCAAAAAATTGCTGCTGATCCAAGAGTATTCTCTGTATATGATGTAACTGGGGATTGGGATTCAATGGTCTTGGCTAGGGTGAGGGACCGTGCCGACCTTGACGACTTAACAAAAACTGTATTTACACTCGAAGGAGTTACTCGTTCTTTTACACATGTGGTTCTAAACACAGTCAAGGAAGACGGTTTTGCTAAGCCAGCTCCAGACAAGAACAATGAAGAATAAGACATTTGAATGATGGGTGTTAGCCTATGTCATGTCTTCTAGACTTAATGTCACATTTTTCATTGCCTTGGCCCTTCAAATGTTGATGATTGGGGCTACAGCAGCACCGCTAGCTGATGGGTTAAACCCGATGGGTGATTATTCTAAAATGGACAATGCACTGAGAGACTCATTATCTTCTTCTTCTGAAGATGAGATTGTTCCAGTTATTTTCCAACTTAACTCCGAAGTCTTGGAAGAGGATTTGTCTACTCTAGAAAATTATGGTGCCACTATTTTAGGGGACGCTCCTTTGGTTGATGGAGGACTTATTGAAGCAAGTATTAGAGACATACGAGTTATTTCAACTTGGGATAGAGTCGAATATCTAGAATTAGATAGGCCTCTAGACTTTTTCTATCTCCCTCAAGAATGGGGTGGAGAGATTAAAACCGACCCTGGGATAATGATGCATGAAACTACTCACGTGGTTAAGGCAACAGATGCTTGGGATAGAGTGATTATTTCTCCAACTGGAGAGATTGAATATGAAGTCGATCAGAAATTTACTGAGTGGGATGGTGATGGTACAGCAATTGTTGACCTTGATACTGGAGTTGATGCTGGACATCCTGATTTTGACTATCTTGAGCCTTGGACTGGTGATAAGGTAATTTATTCAGCCAAATGGGATGGTGTTTGGACAGAGACAACAAATTCCGATACCTCGTCAGGACACGGTACACACGTTGGTGGAACTATTGCTGGCAATGGTGATGCTTCTGCCGGAAGAAGAGCAGGTGTAGCCAAAGGTGCTCAAATGGTAGCGCTAGGAACTGGTGACGGAGCATCTATTTTTGCTGCTGAACAAGGACTTGAATGGACCTATACTCATTCTATACCAGGACAAAATCAATTTCACATTAGAGTAGTTTCTAATTCGTGGGGCACCGATGGTGATTATGATCCAAACGGAGTAATTGCTCAATTAACTGATAGACTGACATATGAAAATGGCGTTGCTGTTATTTTTGCCGCATCGAACTCTGGTGGCAATGGTGGGGAATGTTCTAGTGGGTTGAAAACCAATGTATATGCAAATACTCCTTCAGCAATTTCAGTTGCTGCTCTAACCCATGATGGTACTGCAGTAACCTCTTTCTCCTCTCGCGGTTGTATGAATCAACAACATACTTGGCCGGATGTTGGTGCACCAGGTCGCGATATTTGGGCTACCGCTCCTCGAGGAACTGCAATTGATGCTACAACTAAACTTCAAGGTGATCTGTACTATATGTCAATTTCAGGAACCTCAATGGCTACCCCTCACGTGGGTGGAATGGCTGGATTGATTCTAGATATTGCACCATCTCTTGGAGTTGCAGATTATCATAGAGACGATCATGACTTTGGTGATAGTTTAGTTGGAGGAGAAGGCACAGCTGCATATGGTCAATATGAGAATTGGGATAATGAGAACTTTAGTAGAGTTCATGAATTAGAATTAATCTTAGAACTTACTGCTGATTATGAAGGCATGGCAAATTCTTGTGAAGATGGAAATGCTGATGATGCCTGTAGCGATATCCCTGAACAGTGTTATTTGAGCGACACTGGACAATGTCATGATTGGAGAATAGGACATGGATTAACCAATGTTGATGCCGCAGTAGCACTAGCAAGAACTCTCGAATTGATGAGAGATCAAGACGGAAATGGAATAGTTGATCATCCAGAATACAATGTTTGGGATGCATGGGAAATCTATGAAAATATGATGGTCGAGAAAACCATCACATTGGATACCGATCGTGTAAAGCACTCTTGGAAAGGTGATTGGAACCACTTTAACAACGGTGATGTTGGAGCACTATACTACACTGAAGACTCGCACTATGTTTGGATTCCTAATGGAACTACCAGATTAGAAGCAATGTTCACTGCCACTGAATTTGAATTAGATTCACTACAAGCAGGCTCTATTCAATTAGAAATCGATTTAGGAGAAGATGGAAGTAATGACCAAGGTCAAGGAAACAGAATTGCAGATACTTGGTACTATGATTTGGATGTAGACCCTTCTCATTGGGGTACATGGACTCATTTTGATGTTTCAGGACAGGCTATGACAATACTAGGTATTGTTGAAGATCAAGAATTCTTTGAATCGCGAATCCCATATACCGTTGATGTCATTTTAACAATCAACCTAGATTCTCCAATTGATATTTCATTTGAGCAAAGACCGGACTTTTATTCTGATTTAGATCCTACAACACCATCAGATGAATATGATTCTTCAATGGATGGAATGCTTACATTCACTAGAAATGTCTATGACCAACAATCCATAGTTAGCATGATTACTCCAAAATCAACTAATGAAGATTCTAATTCTGAAGGATTTTTCTCAGCATTAGGAAATTTATTCGCTGAACATGGGTTAATTATGACAATGTTTAGTTTGATTATTCTTCTTTCGGCTGCTGGTATTGGCTATGTTATTCGTTCTTCTAAGGAAATAAGCGATGAGAAGAATTTTGAAGTTAGTCTAGAAGCTGAATTAATCGATGAAGATTGATTATTCCTCTTCACATTTTATCATTGCTTGAAGGAACTTACCTGCGCCAAAAGAAACTCCTCCCTGAGGTTTCCATCCTTTAGAAATAAAATTTGAGACCTTGGCAATTAATCCTGATTCTTTATCTAAAATATTCCAATTCATTAGACCATGGTCGACTGGCTGTAAGGCTTCATCTGAGAGAATTGTATATTTCATGATTCAAGAATAATTCGACAATGTATAAAGAAAGTTATATTTCTGAATCAATTCTTTGTTGAGCTAATTCAATATAATCCGAATTTATATCATATCCAATGAAATTCCTACCAGTTTGCTTTGCAGCACAAGCAGTAGACCCAGAGCCTATGAATGGGTCCAAAACAACATCTCCTTTGAATGAATAAAATTCAATACATCTACGAGGTAATTCATTAGGAAATGGTGCCGGATGGCCTATTCTTTTTGCTGAGGCTGTTGGGAAACGCCAAATCGATTTTGTCAAATCGATGAATTCCTGTTTTTCAATAGTATCTTCACGTCCTTCAGATCTTTCTTGCTTTGTTCTATCCAATTTGAAAGAGCCTTTTGAATAAATCAAAATATATTCATGTACATCTCTAAGACAGGGATTAGATGCTGACTTGAATGAACCCCAAGCGGTACTAGAACCTGCTGAGGCGGATTTATCCCATATCACTTCTCCACGCATTAAAAATCCAATTTCAAGCATAATCATATTTACATAACTAGTTAGTGGAATATACGGTTTTCTTCCTACATTTGCAATATTGATTATCGCTCTTCCACCTGGCACTAATACTCTATATGTTTCCTTGAAAACACCCCTCAATAAATCTAGATATTGTTGTAAACTAAGGTCTTCATCATACTCTTTAGTAACATTATATGGTGGTGAGGTAACCATGAGATGAACGCTATTTGGTGGAATCATACTCATATCTCTAGAATCTCCACAGATTAGACTATCTTTTAGAAATTCAGGAAATTCTTGTGGGTCTCCAACATCTGATTCTCTAGGAATCCCTCTATACATATTGGTGTCATAATATTTTGAGGAGTCATGCCCTTCTCGTTTTGAAACTCCAAAACTAGAAGTCTCGGTAGAGACTGCTTTTTTTGAGCCTCTATTTGCTGACATAGACTCATCTGTGTCGCGCGGCTTCATAATCCAATCGGATAACTAGCACATTGAGACGCGCGTTTTGATACCCTAGTTAAATTTCCAATCACGATATATTACTGGTTAACCAGTTTTCATAATCGGCATTTGCTGAAGCATTTAATTTTATTATTGCTGGGACCTCATATGGATGATTTTCTAGGATATACTTCTCTAAATTGTCTACATTAGAATCATTGGTTTTGAATAAACAAACCATTTCTTCATCATTCTGCTTCTCATTCTGCCAGAAATATGCTGAACTTACTTCTGTCGTAAGAATACAGCCTGCTAATTTTCTTTCTAATACTTCATCTACAATGTTGTTTGCTGATTTCTCATCGGGAAAAGTCACTAAAACCAAGATTAGGCCCATGCCATTCCTAAGCGGTATAGATTATTGATTCGTCGATTAAAGGTCGGCAATATCTTTCCTTTCAGATTCGACATTGAACTTCTTGACCGCCTTATTGTAGACGCTGGAGTCTATGCCTTCTTTCCTAACTAAACGAGATAGGGTGGCTAATGTAATCGCTTTTCCATCAATTTCGAAAAATCTTCTAAGAGACTCTCGGGTATCTGAACGCCCAAAGCCATCTGTACCGAGAACAGTATAGTCATCTGGCATCCATTGCCTTACCATGTCTGGAACAGCCGCCATGTTATCAGAAACAGCAATAATTGGCTCTGAAGATGAAGAAAACATCTTTTCTATCCATGTTTGTTTTTCTGGTTTATCCGGATTTAAGCGGTTCCATCTTTCACATTCAAGACCATCTCGTCTTAATTCACCGTAAGAAGTAGCAGACCAAATTTCACTGCGAACTCCAAATTCTTCTAATTTCTCAACTGCATCAAGAACTTGAAGCATTATTGGTCCTGAACCAATCAATCTAACCACAGGCCCGTCACCCTTAGGTGCTGCACGTAGCTTGTAAATACCTCGAATTATTCCTTCATCTACATCTTTTGGTTTAGCAGGCATTGGATAATTTTCATTATACACGGCAATGTAATACATTACATCGATATCTTCATGATACATTTCTTTAATCCCATGTTGGATAATTGTTGCAAGTTCGTAGGCAAATGCTGGGTCCCATGCTCGAACTGAAGGGTTGGTATGAGCCATCAATAATGAATGTCCATCTTGATGTTGTAATCCTTCTCCATTTAGTGTAGTTCGACCTGAGGTTGCACCCATAAGGAATCCTCTCGCTCTTTGATCTGCGGCTGACCAGATTAAATCAGCAACTCTTTGGAATCCAAACATCGAATAGAATGTATAAAATGGAATCGTTGGACATGAATGTGTAGAATAAGAGGTGGCTGAGGCAATAAAAGTTGATGTTGCACCTGCTTCATTTATTCCTTCTTCGAAAAGTTGTCCTGCTTCAGATTCCTTGTACTTCATGATAACTTTGTAATCAACAGGTGTGTAAAGTTGCCCCTCAGGATGATATATTCCAAATTCAGAAAATAATGGATCCATGCCAAAAGTTCTAGCCTCGTCAGGAATAATGGGTACTATTCTATTACCTAATTGTTCAGATTTCATCAGCGATCTTAACAATCTTACAAATGCCATTGTAGTAGACACTTGCATCTTGCCTTTGGTGCCTTCATCGAATTCTGAAAAGGTACTTTGATCTGCCATCTTAAGATCAGATTTTGGTGAACGCCTTTCAGGTACGGGTCCGTGTAATTCTTTTCTTCTAGCCTTAGCATAAGCCACTACATCTGGTACGTCTTTAGGTTCAATTAATGGATAGTCTTCAAGTTGCTCATCGCTAAAAGATAAATTCAAATCATCACGCATGAATTTCATACTTTCCATATCTGCTTTTTTCTTTTGATGAGTAGTGTTTCTTCCTGCGAAGGATGGACCTAATCCATATCCCTTGATTGTTCTAATAATTACCACAGTTGGTTGCCCTTTGTGAGCAGTTGCCTGTGCATATGCTGCATGTAATTTGATGAAATCATGACCGCCTACGTCTTGACAAAGGTCTTCTAAATCTTGGTCAGAATAATCTTCAATCAATGATGCTAAATCACTTGAATTGAATAACTCTTTACGGATTGTAGCGCCATCTGCAGTCATTATTCTCTGCTCATCACCATCTACAAGAGAGTTTAATCTTGCAATTAGTGAGCCATTGGAATCCCGTGAAAATAAGTCATCCCAACTACTTCCCCATAGAACCTTGATTACATTCCAACCAGACCCTCTAAAACGGCCTTCTAATTCTTGAACAATCTTTGAGTTTCCTCGTACTGGACCGTCTAATCTTTGAAGATTACAATTCATAGTCATGATTATGTTATCTAATCCTTCTCTGGCTGCTAGAGATAATTGGGAAAGTGATTCGGGTTCATCAGATTCCCCATCTCCCATTGTATACCAAACACGAGATGTAGTCGTATTACACAATCCTCGAGATTCTAAATATCGATTAAATCTAGCTTGGTGAATTGCAGTCATTCCTCCCAGCCCCATACTTACACTAGGGAATTCCCAGAAATCTGGCATCAATCTAGGGTGAGGATAAGATGAGAGGCCTTTACCCTCTACTTCTTGACGAAACATATCGATTTGTTCTCTTGTCAATCTTCCTTCAAGCCATGCTCTTGCATATACACCTGGGGATGCATGGCCTTGCCAGTAGACGTGATCGCCTGAGCCATCTCCGTCTTTGCCTCTAAAAAAGTGATTAAAACCGGACTCCCAAGCATGAGATGTTGAAGCATAAGTAGAGATATGTCCTCCTATTCCATCGAAGTATTTGTTAGCCCTAGTAACCATCATCATCGCATTCCAACGAATAATTCCATGAAGCTTTTTTTCCATCTCAAGGTTACCAGGGTAATCACCTTGCATACTTGGTGGAATTGTATTGAAATATGGGGTATTAATTACGTCTATATCTACACCTGCAGATTTTGCAGCATTCATTGTTGCAAGCAGTAATCTTCTTGCTTCTTCATTGCCTTGTTGGCCTTGAACAGCCAATATTGAATCAATCCACTCTTGTGTAGAAATAGGGTCAGGGTCCGGTAAAACACTGTCGGACTCAAAGGTCATAGTAACTCCCCCGTGTAACTCCTAATACTCTCGGCTTTCAAACCCTTCTAACTATAAAATTACTAAAAATTTGATTATTTATGGTTTATTTCCTTGTTTTTGGCCTAAAAACGCAATACTGAGTGCCTTTTGAGATGATTTACAAAATAACCATGTCGGCACAACACATAAAGACCGATTTCACTGGGAGCGGTCTATGTCTGTAGAAGCCATGGTACAAGGAATGATTGACGATTTAACTGCCACTCTAGTCGATGCTGTAAAGCATGACAAGGGTAACTCCGCTGCTGGTACAAGAGTACGCAAAGCAATGCAAGATTGCAAAGCTTCTGCTCAAGCAGTTCGTGTTCAAGTTCAATCCGACAAAACCGCTTGAAGTTAAGAGCGCGTCAAAACGCGCCATTCTCCTCCACCGTTGAGGAAATCAACTTCTCCTTTTGATTGAACAATCCACCCCTCCGGTGTTAACGTTACATCAGGTGAGGTGACTAATGTATTGACTTGTGATAATGATGTGTTTAGATCAAGTTCCCATGTCGATTCTACCGAACGCCAGTGCCCAGTGATTTGTTTTTCTTCAGCATCAAGAGGGGAATAAAATGTGTATAGCCAATGCATTGCCAATGTATCCTCGGATACAAATAGGAAATGCTCTTGTTCACCAAGATTCATTGCTTCAGCGGCCTCATCGGTCCACATAGTTTGTCCGTGAACCGAGGCAAGAAGAGAAAGTGGTAACAGTAAGAGAAGAGTTATGCCCATTACTTTGAGTTTCGAAGCGGCAGAGTCATAGGTTGGAATTTCGGTATGATGAGAGATATGCTTGAGCAAAAGTACCAGTGGAATAAACAGCATGGTGATGTATCGTCCATTATTACCCATGGTCCAAACTATACCTGGCCATTCTGC
>CEOF01174982.1_pt1 | contig 14625 bp, 9 predicted proteins | sample 361311 | NCBI WGS metagenome assembly CEOF01 (sample SAMEA2619667, study PRJEB7988) | marine metagenome | biome: marine biome (ENVO:00000447); feature: surface water layer (ENVO:00002042); material: "saline water (ENVO:00002010), including plankton (ENVO:xxxxxxxx)" | depth 5 m
ATTGTGGCAAATAAACAAGCACTAAGAGATGCACCCGCTGCTGCTGGTATTACTACTGCTGCAAATGCGACAGAATTAAAAGCACAATGGGATACAAGTATACTTGGAGCGAGTCCTTATTCTTAATTTGACAATTTTCATACATATGATATAATAGAACATCCTAAGTTAAGTATGGAAGATTTTGTTCTCAATGTCATAGTAGACTTATGCTCTCGAAGTTTTTATTTAATTAGTGAGTCAGATACTAGAGAAATAAAATGTGATACAACTGATGAGTTTATGAGAGTGTTACGAGTATGTGATGAATTGCTTCCACCAAATGCAATAATATACAAGGAATTGGTCACTCAAGAAGATAAATAATCATTTAATGGGACGACTGTGAAGCTAAATAGACCTAGTATTGTATGGTCTCGCCATCAAATTTTATAGTAGATAAAAAAGATGCCTCTTAATAAGTTAGAGAATTTCATAAAGAACGCAGAAGGACGTATACTTTATGTGAATCCAAATGATCTTGATTCAACCGATGGAATTGAAAATCAAGGAAACTCCTTAACCAAACCTTTCAAAACGATACAGAGAGCTTTAGTTGAAGCTGCTAGATTCTCATACTTAAAAGGAAATGATAATGACTTCATAGAGAGAACAACTATACTTTTATTTCCTGGCGAACATCTAATAGATAATAGACCAGGTTTTGGTATTAAATCAGAGTCAGGACAGGCAAAAGCAGTAAGTCCAGGTGGTGATGTAACAGGAGCAATCAATACTTTATCACTTACATTAGATTCTAATTTTGATTTAACACAAGAAGATAATATACTTTACAAGTTTAATAGTGTAAATGGTGGTGTTGTTGTACCTAGAGGTACATCGATTGTTGGATTGGATTTAAGAAAAACAAAAATAAGACCAAAATATGTTCCAAACCCAACAGACACTAATGTTAAGCAAAGTGCAATATTTCGTATAACAGGTGCTTGTTACTTCTGGCAGTTTACAATTTTTGATGGAAATGAATTAGAAACAGTATATACAGACCCTGTTAATTTTAACACATCAAATAAATCAATACCAACCTTCTCACATCATAAGTTAACTTGTTTTGAATATGCAGATGGTATTACTAAATTATCTCAATTTAGTGATCTTACAGATTTAGATATTTACTATAGTAAACTATCAAATGCTTACAATAAGGCATCTGCTAATAGAGAGATTACTCAAAAATATCCTTCTGCACCAAAAGGTTTTGCACCACAAAGACCTGAATTTGAGATTGTTGGTGCATTTGCAACAGATCCTCTTAATGTTACAACTATTGAATCAGGTGATGGAGCAACACCAGGTCAGGTTGTTACTGTAACAACTGCTTTACCTCATAATTTAACAGGTGGCACTCCTATTAAAGTTAGAGGAGTTAATGTTGCTGATTATAATATATCAACAAAGGTTTCAACCGTAGTAAACGAAAATAAATTTACTTATCTTTTACCATTCGTTAGAGGTAATTTACCTGCTGGTGAAATAGGTGGATTAAGTTCTGCAAACGCACAGGTATTAGTTGAGACTGATACAGTATCAGGTGCATCTCCATATATCTTTAACATATCAATGCGTTCAGTATATGGTATGCAAGGTATGCATGCTGATGGTAAGAAGGCAACGGGATTTAAATCAATGGTTGTGGCACAGTTTACTGCTGTATCCCTACAAAAAGATGATAGAGCATTCGTAAAATATGATAAGACAAATCGCAGATACAATGGAATTGTATTCTCAAAACAATCTGGTGAATTACTTTCATCTGAATCATCATCAACAAATCCAAACACAGTATATCATTTAGATCAAGAAGCAAACTATAGAAAAGGTTTCCGCACAACTCATATCAAAGTATCTAATGATTCTGTTGTCCAGATAGTATCTGTTTTTGCGATTGGTTTCCATAGTCATTTTAATATGATTAATGGTGCTGACGCATCCGTAACAAACTCTAACTCTAACTTTGGTACATTTGCTCTTGCTGCTGAAGGATTTAAGAAACAAGCATTTGCAAAGGATGATAAAGGATTTGCCACATCAATTATCACTCCACGTTCAGTTACAACTGAAAATCAAAATATTGAATATCTTCAACTTGATGTCTCTGAAACAACATCAACTAAAGCTCACTTGCTTGGATATGCTGATGAAACTTTACCACCATCACATTTTGCTCAAGGATATCGTATCGGTGCGAAGGTAAATGAAAAATTATACATTGATAAGGGTGCTTCAACTTTTGAAGCAACCATTGTTATGGCAAATGGTGCATCTGGAGCTACATCTAGTTCGACAGATACATCGGAGAAAAAATATAAAGGTATTCACAGTTCTCCCACCTCTTCAAAAAAATCTTTCTACAAACTTAGACAAAATCATAATTTAGAAACTGGAGAAACTGTAAGACTTATATCTGACTCAGGAAATCTACCAGAAAATATTGATCCACATAGAGTTTACTATGCAATTACAACTACAGTTGCATCAGAGTTAGCAGCAGATGAAATTAAATTAGCATCTTCATTCACTAACGCACAAAATGGTGTGTTTATTGATTCAGTATCTAATCTAGGTGAATTTAATATTATTAGTAGAGTATCAGATAAAAAACCAAACGATGCTGGACATCCAATTCAATATGATGGAGCTAGTTGGTTTATTCATACATTAGCATCAGGAAATACAATTCATAATGGTTCATCAATATATGCAAATGCTGCTGATACAGATATAAGTTACATTCTAAGAAACGAGGATAATCGTAGTCTTGATGATAAGACATACAAAATACGTTATGTTGTTCCTAAAGAATTAAGAAATGGTAAAGATCCGAGTGATGGATTCGTACTACAGGATTCAAGTTCTACAAACGTATCTTCAAATACTGACTTTACAAAAACACAGATTACTTCTAATAATTTTGATTTTGAACGTAATACTAGATTCATATCAAATGCTGTACTTGTGAGTGGTCCTCCTGCAAAAGCAGTTATTAGAACAGATAAACCTCATAATTTAAATGTTGGTGAACAAGTTATTATTAGAAACATCAAATGTTCTCAAAATCAAAATGGAATAGATGATAAAGGATTTAACGGTACATTTATTGTAACTGATAGGGATAATAGTAAAGAATTCAGATATTCAAACATTGATGTTGAGGGTGTAGCACATACACTTGGAACTTTCATTAATACAACTAATGTAAGAGATAATCAACTACCTAGAGTTGATAGAAATAATAACCAAGAAAACTTTTTTGTTTATAGATCAACAGTTATAACACCATATATTGAAAATGTACAGGATGGTATCTATCACTTATTTGTATTAAACTCAAATAATAAGATGGTTGACCCATCAAATGAGTTCTCTGAGGATAAGTTTAATCAGAATATTGTTAACTTATATCCAGAATATGATCGTGACAATGTTACCGATAATCCACCTGAAGCAAATTCATTTGCCAAAAATTTCCCTATAGGTTCTGTTGTAACGAATGATTTAAAGAAAAGTATTACAAGAGAAACTACAAATAATTTCTTAAGTGGATTTGATGTTAGCAATACAATTTCATCCGTATCATTAAATGGTGCTGGTACTGTTGCAACACTTACATTTGATAAGGAACATGGTTTTGGGTCAATAAAATATCTTTCATCATTAACTGGTGGATCAGGTCATCTTCCTGCATCAGGTCAAAAAACACATCATAATGTTAAATTATTGAATGATACATCTTCTCCAACTAATAGTAACTGGGATGGTGCTACTGCAGATGTTACAGTTCAAAATGGTGTTGCCATTGCTGCTACAATGACTGCTGGTGGTTCAGCATATGGAAATGGGGAGCAATTATATTTTGATAGTTCAGATGAAGTAAGTGGTGGTATTGGTGGAAATGCAAGTGCATTTGTTGTTACTTCAAGTGCTGGTATAACATCTGCGACAGGAAACTATGTACAAATCACTGGTATTTCAACTGGAACAGATTCTTATCATACTGTAAACACTATTACTTCTAAAGATGCAATTTCTATTAACAAGGAAGCAAGTGACTTAATATTAAATGGTCAACAAGTTGTTGATATGGGTGCTTGGTCAAGTATCAAAAGTGGTTCTAAAATATATGACTCTGTTGCAGGGATTGTAACTATTACTTCTAACTCAGCAACCAGTTTAATGGTTGGAAACAGTTTTAGACTTCTTAATGCGTCTAATGAAAATTTAGGTGATTTTATTGTCAATACACTTTCTAGCACAGTTAACACTACAACTGGTCAATTAGAAGAAACTATATCTGCAACATCACCAAGCGATGTTACAAGTCCAGTTTATATTTTAAAACATGGATTATCTGCTCATAACGCTGCATCAGGTGTAGGAGATGAAAATGTTGGTGTAAGAGGTATGTCCGTTTATGATCATGATTATCTTGTTGTAAACGAGGCAGATGATATCGATAAGTCGGAGACAACAATTAATATCTTGCTTCCTAATGGTGATACAACTGGTGAAAATATTACATCTCGTTTTCCTATTGGATCTTATCTACAGGTAAATGATGAGGTAATGCGAGTTGCAAAGAGTACTTTAGGTGCTGGACAAGCAATCGAAGTTATTCGTGGTGTTTTAGGTACTCGAAATAATACTCATAAGCGATACTCACATCTTAAAAAGATAAAACCATTACCAATTGAATTAAGAAGACCCTCCATATTAAGAGCTTCGGGACATACATTTGAATATGTTGGTTATGGTCCAGGTAACTACTCCACTGCGTTACCACAGTTACAGAATAGAACATTAAGTGAAAGAGAAGAGTTCTTATCACAGGCACAAGAAACATCTTGTGGAAACGTTGTTTACACTGGTATGAATGATAAAGGTGATTTCTATATTGGAAATACTAAAACATCATCAGCAAGTGGACAACAAACCACGTTTGATATTCCTGTACCAACTATCACTGGTGAGGATCCCAATCGCTTAAGCATAGTTGCTGATGAAGTTATTGTTAAAGAAAGACTCCTTGTTGAAGGTGGTACCTCTAAAAATATATTATCACAGTTTGATGGTCCAGTTACATTTAATGGTACTGTAAGATATAATGATAATCTTAGCGTCCAAGGTATTTTAAATGCCAACAATGATTTAAATTCGTCAAGCACCACAACAGGTTCTTTGGTTGTTAAGGGTGGTGTTGGTATCGCTAAAGACGTTTATATAGGAGGAGATATAATAGGGGGAGATATAAAACCGAGTGCTGATAATACTTTTGATATAGGAACTTCAAGTTTACGTTTTCAAGATGTTTACGGTGTTAATTTCTACGGAGATGGGGCTAACTTAACAAATACTGGTGCTCAATTATCAACAGCATCAGGTATACAAAAAATTGTTGTTACAAGTGAAACTTCAGGTAATCCAATGATTACTGCAGCAATAGATGATAATACTTTAACATTCGATGCAAGTAGTAATACTTTATCTTGTACAACCTTCTCTGGTAGTTTTTCAGGAAACTCTTCTTCATCAAATATAGCGACAAATGTTGTTGGTACTGCTAATAGAATCTTATTTAATAGTGCAACTAATACAACCGCTACATCCGACAATTTAAATTACAATGATTCTACAGGTCAATTGACTGGTACAAATCTTAATATAAATGTAATGGATAATAAAGCCATTACAGCGGGAACTGGAAATGATCTACTTCTTACGCATGATGGTACAGACAGCTATGTAAGGCATATTAATTCAGGTCAAGTTTCTGGTAGTGAATTACGAATTCAATCTGCTGGAAATTTGATTTTTGAAGCTTTTGGTGGTGGTAATCCTAATTTTATTAAATGTTTTAATTCGACAAATAATCATGTAGAAATATACTATAATAGTAGTAAGAAATTTGAAACCACTAACGATGGAATAAAAGTAACTGGTAAAGTAGAAGCAACTGATGATATCATTGCATTTAGTTCATCTGATATGACTCTTAAAGAAAATATATCACCAATCCAAAATGCACTTGACATGATTAATTCATTATCTGGTAATACCTTTGCTTGGAAATCAGGTGCTGGTATACTTGGTGAAGGTGGATTAGACACAGGTATTATTGCTCAAGAGGTCGAAGCACTTGGATTACCAGGTGTTTCCAAGAAGAGAGGTGATGGTACACTGGGTGTTCGTTATGATAGATTAATTCCAGTCTTAATTGAAGCAGTGAAAGAACTTACTGCGAAAGTTAATACTCTTGAAAACAAATAAATAACTAAAAATAAATAACTGATGGCGAATATTAAGAAGAGTTTTAATTTTAGGAACGGTGTTCAGGTTGATGAAGACAATCTGTTAGTAACTTCTAGTGGTTTGGTTGCCATAGGAAAAACTGTTCCTACTGAAGCACTTGATGTTGAGGGGAATTTAATCGTATCTGGAATATCAAGTTTTTTCAGTGTTCAATCAGGTGTAGCAACAATATCAACTCTTAACCCAACAGAGATCATTGGTGCGGGTGTAAGTATAAAGAGTGGTGTAGTTACAAGCACAGGTGGAGGAGGAATAGTAACATTTTATGGTGATGGTCAATATTTACAAAATCTTCCAAGCACACAATTCGTAAGTTCAAATACTGGTATTGCTCTTACATCACAGAATTGTGGAATTGGAACAACTAACGCTACTAGCACATTTCAAGTTGGAGGTTTCCCACCTTCACAAATGGGAGTAGGTATTAGTTCTGTAGGTAATATTCATGCGTCAGGTATCATATCTGCAACATCGTTTGTTGGTTCATTTGATGGTAATGTAACCACTGCAACTTTAGCAGATGAAGCAGTAAAATTACAAACTGCAAGACTTGTAGGTGGAGTATCTTTTGATGGTACTGCCGATATAAATCTTCCTGGTGTTAATGTACTTGGTAATCAGAATACATCTGGTAGTGCTAGTGGATTAATTAGTATTCCAAATATAACAGTAAACACAATTTCTGCTACTGGAAATCTTAATGTTAATGGTAATACAGATTTAGATGGTAATTTAGATGTTGATGGATTAACTAATTTAGATTCTCTTGTTGTCTCAGAACCAGCTACATTTGGTAGCACTATACAAGGTATATCTGGTGAAAATAAAATACCATCCTTATATGCTAATATGGGTTCTTTACCCAATGCTAGTACATATCACGGATTGTTTGCTCATGTTCATGCAACTGGTAGAGGATATTTTGCTCACGCTAGTAATTATTATGAATTAGTAAATAAAGAATTAGACGGAAGAGTTGGAACAGGCACAGAAGTTTATAATGTAGGTAGTATTAATTCATCAGGTATAATAACTGCAACATCTAGCCTAAGTGTTGGTACTGCAAATCCACAAAATGAAATTCATGTTAGAAAGACTGGAAACGCAGAAATTCAAGTTACAAGTGACACAGGGATTGCAGGTATAACAGTTGGTCGTGAATCTAGCACCAGTAATGTAAATAATGCGGAAATGAGATTTGGTGGTGGTTCTGGTGCACCATACAGTTCAGCACAATCATTCGATTTAATTAATTATGGAACTGGTAATTTTAATTATCATTTAAGTGGTGCTAATTCTGGTAATGTTCAGGGAGATTTTTATTGGCATAAGGGGATGTCTACAAGATTAATGACCCTTACAAATACAGGTCGTCTTGGAATAGGTGAAACTCAACCAACCACAACATTATATGTTTCTGGAATTTCAACAACCACTGGAGCATCGTTTGTTGGTGGCACTCTTTCTGTTGCTGGTTCTGGTATTATTGAAAATAATTTAACTGTAAATGGAAATATTAATGTAAATGGAAGTCTGAATGGAAATTTAAATGGAAATTTCACTGGTAATTTAAATGGAAATGTATATGCTAATGCTGGCGTTTCAACATTTTTCAGAATAGGAATTAATACAGATGCTGCTCTTGATACTGTATTTGGAATTGATGGCACTGTAGATACTATTGCAGGTTTCTACGGTCTTGGAGTTGGAACAACAAATCCTGATTCTGCTGTAGATTTTAGAACTGCTGGTTCCTTAAACAATAGGTATATTATACCCCCGTCTTTAACAACTGCAGATAGAAATGCTAATATTACTCCAGCTGAAAATGGTGCATTTATTTACAACTCAACCACCAATAAACTAGAAGTTTATAGTGGTGGTAGTTGGACAGCATTAGAAGCTAATTCAGGTGGAGGAGAAGTTAATCAGAATGCTTTCTCAAATTTTGCAGTTAGTGGTCAAGCCACTGTACAGGCAGATGCAAAACAAGATACTGTCACTTTTGTTGCAGGAACAAATGTAACAATTACAACAGATGACTCAAGTGATGAAATTACAATTAACGCTTCAGGCGGTGGAGGTGGAGGTGGTAGTAGTCTTCAATCAAGAACCACTGATACAGCAACCACTTCTAGTTTAGCATCTGGAGGTGCTTCTGATTTGAATATGACTACAGCAAAATCTTATGTTTTACAAAAAATTCAAACAAATTATGCTGCATGGGTAACTGTATATACTGATGGAACTTCAAGAACTAATGATGCAAGTAGAGCAGAGACTACAGACCCAACACCTGGTTCTGGTGTGATTGCTGAAGTAATTACAAGTGGTTCTGCAACACAAATACTAACACCAGGTGTAATTGGGTGGAACAATGATAGTACTCCTTCAACTAACACTTATGTTAAAGTTGTGAATAAAGAGAGCAGTGCATACCCAATACAAGTCACTCTACATTATCTTAAGTTGGAGGATTAATGAAAGAATATATTGTTACCTGTAAGACTCACGAAGATCTTCAAAGTCTCTATGATGATATGGAGACACCAGGTGGAAGTCTTTATATTCCAGATAGGGCAGTAGAATTATTACAAAGAAGAAATATCAGTCGAAATACACATTATATGCTTACCGAGGCAGAAGCGAATGAGATAAGTCAAGATAGTAGAGTGCTTGCTTGTGAATTGAATCCATTAGACCAAGGTATTGAATTTGTATCATATTGGACACAAACTGGTGATTTTGAAAAAACTGCAGGAACTCTTGAAACTGATGATAAAAACTGGGGTCTCTATAGAATGATAAAAGGAGATTCCGTATCAAGTTGGGGAAGTGATTCAACAACAGAGATATCAAATCAAACTATTAATACAACTTCATCAGGAAAAAATGTTGATGTCGTAATCGCTGACAGTCATGTAAATCCTAATCATCCTGAGTTTGCTGTTAATCCTAATGGAACTGGTGGTAGTAGAGTAAATCAATTTAATTGGTATCAATATAGCTCTGCTTTAGGATACTCTGGAACTCCTGCAACATATACGTATAGTACCTCTGGTGCATCTCCAAATGAAAATCATGGCACTCACGTTGCAGGAACCGCATGTGGCAATACACAAGGATGGGCAAGAGACGCAAATATCTACAATATTGCATTTTCAAGTGCTCTCTCTGGTTACGGGGGAAGTAGTTGGGCTCAATATATGTGGGATTACGTTCGTTATTTTCATAAAAACAAACCAATTAATACCAGTACAGGAAGAAGAAATCCAACTGTAATGAATAACAGTTGGGGATCCTCTTATGGTAATTTAAGTTTCTCTTTATTCAGCGGTATAAACTATCGAGGTACATTTACTGATATTTCTTCGATGTCAAACAGTCAGAAGGCAACAGCTTTCGAGGCAAATGGTATTCCTTGTCCATATGGATACGCAAGTATTCTTTATAGAGTACCTGCCAGAAATGCATCTATTGATGCTGATTTACAAGATGCTATAAATGATGGGGTCATTGTCATAGCATCTGCTGGAAATAGTTATTGGAATTGTGAAATTACAACAGGTCAGGATTACAACAATAATCTGATAGTAGGTTCAACCCCCTATTATTTTTCAAGAGGGTCATCGCCTGGATCAGCAGATAATGTTATTAATGTAGGATCAATTGGTTCTAAAGTTGCAGAATATAAATCTAATTTTAGTAACTGGGGTAGTCGTGTAGATATTTGGGCACCTGGAAGTGATATTATTTCTGCTGTTTTTGATCAGGCGAGTGCTACCGCTGAAAATTATGGTTCTACAGCACAAGATCCTAGAAATAGTTCCTATCATTTAGCATCTATTAGTGGCACGAGTATGGCAGGTCCTCAAGTTGCTGGTATAGTCGCTTGTGTTGCAGAACAAGAACCAAATCTTACTCAGGCAGAAGCACTACAACATTTAATTGAAAACTCTCTCTCAGAGGTTGGAACACAAGGATTGCCAGAACAATCACCATATGAAGGATTAGGTGATAGTGATAATCGTTATGCCTTTATTCCTAAGAAAAGACCTGATAGTGGTATGGCAAGTCCAGCACAACTACATAAGAACAGAAATACTTCCACAGTTAAATATCCTAGAGTTAGGTATCAAACAACCTCTTAAGTCATGGCAATCGATCCAGCAAACGCAAATCCACCAACAAATCCATTAAGATTTCAAGATATAATTGATGAATTTGGAGAAAATAGTACGAAATCTTTAGGTGGATATAGAATGGAAAATTTAAATATAGGTGGATTAACTGAGATCCCTCTTGATGGAGATGGTTGTGGAATTTTAGGGAATGGAAGCATCCCAGTCGATAGTCAAGAAATTAAATTCAGTGATTTTTATAATTCAAGATTAAATGTGTTGGTAGATTGTTACACATCAAATCAAAATCGTGTCAGTGCAAAAGATAAATATACAGCAGTATCACAACCAGGTAATTTTAGAATAATTGGTCCCAAAGGTGGTGATAATTCAACCTCTACAGATTCACCTCCTTCAAATACAGGTGGTAAAAAAATTACCATTTTAGTTAATAAAGAAATAGGATCTCAAAAAATAAACAGTACTACAGTAGTTGCTCTCAGGACAGGAACTTGGACTACTGGTACTGATTTAAGAATAAATGTAAGGAATGGTGGTCTTATATCTGGTGCTGGTGGTGATGGTGGTACTGGTGGTCCAACAAATGTTCCAAATGGAGGAGATGGAACAAGTGCAATTGGTATTGAATATGTTGGAACAACAAAACTTATAGGCACATCAGGAGCAAAGATACAGAGAGGTTATGCTGGCGGTGGAGGTGGAGGTTGGGCTAGTGGCACAACTGAAAATGGTAATAAACCTACCCTTGTTGGACAGGGCAGTGGTGGAGGTGGAGGTGCTGGTATACCAGCAGGTTCAGGTGGTCAAGAAGTTGCTCCCAATGGTTATCCATATGCGGATGGAAATAATGGATTTAATGGTTCAGCTCTTCTTGCTGGAAATGGCGGTGCTGCTGGAGGAGATATCAATCATGGTGGAGAAGGTGGGTATATAGGTGGAGGTGCAGGTGGTCGTGGTGCAGACTCGGAGCAAACAGCATTAGGTGGAAATAATGGAGAAGCTGGTGGTACTGCAGGTGAAGGTGAGTGGCAATGGGGACCTAGTGTGTATGGTGGTGGAAGTGCAGGTGGAAACGGATACGCTATTGTAAAAACCTCAAATAAAACACTTGATACATCTGGATACGCTGGTAGTCTTATTGGTGGCACACAAAATGCAAATCCTACTTAAGAATTTTATCAACACTGTAGAATACACTTAAAGAGAATCTATATTTTGGAGCATTAATTGATTGTGGGCGAATTGCGTGAGGTATATTCCCATCAAATAATATTATTCTACCAGGAATATATGAGGATGTATATTCGATAGAATTAATATCATCTGGATTATAAAACACAGTTTCTCCATACCAACCATCTTGCCAATCTAGATTTACATAATATAAAAAAACCTGAGTTTCTGGATGTCCGTGAATGAAATGAACATCATCAGGGCGAACTAGATTTACGACAATTTTTTCGATTTTTGTATTTGTAAACCAATCTGTGCTCTTCAATGCCATTTCAAGATAAGGATAAATGCCACAAGTTTGCAAATCATCTATTGACCAAGAACTGAAAGTATTTAATTCATATTTGTGTGGTTCATTAGTATCTACCCAACCCAACTTATATGTAGAATTTAAACAAAATTTATAAATCACATCTCTTTGTGTGAAAGGTATCTTGTTATCATATATTGTCAGTTTCAATTCACTCATTTTTCTATATCTCCACATCCAAAAAAACTTGTAATGGCATAACGACCATACCCATCAAAATAATCTGAGTTATTAATTGATATTTTTCTTACACCATGTTTAACCCAACCAGGAAATATAATTATTGAATTGTTTTCACACATATAATCAAATTCGTGATCAGGGAAAAATAATTCTCCCCCATCAAATTTTCTAGGTTCTTTAAAAAAATATGAAAAACCTAGAAAATTATATATCCTGTCAGTATGAGGGTCATAATATTCCTGATCATGATAGTATCTTACTTTAGTAATATCATAATTTACATAGGGTGCGATTGTAAATTCTCTACCCATTTCTTGAATAGCCTTTAAGATATCTTTATTAAATAATTTACGACTGACAGTGAGTATATTAGATAAATTTCGATGTTCCTTGTATATTTGGTCTAGACATATTGCTTTAGCATTTGTACCATCAATAACTCCACCATAATCTTTTGCTTCTAATAGTTTATTTGGTTTAGTATAAAAATTTAATTCTTCCCATATTAACTTCAATTCATCTTCATTATAAAAATCGTATATAATCATATATGGGAAAGGTTTTTCAAATGTCTCTGCTTTTAAACTTTCCATTAAAAAAAAGATATATCAATTATTATAGCATATCTATATGATTTGTCAAAGGTCTAAAAATCATACATACCTTTGGTATGGTTGTTCTAGAGACTCTATGTTTTTTTAAGACCCGACTTGCAAAAGGTGGGATTTTTTGCTATAATGGGATCAATGCAAGCATTATATGGCAAAAGAAAAGGATTTAGATAAGTTTTATACACACCCTGATATTGCTAAAAGGTTCGTGGATGTTGTCAATCAATACTATCCACTAGATTCTTTCGATATGGTTATTGAACCAGCTGCAGGGTGTGGAAATATATTACAGTATCTACCATCGAGTTCAGTAGGAATGGATATAGAACCAGAGGATAGTAATATTATCAAGCAAGATTTTTTCAAATATAATTCACCATATCATCCACTTACTAATAATATAAGAATTGCTACAGTTACTAACCCTCCATTTGGAACAGGTTATATGAATCCGTTGGCAAAGGGTTTCTTTAATCACGCAGCAACTTTTAGTGAACTCATTGCCTTTATAGTTCCTGCAAAGTGGTCAACATCTTGGAAGGTACAGTTTCAACTAGATAAGTCTTTCTCATTGTATTATAGTGAGTTACTACCTAAGAATAGTTTTGTATTCAAAGGAGAACCCTATAATGTTCCTTGTTGTATGCAAGTGTGGTCGAAGTCAAAGGGATATAAAGACATTAGAATTAGAGAAAGACCACCAACAAAACATCAAGACTTTGAAATGTTCTTGACTTGTGATAATGTTCCAAGACTTCCAGAGGTAAGAAAGCAAATCGAGAATCAAGAGTATTGGGATTTTGCTCTCAAGTATTGGGGTAAGATAGGGGTTTGTGATATGGATGTAGTTACACCTGAGACAACCACACACTATCTGTTTAAATCAAATAAAGATTATGTTCGCACTATCTTTGAACAGATTGAATGGAAAAATTATGTATCCAATATGGGTGCTCCGAACGTGGGTGGTAAATCATTAGTTGTGAAAGCATATAGTGAGACAAAAAACAAATTAAAAATTATAGATTAGACATATGACTCAAGAAACTATTAATTTGGATTATGATTATATAAATTTATTTCCACTAACACTTCATCATCTACAGATTGATGAATTTGAAAATAAAAAACAGGAACTCATTGAATTTGCTTACAATTTAAGAGAGTCCACTAATTACAATATACAAAACTCTAACAGGGGTGGTTGGCAATCTGATGTATATACAGTAAAAGGGGATAATTTTTTAGAAAGTTTATTACTTAATATTTTTAAAAGTGTACCCGCATTTAATGATAAAATACATTTAGACAGTTATTATTGGTTAAATATAAATCCCACAGGTGCATACAATACAAAACATAATCATCCTAATAGTGATTTGGCAGGTGTTTTGTGGTTAAAAATACCAAAAGATTCTGGTGATATTATTTTTATTTCTCCAAAAGATTTTACAAGTTTTATAGAGATATTCTCTTATACAGACGAATTTAAAAGGCAAACTAATAATTACCACACATACAATTTTCTACCAAAGGAAGGAACAATGTTGATGTTCCCCTCACATTTACAACACAAAGTAGAAGAAAATAAATCGAATGATGATCGAATATCAGTATCATTTAATATAAAAATTAGACATGAACAATTTACTTGAAGTGAAACCAGTTGTACAACTGTCACAAGATACCCCTATGGGGTAATTCTTGTGCTATAATAAGTACATCGAAAGGAAATTATGCAACTCAGACCCCATCAAACACAAGCACTACAGGCAATGGA
>CEOF01188357.1_pt1 | contig 14625 bp, 16 predicted proteins | sample 361311 | NCBI WGS metagenome assembly CEOF01 (sample SAMEA2619667, study PRJEB7988) | marine metagenome | biome: marine biome (ENVO:00000447); feature: surface water layer (ENVO:00002042); material: "saline water (ENVO:00002010), including plankton (ENVO:xxxxxxxx)" | depth 5 m
TTGTCAATTTACAATGGGGATACAAGTCAAGAAGGGCTTGAGCAAGAATGTGGGCAGAAGAATGCCAAAACGCTGTTTTACCTTCTTTATCATTCCAGGTGTAAAGAATAATTTGTCCATCCTCCTCAAGTGGAGTAGAGGGTTCAATAACCCGTTGTTTGAATTGAACTGAAAGGACATTTCGAGCTAGACCTTCACTTATACTTTGGGCAATAACCAAAGGGGTTGATCCTTTTTCATAAGTTCTTTCTGACCCATCTGGAAATTGGATATTGATCATTTTTTTTTAGGTTGATTGCAAAGATAGGATGCTTTCTTCTTGCATACAATTTAGATCTACTCTTTTCCTTTTTTTCTATTTCCTAATAGTGCTATAATAAGGGATTTTACTCCCTTCAGGCCATAAAAAAAAGCAGCAATCATCCCTAAACATCCAACAACTAAAACAGGAACAAAAAAGGGATGACTCTGATTTTTAAAAGCTTGCATTACAACCACTGGAGCAAAAAAACAACATATGATACCTGTAAAAACAAGTTTAAACCCTTTGATTAGAAGTGGCTTTTTCATTCCATTTTTGCATTGATTGCCTTGCGAATGCTTTGATGTTTATTCAATAAATCAGCAGCTTCTTCTTCTGAAATCTGAAGGGCTTCCATCACCATTCTTGTAGCACGATTAACCAATTTTGAATTGGCGAGCTGCATATCAACCATCTTATTCCCTTTTACATGACCCAACTGAATCATTGTTATAGTTGAAATCATATTCAATATTAATTTTTGAGCTGTTCCAGCCTTAAGTCTAGAACTTCCAGTTAGGAATTCTGGTCCGACCATTACTTCAATGGGAAATTGAGCAGCTACTGACAATGGACTTTTGGGGTTGCAGGTTATGCATCCTGTGGTAATTTGATGTGAGTTGCAATCGTGAATACCACCAACAACATAGGGAGTTGTTCCAGAAGCAGCTATGCCAATTACTACATCCTTGGATGAAATGGCATATTTTTGAAGGTCTTTCCAAGCTTGGTTTAGATCGTCTTCTGCATCTTCAATAGAATCTCTTAGTGCCACATCACCTCCAGCAACTATACCAACTACTTTTGAAGGGTCTGTACCGAAAGTAGGTGGGCATTCTGAGGCATCTAGAACACCTAATCGACCACTGGTTCCAGCACCAATATAAAACAAGCGGCCACCATTTATCATTTTCTTAACAACCTCAGAGATTAATGACTCAATGGGTTTTAAAGCCCTGCCAACGGCTGAAACAGCATTTTGGTCTTCTTCGTGCATACCAGCAATTAAATCACTGATTTGTTTTTTTTCCAGGTCATTGTAGTTTGAATCCTGTTCAGTATATCTAATGAAGTCAATCATTTGTCAAATTAAGATAGAAAAAAACATCACCTCTTGTGTCAAATTTTTGGGTTTTTGACTTATCAATGAGATTTTTAGGCACCTCTTTTTCTGTTTAAATTTTCTTTTAAAGCATCCAAAAATTCCTGAGTAGTCAAGAAATGTTTGTCACTTAAATTTTCTTTATGTATAAGTGAAGCTAAATCTTTTGTCATTTTTCCACTTTCAACAGTCTCAACACAAACTTTTTCTAGCGTTACACAGAAGTTGATTAGTTCTTGATTCTCATCTAATTTCCCACGATGAGCCAATCCCCTTGTCCATGCAAAAATTGAAGCAATCGGGTTTGTAGAAGTGGCCTTACCTTTTTGGTGTTCACGAAAATGACGTGTAACGGTTCCGTGAGCTGCCTCGGCTTCCATTGTTTTACCATCGGGGGTGACAAGAGTAGAAGTCATAAGCCCCAGTGATCCAAAGCCTTGAGCTACTGTATCTGATTGAACATCACCATCATAGTTTTTGCATGCCCAAACAAATCCTCCATTCCATTTCATAGCTGCGGCGACCATGTCATCGATTAGTCGATGCTCATAAAAAATGCTAGCACTTTTAAACTTGGTCTTAAATTCATTTTCATAGACCTCTTCAAAAATATCCTTAAAACGACCATCATATGCTTTCATTATAGTGTTTTTTGTTGATAAATACAAAGGCCAGCCTTTCGATAAGGCTCTGTTCATGCAAGACCTTGCAAAACCATAAATTGAGGAATCTATATTATACATACTCATAGCTACACCTCCTTCTTCATATTTATAAACTTCCCATGTTTCTGGCGAAGATCCATCTTCTGGAGTAAAAGTCATGGTGAGAGTACCTTTACCTTTAATTACAGTATCTGTGGCTCTATATTGATCACCAAAAGCATGACGACCTATGCAAATTGGAGTCGTCCAACTGGGAACATAACGTGGAACATTTTTCATGATTATTGGTTCTCTGAAAACTGTACCCCCTACAATATTTCTGATGGTGCCGTTTGGCGATTTATACATTCGCTTAAGTTTGAATTCTTTCACTCGATCTTCATCAGGAGTAATGGTTGCACATTTTATACCTACATTATATTTTTTTATAGCTTCAGCACAATCAACCGTTATTTGATCATTAGTTGCATCCCTAGAAGCCATTCCTAAATCGTAATACTCAATGTCAAGATCTATATAGGGAAGTATGAGTTGTTCTTTGATGAATTTCCAGATGATTTTAGTCATTTCATCACCATCGATCTCTACAACTGGGTTGGCAACTTTTATTTTGGACATTCGTTTAAATATTTTTTTAGGTTTCGGTATCAAATATACAATTTAGCGAGTGAAAATAAAGTAAAAAAAAACCGCCATTGAGGGCGGTTAATATGCTTTAAGATTCTTTTTGAGCCTCTTTGATACGTGCTTTTTTACCTCTCAAATTTTTAAAGTAGTAAATTCTAGATTGACGAACTTTTCCACGTTTGTTAACTTCAATCTTTTGAATAGAAGGTAAAAAGACCGGGAAAATTCTTTCTACACCAACGGTACCAGACATTTTTCTGATCGTAAAAGTTCTGGTTAAGCCTTCACCTTTAATTTGAATTACCACACCTTTGAAAAATTGGGTTCTTACTTTTTCTCCTTCTCTGATATCATAATAGACAGTTAAAGTATCTCCAGCATAAAACTTAGGAATATCTTTTTTCTCTATGAACTCATTTTGAACAAAATTGATTAATGTTTCCATATTTATAAGTTGATTAGAAAATAGCAACGTACACGATTATCGTCAGAGGTTGATGACTTTGCCGTGCAAAATTAATATTTATTTTATTGTAATCAACATAGACTAGCTTTTTTAATCAAACGTTTTTGGTCCACTGACTTTTATAACTTGGCATACATCTGATTTGATTTTATAAATATTTTGACGCCATTATCATTCCTCATAACAACAGATTAAAATAGTTCGAGTAGATTTATTTACATTTTTGGGAACTAAACCATTGTCAATTACAGGATAGAAACCTGAGAAAATTTTCAAAACGCAGGGTTACACCAGTATTTTCTCCAATACTGTAAAAATCGAACAGCAATCCTCGTTGCACTCTGATACCTATTGTCATAAAAATTTTTGTGCAAACAAAAAGGTTTTATTGAGCATCGGTTTAATTTTTCTCACCCCTATTTTGTTTTAAGATAATGAATGAAAAAATAATAGATAGTATTTTGAGATTAACTTCAACATATAGCCAAATCTTTTATAGTAAATCAGGACGGCGTTTGAGTGTGCTTTCTAGCGCTTTTTTTTCACGCCACTCTTGAATTTTCGATGTATTTCCTGAGGTTAGTATTTCGGGCACATCCCATCCTTTGTAGCTAGCAGGTCTTGTATAAATTGGCGCTGCTAAAAGACCATCTTGAAAACTATCAGTCAGTGCAGAAGACTCATCACCGAGAACTCCTGGCAACAGTCGAATGATACTGTCACAAAAAACAGCAGCGGCAAGTTCACCTCCAGATAAAACAAAGTCTCCAATAGAAACTTCTTTTGTAATCAAATGGTCGCGGACCCTTTGATCCACTCCTTTATAATGGCCACACAGAAGGATAAGATTTTTTTTTAATGAAAACTGATTAGCTAGATTTTGTTCATGTTGAATACCATCGGGGGTCAAATAAATTATTTCGTCGTATTCTCTACTGTTTTTTAACTCAGTAATACAATTATCAATTGGTTCTACTCTCATAACCATACCCGCGCCTCCCCCAAAGGGGTAATCATCAACTTGTTTTTGTTTATTTATTGCATAATCCCTTAGGTGGTGAAAATGTATTGAGACCTTGCCACTTTCAATAGCTCTTTTGATAATCGAAACCTCGAACGGTCCTTTAAGTAGTTCTGGGAAAAGGGTGATAATATCGACACGCATTAATTGGCTATTGAATTGCTAAATATTAAACAGGGAGGCTTTAAAAGTCATTTATTACATCAAAAACGTGCAAAAAAAACCCCCACTTAATTAAGGCTAATTTTTTTAGCGGATATATTTATTAAATAAAATACGTTCTTTTTCCCCATCTGGGTTGACCACTAAAATACTCTTTAGATCTTCAATGCTAATATTTTTGACATCGTCTAGTTGATTAATTTTCTTATCATTGATTTCAAGAATTGCATATCCCTCGTCAATTCCATAATAATAGCTGGCACCATTTTGTGCTTTGCTAATTATGACTCCATTTTCATTCTGATTAAGGCCAAGATTTTTTCTTTGTTGATCGTTTAATGGTTGCAATTCCATCCCGAGGAATGAAACTTTATTTATCTTTTTTAAAGTGACAAAAGTTTCGATGGTTTCATCTTCTCTTTTGTATGTCACCTTAACTTTTTCATTAGGTCGCTTGGTTGACAAATAGCCAGATAAATCAGCAAACTTTCTAATAACAACATCGTCTACTTTTTTGATAATATCACCTGTTGTTAATCCTGCTAAATCAGCTCCCATATCAGGCTCTACTTCTGAGATGTAAAAACCTTCAGTATCCTGAATATCATAGTTCTCTGCTACACTGCTATCAAGAGCTCCTCCACGTATTCCTAATAATCCCTTCTGGACATTTCCAAATTCAATAATGTCTTCAAAAACTTTTCTAGCAATGTTGCTTGGAACAGCAAAAGAATAGCCAACAAAACCGCCTGTAAAAGATGAAATTGCCGTGTTGATACCTATAAGTTCTCCATTGGTGTTGACCAGAGCACCACCGCTATTTCCCATATTCACTGCGGCGTCAGTTTGGATAAAAGATTCATTTTTACGATCATAATTGTTTAAATCACGAGATTTTGCACTTATAATACCTGCTGTAACAGTTGAATTAAGATTAAAGGGATTTCCTACAGCTAAAACCCATTCACCCACTTTGGCTGAATCAGAATCGCCAAAAGCGATAAAGGGTAATGATTTTTCAGCATCAATTTTGATGACAGCAATATCTGTAGCTGGGTCAGTACCAATTAGAGTTGCTGAATATGATTTATTATCATTTAAAGTAACTTCGATTTCAGTATGATCTTCAATCACATGATTATTCGTTATAATGTATCCATCCGGGGTCACAATTACTCCAGAGCCCGATCCTACTTTTTTAGGATCATCATACAATTTTTTATTGTAGAAACGAGACCAAAGGGATTTATCATCATCATCGTATGAACTTGTGTTCTTAATGTGAACCACTGTATTTAGTGTTTTACTAGCAGCTAAAACAAAATCAGTAGTCTCATTTGAAGTTTTAGTTTTAAACGCATAAGTAGTTGGTATCAATTTTAGGTTTTGTTCAGCTTCTAAATCTAGTTTTTCCGGGGTAAAGAAAAAATGATTAATGAAAAGAGTGACTCCTGCACTCAGAGAAACCACTGTTAAAAGTTTAAAAAATGCTTTCATAGCTTTATTGATTAAATGATTAAAACTTTTGCTGTTAAAAATAAATATATATTAGATGCCTACCGACATTGTAGTCAAATTTTAACAGCTTTTTAAGCCCACCAAAAAGTGTACCTTTGCATCGTGCAAATAACGTTCCAAAAATATCAGGGTACTGGCAATGACTTTATTATGCTAGATAATCGATCGGGACAATACTCATCAATTCAGGAGTCCTTAATAGAGCATTTGTGTGATCGAAATAGAGGTATTGGAGCTGATGGCTTAATTATGATCGAAGCCAGTAATAAAGGTCATTTCAAGATGACTTATTTTAATTCTGATGGCAAAGAAAGCAGTATGTGTGGCAACGGTGGGCGTTGTTCTGTAGCATTCGCACATGCACTACAGATGGTTCAATCAGAATGTGTTTTTGAGGCTATTGACGGTTTGCATAAAGCTGTAATTTTGTCAGATAAATCGGTTCAAATTAGTATGAATGATGTCAGTCAAATTGAATCTTACGACGATACTTTGGTTATGAATACTGGTTCACCCCATTGTGTGGTTCTGAAAAACGATATTGATACTCTAGAAATAATAAAAGAAGCAACTAAAATTCGCCATGCGGAGCTTTTTAAAAGCGAGGGTATAAATGTAAATTATATTGCAACTAATGAATCTGGTGAACTTCAAATTAGAACTTATGAAAGAGGAGTAGAAAATGAAACTCTTGCTTGTGGAACTGGCGCAGTAGCTGCAGCTATTGCTGCAGACTTTTGGGACTTACATTGTCAGAAATCTCCAATGATTATAAAAGCCTTAGGAGGAACACTCAAAGTAGGATTTGTTAAAACCGAAAATGTCTATGAGAAAATAGTACTCTCTGGTCAAGCTGAATTTGTTTTTTCTGGGGAAATATCATCATGATAGCGTTAGAAAAAGTTTTTTTGAGGGCTTTAGAGCCTGTAGATATCAATGTGCTCTTTTCGATTGAAAATGACTCTTCTTTACAATCTTTTTCTACTCATAATGGCCCCTATTCTAGATTTTTACTTCAGCGTTATCTGGAGCAACAAAACCAATCAATCTACGAACAAAAACAACAGAGGCTAGTCATATCTGATCAATCAAAGAAAGCTTTGGGTTTAATTGACTTGTTTGAATTTGAACCTAAAAGCAAAAGAGCAGGAGTAGGGCTAACTGTTTTAGCACCTTACAGGAAAATAGGAGTTGCTAAAAAAGCTTTGACTTTGTTGGAAAAATATGTGATTGACAACTATGACTTGCATATGCTCCATGCTGATGTGTTGTCGTCAAATCTTGCGAGCTGTCGTTTATTTGAAAGTTGCAAATTTGTAGAAATGGGAATTAAACGAGAATGGTATTATATTAATGCTACTTATCAGGATGCTAAATTCTATCAAAAACTCTTGAAAAGATGAATCGATTAAAAGCTTTGGCACTAATTTCCCTTCTTGGTGTTATAGTCGGTTTATATTTTACAGTCAATTTTTTTAACATTTTTTTGTGGGACAACACTCTTTTTGCTAATAGCAATCAAATCATTTATATTGATTCGGATGATAATTTTGATTCCCTGATGGCAGATTTAGGTCCCTATTTAAAATCTAAGGACAACTTTATTACAGCGGCTCATAAAAAAGGATACATTAATCGAATAAAATCGGGTAAATATCTTCTGACTCCGGGAATGGGAAATAACAAAATGATAAATTCACTACGTTCTAATGCCCAAATCGTTAAAGTTACTTTTAACAATCAAGAGCGATTAGAAATCCTTGCAGGGAGAATTGCTAAACAGATAGAAGCAGACAGTTTGAGCTTATTGAAAGCCTTTAAGGAGCCATCATTTTGGAAGGATAAGGCTTTTCAAGAAGAAACTTACTTAGCAATGTTTTTACCTAACACTTATAACTTTTATTGGGATGTTAGTCCAGAAATTTTTAGAGAAAAAATGTGGATCAATTATCAATCCTTTTGGAATGTGGAGCGTCGTCAAAAAGCTAACAAAATTAATCTTTCTGCTGAAGAAGTGATAACATTAGCTTCAATTGTCCAAAAAGAAACAAATAAAAAAGGAGAATATGAGAGGGTGGCTGGAGTTTATTTGAATCGATTAAAAAAAAGAATGAAGCTTCAAGCCGATCCTACTGTCATTTTTGCACTCAAGAAAAAGACAAATAATTTTAATCTTGTAATCAAACGTGTTCTTTTAAAAGATCTAAATGTAAAATCTGCTTATAACACATATAAAAACTATGGACTTCCACCTGGTCCAATTGCTATGCCTGATTTAAATGTTATAGATGCAGTATTAAATGCTGAAAAACACAACTACCTATATTTTGTTGGAAACCCAGAAAAATCGGGATATCATAGTTTTGCAAAAAGCTTGAGAGAACACAACAATAACAGGAAAAAATATACGCAATGGCTCAACCGAAATAGAGTATATCGTTAAAAGGAGTTAATAATAAAAATAGCCGGTTTTTTATGAAGATTTGGTTTAATTTTCTTCCAATCAATTACAGGAGCGGTTTTGATAGATGAACTCTCTAAGTTTAAGTTACAGGCTATGCAAAGTTCTGTTTGTGGGTTTAAATTGTTTATCAAATCATTAAATAGTTTTTCGTTTCTGTAAGGGGTTTCAATAAAAATTTGGGATTGATTTTCTTTAAGAGATTTTTTCTCATACAATTTAAGTGCCCTTACTCGTTGATTTTTATTGATAGGCAGATAGCCATTAAAAGCAAAGTTTTGACCATTTAAACCAGAGGCCATTAGGCCTAATAAAATCGATGAAGGCCCTACCATTGGCTTGACTTTTATGCCAAAATAATGAGCCCTTTTGACGATGGTGGTACCAGGATCAGCTACAGCTGGACAACCAGCATCTGATAATAAACCCATAGATACACCATCTTTAAGTGGATTTAAATAGGTTTCCATTTCTAGTTGAGTTGTGAATTTATTCAATAACCAAAAGGTTAATTTTTCTTGTTTTTTTTGAGGTGCAATTTTTTTAATAAAACCTCGTGCATTTTTTTCATTTTCAACAATGTAATGATTTAATTCCTCAATTTTTTTTTTGATTGTTAGTGGTAAAACTTCAAGAGGGGGATTCTCTCCTAAGGGAGTTGGAATTAAATAAAGTGTACCTTTAGTTTGGGTGGATTTCATTAAAGGAATTTATCGAGTTGTTTAATATAAGCATTCTCCAAAATATGGAAAACATTTAAAAAGTCAGATTCATCACCATAATATGGGTTTGAAACTTCCTTATCATTTTCTCTTAGGTAATGGATTTTAGATCTTTCTAAACTATTTTCTCCTAGTTGATATAAATAGGTATGGATTTTTTTCACCCATTTTAAAAATATAAGTAAATTCTTTAAAATTAGATTTACAATACCCACGTGCTCGATGCGTGTTAAAAATTAATCCCATTTTTTCAGCGCCAATACTGCTTAAATCAACGAATTTTTTCTTGTGAAAATTTACCGTTCCTGCTGAACCAATCTCAATTTTCAAATGTTTTGTTTTGTTTCTCAAGATGACTTTAGTTGAGGGAGAAGACAAATGTTCCCAAAACAAACCAAAAGCACCTTATTAAATTTCAAAAAGAAAAGTTAAAGGGTTAATTTCTGACTTAAATCTTCTACATATTTACGGAATTGTTTATCTGTAAAGCTTAAATTATCAACTGTCTTACAGGCGTGAAGTACCGTGGCATGGTCTCGTTTGCCAATTTGATTTCCAATGCTGGCTAAAGAGGCTTTGGTGTATTTTTTAGCAAAATACATTGCTAGCTGACGGGCCTGAACAATATGTCTTCTTCTTGTTTTGGATTGTAAAGTATTTACATCCATTTGAAAATATTCTGAAACTACTTTTTGGATGTAGTCTATAGAAACTTCACGTTTTGTATTTTTAACAAACTTTTTAACAATATTTGTCGCTAATTCAATAGTCACGTCAGCTTTATTAAATGAAGATTGAGCAATTAGTGAAATGATTGCTCCCTCAAGTTCTCTGACATTTGTTTTTATATTTTTAGCGACATATTCAACAATTTCGTCCTCAATAGATACTCCGTCGCGATAAAGTTTATTTTTTAAAATAGATATACGTGTTTCTAAATCGGGCACCTGTAGCTCTGCAGACAATCCCCACTTAAATCGAGACAACAAACGTTGTTCTATGTCTTGCATATCAACAGGAGCCTTGTCTGATGTCAAAATGACCTGTTTTCCATTTTGATGAAGGTGATTAAATATGTGAAAGAAAACATCTTGGGTTCCTGCTTTGCCAGAAAGAAACTGTACATCATCAATTAAAAGAACATCCAATAGCTGATAAAAATGAATAAAGTCATTTCTAGTATTTTTTTTAACGGACTCAATATATTGTTGAGTAAATTTTTCAGCTGCTATATATAAAACTGTTTTATCAGGATGCTTTTCTTTTATTTCTACTCCTATTGCATGCGCTAGATGGGTTTTCCCAAGACCTACACCTCCAAAAATTAGTAGTGGATTGAAAGAAGTTCCACCAGGCTTGGCTGCAACTGCTAAAGCAGCTGATCTTGCCAAACGATTTGAATCTCCTTCTAAAAAATTATCAAAATTATAATTTGGATTGAGTTGTGATTCTATTTGCAGGTTTTTAATCCCTGGAATAATAAAAGGATTTTTTAACTCACCATTGGAGGAATTTAGAGGAGCATCTACCTGTTGAAGCACCATTTGGGGTCTATTGTTACTTGGAATACTTTCCGTAAATGGCGTTCGGTTGCCATAGGTATTTTCCATTTTAATGATGTATACAAGTCTAGCATCATTTCCCATTTCACGAAGCAGGCACGATTTGAGTAATTTCACATAATGCTCTTCTAACCATTCATAAAAAAATTTGCTAGGAACTTGAATGCTTAGCACCTTATTTTCCAATTTTACGGGAACAATGGGTTCAAACCATGTTTTGTAGGCTTGATCTTGAATATTGTCTTTAATGTAAACCAAGCAATTTTCCCATACCGATTGGCCAGATGCGTTCATAAATTAGGTTTCTTTTTTTTTTAAATTAATATATGAGTTGCGTTAACAACTATCTCGACAAATATGCTTTAAAATTTTATTAAAAAAAAATGATTTTGGGGTTGAATTTTAAGTTTTTTTTTATCAAATTAGGGAAAGCATAAAATGTAAGTTATTTTTATTATTCTTACTCAAATTTATGCTATTTTTTTTTCAATTCATTTTTAGCATAGCAATGTGCATTTTTTTCACACAGAAAAAAATTATGTAGTCTATAACTTTATAATATACTAGTTTTCAATAGTTTAATCAGAATAATAAATTAATCTATAGTCAAATTCAAAAAGGTATAAATGAAAATAAAAATCCTTAGTCCTTGATAATGAGTTACTAAGCATGTATATAGAAAGTAGAACTTTTTTTTCTCAATAAATTCACAGATTAGATCAAAATAAATATGTCGAAAAATTTAAAAAATTTTTATTAAAACCATTCAAAAAGATTTTTTTATAATTCTGTAGTAAATATGAATAATTTAAGGGCTGTACTGGTGATTAGCATAATAATACAGATGATCTTTGTCAAGAACTTCTTTTTTAGTTACAGGATGGCCCACTTTTGGTGCAGCAATTCCCCCTTTAATTTTTTTAGGATTTTCTAATACTCTGATTTCGTCCCATAGGTTTTCAGAGAGAAAATGATTTAATGTTCTGGCTCCTCCTTCTACTATAATTGACTGAATACTTTTTTTATACAGTGTTTTCAAGATCGTTTCGGTTGAGTTAAAATTGGTTTCTAGATAATCTATTTGTTTGAGATGATGTTTAACTTTCATTCGGCTCAATAGATAACTATGAAAACCATCTGACATGATTTTTGAATCTTTAGGAATTCTATTGTTTGGATCAATAACAAAACGAGAGGGATGATTTCCTTTCCAATGTCTTGTTGTTAAAGATGGATTATCATCAATTACTGTTTGTACACCTACTAAAATAGCATTTTCTTCACTTCGCCATTGGTGTGCTCTCTGTTGGGCAAGGGTTCCTGTAATCCAGAAAATAGATCTTTTCTTTTTATTTTTTGGGCTAATAAAATGATCTTTTGTTTGAGCCCATTTTAAAATAATATAAGGACGTTTTTTTTGATGGAATGTATAAAACCTTCGATTTAGAAAATCTGCCTCTCCTCTTAGCACACCCACCTCAACTTTACATTTTAACTCCTTAAGCTTTTCTATTCCTTTTCCAGCAACTCTTTTGTCTGGATCTTCTGAAGCAATCACTACACGTGGAATTTTATGCTTTAAAATCAAGTCAACACAAGGTGGTGTTTTCCCAAAATGGGTACAGGGTTCCAAATTAATATAAATTGTAGCATGTTTTAGTAACGATTTATCTTTCACGTTTTTTATAGCCAAAACTTCTGCATGAGCTGTCCCAGCTTTTTTGTGCCATCCTTCTCCTATTATATCTCCCTTATAGACAATCACACAACCTACCAGTGGATTAGGGTAGGTTAGACCCAAACCCTTTTGAGCAAGAAACAAACAGCGCCGCATATATTGACTGTCTTCTAAGCTACTTTGTTCGGTAATTAAATTGTGACTCATTTGTTTTGCAGGAACTTTTTGAAAAGGTAAATTTAGCTAAAATTCACGTTGATGAAAATTCGACCCATTTGTGCTTCAGATAGTAAACCCTTGTCTCAAGTTTTGCGCACAGTGTTGCTTGAAACGGGAGTGCCAAAGATTGGAACTGCATATGCTGACCCCAAGCTAGACAAACTTTTTGAAACCTACCAAAATGAAAATATGCACTATTATGTGCCGTAATATGAGCAGAAACTATTGGGAGGAGCTGGAATTGGTCCTTTGCCTGCGGCTTACAAATTTATATGTGAATTGCAAAAAATGTATTTTCTACCTGAGGCTAGGGGAGAAGGATTTGGTACAGAAATGATGAATGTTTGTTTACAATTTTTTAAATCAAGACAATTTAAACAGTGTTATATAGAAACCATGCCTAATATGAAAGGCGCACAAGCTCTTTATCAACGTTTTGGGTTTGAATACTTAGAGGCTCCGTTAGGAAATACGGGACATTGTTCATGCTCGGTTTGGATGTTCAAGCAATTATGAAGACACTCATAGGAAGCTATAACTATTATCAAAGTGAACTGAAATCTATTTTTTCGAAAAGAGAAATTGACTTTTATTTTAAAATACTCTTAGATTATTTTTTTAAATGGGATGTAACGTTTTTGGGGCTTAATCCTAATCATGAGTTGAAAATCAATCAGCAAGCACTGTTAAAAGAAGCGCTATTGCAACTGAAAGAGCAACAGCCCATTCAGCAAATTGTTCAACGGGCTCAATTTAGAAACTTTCAAATAAAAGTGAATCGTTCTGTATTAATTCCTAGACCAGAAACAGAAGAATTAATAGATTGGATTCTTGAAGATCATGCAAGTATTACAAAGTCAAAAAAAGTTCTCGATATAGGAACAGGCTCTGGCTGTATTGCTATTTCACTTGCACTAGAAAATAAAAATTTTAAACTTGAAGCGTTGGATATTAGCGATGAGGCACTTGAAACGGCAAGAGAAAATGCAAAAAACCGTGGCCTAGATATTCATTTCTATCAACACAATATTTTAAAAGATGAATTAAAAATTTCTTTTGATCTTATAGTTTCAAACCCTCCTTATCTCAGTCCTCATGAGAAGGAATATATGGAAACTAAAGTACTGCAATACGAACCACATCTAGCGTTGTTTACACCTCTTGATGATCCGCTTATTTTCTATCGAGCTATCCTTAACCACTCGACCAAATATCTAAAACCAAAAGGGAGAATCTATTTTGAAATAAATCCTATTTTTTTTGAAGAATTAATTACATTAATAAAAACTTACACCCTTTTCATAATTTCAATACGAAAAGATATTTTTGGAAAAAAAAGGATCTTGCGACTTATTAAAAAATGAATCAACACGAAATTTTTGAACAAATAAAATTATTAAGAGAGGATTTACATCGGCATAATTATAATTATTATATCCTTGATAGTCCTGAAATCAGTGATTATGAGTTTGATCAAAAGATGAAAAAACTTCAAGATTTAGAGGCTAAATATCCAGACGCTATCGACCCCAATTCACCCACCCAGAGAGTAGGTGGTAGTGTAACCAAAGAATTTGAAACGGTGGTGCACAACCAACCAATGTTCTCACTTTCAAACACCTATTCAATCGAAGAAATTAAAAATTGGATAGATCGCATAAAGAAGCGAATAGGTGAAGTTTCAATGTCATTTACGTGTGAGTTGAAATTTGATGGTGCCTCAATAAATCTGACTTATAAGAATGGTAAACTTATTAGAGCAGCTACAAGAGGGGATGGAGTGCAAGGGGATGACGTTACTCAAAATATTAAGACATTACCAACAGTTCCATTAGAATTACGTGGAGATTTTCCTGATTTTTTTGAAATCCGTGGAGAAGTAGTCTTGCCCTGGCACGCTTTCAATTTGCTGAATCAAGAAAAGGAAGCTTTAGGCGAACCAACCTATAAGAATCCGCGAAACACTGCTTCTGGGAGTTTGAAACTCCAAGACAATGCATTGGTTGCCAAGCGCGGACTTGAGTGTTACAGTTATGGAATAGCTGGAAAGGGCTTAACTTTTAATACTCAATTTGAAGTTTTAAAAAAAGCTCGTTCATGGGGGTTTATGGTCCCTCAGTC
>CEOF01134959.1_pt1 | contig 14552 bp, 7 predicted proteins | sample 361311 | NCBI WGS metagenome assembly CEOF01 (sample SAMEA2619667, study PRJEB7988) | marine metagenome | biome: marine biome (ENVO:00000447); feature: surface water layer (ENVO:00002042); material: "saline water (ENVO:00002010), including plankton (ENVO:xxxxxxxx)" | depth 5 m
AGAGCGGCTTCTGCCATTGAAAAACATACTTGTGCATAGCTAAAAATCATACCTCCTGCTTGTGTACCGTCATAAATAATATCGTCTGTAATAAATGAAATATCAGATTGCAGCACGTTTGGGTTTTGAACACCATAAGGGCAACCTACATAAGTGCCCGTTGCATCAGAAAGTGGAAGCTCTGCATATGATGTAATTCTCGGGTCATTGTGGTCTACTAACCAATTTACGAAAACATCGCTCACAGCGTAGTCTTCGCGGGTTTGAAAACGGTCTTGCCATGGATTGTCATTGGTGTCCTCAGTCAAATACGGGTAGTGAATATTTTCAGCTACACTGCCAATGACACCTGCGTTATAGGCTTCGGTCAATTTTTGTTGACCAAGTGATTGGTTAACATTAGAAATTCGCATTGCCATCACTAATTTTAGTGTATTGGCAAACTTTTTCCAATGCGACATGTCACCGTTGAATAAAATGTCTCCAATTAGCGCACCACTATTGTTTATAGATCCCAAGGATTCATCAATTTCAGTGAAAAGAGAAGTATAAATAGCCTCTTGTGTATCAAATTTAGGTTTAATATTATCAGAACCTTGAAGGGCTTCTGAATAAGGAATCATTCCCCATCGATCAGTAAGATAAAGATAAAAATATACCTTGAGGATGCGCGCAACAGCAATTTGATTTTCTGTTGCTCCTCCATTTTTATAGGTTTCTGGATCAGAGGTGTTTAAATCAATTATTTCTTGTAAATCCTTCAGAGGTCCAGAATACCATGCATCATAAGACCACTCAAACTGCTCATATCTTGAATCTTCAGTGTAGGTAATTTCAGAAATGTATTGCACCATAAGGTTACTATTCACTTCACTCACAATAGTTGGAATGAAGGTTTCTGCATTAGACAAAAGGGCTGCTGTTGAGGCTGTGGAAGGGGAGTTCGGGTTAACATTTGTATCTCCAAAATCTACAGTTTCGCAAGCCAGAAAGGGAAATACTATTAGCAGTATTAAGCTCCAATTTTTAATATAATTTTTCATGCTTTTCTTTATTAAAAGTTAAGTTTTACATTAAGTCCAACAGATCTTGAAGGAGGCAACTGACCACCTTCAACTTGTCTGAATTCTCCGGCAATAACACCATTACCTTCAATTTCACTTGGGTCGAGCCCACCGTGTTTTATGTTAGAGTAGAGCAATAACAAGTTATTTCCTAGTATAGAAACATCAGCACTTCTTACAAAAGTGCCATCTAATACTGAACTTGGAACAGAATATCCCAAACGCAACTGACGTAATTTTAAATAAGAGGCATCATAAAGCCATTCGTCGTGGGTACCAAAATATCGTTTACCGTATGAGGGTGCATCCATATAAAGGTCTACAGGAGCACCACTGTCGGTGACACCTACTACATGAAAACCACCCCCTTGGTCAGGATCATTCCGGACAGGAATCCCTTTGTCATTGTTTCCTACAGTATTTAAATGTTGGCCTGAATAGTAGGTGAACATATTTGTCGTTGAGTAGAATAATCCACCACTTTGAAAGTCAAGGCCCAAGTTTAAATAAAAATTTTTGTATTGAACGGATGAAAGAATCCCACCTGTAAAGTCAGGAAGAATATTTCCTAAGACTTCGTTGCTGTCGTATTCAAATCTACCGCCATCAGTCAAAATTGGAGTGCCGTTGGCATCATATTTTCGTTTTCTTCCAACAAAAGTCCCCCATTCTTCACCCACGATTTCTTGGAATTGAAGCCCTCCCCAACTTACCCAACTATCGAGTACATTAACTTCAATATCTTCTGCCAAGAAATCAACAGTTTTTTGAAGGGTTGCAAAGTTTAAGGAAATATCCCATGTTAAATCTTCTGTTTGAAAAGGAGTGGCATTAAAAGTTACTTCAATACCATTAGAAGAGGTTTGACCAGAATTAATAGATAATCCAGTATATCCTGAAGTAGCAGTAACAGGAATAGCAATAGGTAATTCTTTGTCTTTTCTATCAAAATAAGTCACATCAATTCCTAAACGATTGGTAAAGAACCTGAATTCAAGACCAACTTCTAATTCGTCTCGAGTTCCACCCAGAAGAGTCGCATTAGCCTGTGTGTTAGGTACAGAGAAAGTAGCATTACCCCCATAAGGATTTCCTACGTTATAAAAACTTGTTGTTTGATAAGGATCAGGGAAAATGGGTGCCTGTGAAAAGCCTCCCCTAAGTTTTGCGAAAGAAACTTGATTTCCAAAATTTAGAAGTTGGTCAATTAAGAAGCTACCCGATAGACCTATTGTTTCAATACGGTTATCATCAGAATTAGCACTAGAGCCCCAGTCCAAACGATAAGAGGCATCAAGATAAAACATACTTTTGTAACCCAGGGATATTTGGGCAAAATTTGACATCAACTTAAATTCGCTCAGGGTTCCAGTGTAATTGGGTCTGTCAACTGATGTAGCAATATTATAAAAATCAGGGACAGATAAACCACCCACAGTACTAGCACTGATCTGATTGAATCTATTTTGTTGCATTTGGTAACCAACCAGAGCGTTGACATCTAAATCATTAAACCTTTTGTTGTAGGTAGCTTGTCCATAAATTTCATTTTGTATAAACCTAAAGTTGCTTTCAGAAAAAGAGGGCAAATCTAGACCTCCAAAAGCCACTCGTGAATTTGAAATAAAATTATTGAAACGCCTTCTGACCTCGACATTAAACTTAAGATTTTCATTGAATTCATAATTTAGCCCCATGTTTCCAAAAGCAACATCCTTTCTCTGTATACTTTTATTATTATCGGGAACAAAATGAGGGGCATTCCAATAAAGAGGTGTAGCATCTCTGACAGATTTAGAATTCCAACTGTAATAATTTCCTTCAAAAAAATAGTTTCTTTTTAGTCGATCCATATCCAACTGACGTTGCCACCATTGGTTGAAATTGGCTCCCAGTCCATAGTAGCCGTTTTCAGGTTGGTTGGCTGTTTCTCTAAACTGATAATTAAGAGAGGAGTAGAAATCAAAACTATCACTTAAATCTACAGAGGCTATGATATTAAAGTCTATTTGATCTCTTTTAGCTTCTGGAAAAACAAGTGTTTGAGACAAATTTCTTACTGAGGATCGTATGTTATAATTATCACCTCCTTTGGTATACGCCAAAGTAGTATTATTTGTTATTCCAGTATCATAAAAATTCCGGATATTGTTTGGATTGGGTTCCCATGGACGTAATTGTCCAAATTCAGGATGACCTGGAATCCAGCTGTCCCAGTGACGAACTAAAGTACCGTCAAGTTTAGGGCCCCAAGATTCATCGGCCGCATAATATGGAATTTTTTGACCCTCAAAAGCTGCCCAAGAAGCTGGGTCAGTGGCAGGGTTATATTCAAATGTGTCCCAATCTGTGTAATATCCACCGCCATACTCGTTTTGATATTCTGGTAATAGTGCAACAGAAGTTACGTTAGTAGTATGATCTACTGTGAACGTAGACTCTCCATCTTTTGCTTTTTTACTAGTTACAATAACAACTCCGTTTAACGCATCTGCACCATAAAGTGCAGTTGCAGCAGCCCCTTTTAATACTGAAATATTTGCTATGTTATCCGTATTAATGTCGGTCATTGAATTTACTTTAATACCGTCAACCACATAGAGGACACCAGTTTCCCCCCTCAACCTAAGGAAACCAGCATCAAAGTTGGAAGAGGAACCACCAATCATCTGAACACCAGCAACTTTACCGGATAGGGTTACATTTAAGTCCACTTCTTTAGATTGCACCAATGTTTCACCTTGAACTGATTGTTGGGCATAACCCAATGATTTCTTTTCACGGCTTACCCCAAGGGCAGAGACCACAATCTCATCTAATTGTGTGCCGGCAATAAGAGTAACACTCGTATCATCCTGACCTACGATGAGCGACTGTGATTGATAACCAACATAGCTAATTACTAATACATCACCGTCAGAAGCCATAATGGAATAATTTCCATCAAAATCAGTTGTTACACCTGTGGTAGTCCCTTCAATAAGAACTGTAGCACCAGGAAGTGGCAGGCCCTGGTCATCAGAAATTACACCAGTTACTGTTTGTTGCGCAATGGCTAAATTAGTAGTCATAAAAAGCAACAAAATAAATTTTATCATTTTGCTCATAACATTTAATATAGTTAACAATAACACAAAAATATTAATATAATATTAATACCAACTTTGTTTCGCGATTTATTCTTCTAAAATCAAACTTTATACTTAGTTATTATAAAGTCCAGTAAAGAAACAATTAGCTTAGATAAAACACTATTAGATTAAAGTTTAGGTCGATGAAAAAAAAAATCTTAATTTTTTGTTAAAAAAGAAAATAAGCATTAGTTTTGATTTACAATAACCATAATAAAATTTAATAACAAAGTAATATATTAGAAACTACACCCAAATCCGCCGTAACATAATTTTTAGTTCTGGAATAATTCGTTAACCATATATAATACACAAACTATGAAACAAATGAGAAATTTTATTCTTGTAGCCATTGTTGTTTCGATGTCATCTTTATTGACATTTGCTCAGCAATCAGTTTCTGGGACTGTTCTCGACTCCGACGGAAATCCATTACCTGGTGTAAACGTCGTTATAGAAGGAACATCCCAAGGTACTACAACTGATTTTGATGGTAATTATCAAATATTAGCTGAAAATGGAAACACTATTGTCTTTTCATACATAGGTTTTCAAGATCAACTTTTAATAGTTGGCGAGGCAGAATCTTACGACGTTGAAATGATTTTAGGAAACCAACTAAGTGAGGTTGTTGTTTCAGCCCTTGGATCTGTAAAAGAAAATAGAGCGTTAGGATACTCAATCCAAACTGTTCAAGGCGAGAACATCGACAATGCAAAGGAAACTAATATCATTAACTCATTGCAAGGTCAAATAGCCGGTGTCCAAATACAAGGTTCTCCCTCAACATTAGGAGGATCTTCCAGGATTACAATTAGGGGATCAAACTCATTTTTAGGAAACAATCAACCTTTATTTGTTATAGATGGTGTCCCAGTTGATAATTCAAACTTTGCCTCTAATTCTCAGCAAAGTGGTTTTGGCAATGGGGCTTACGATTATGGTAACATGGCAGGTGATATCGACCCATCTACTGTAAAGAGCATGAGTGTTTTAAAAGGAGCAGCTGCAACAGCTCTTTACGGTTCACGAGGAGCAAATGGTGTTATATTAATAACCACCAAAGATGGCTCAGGTGCTAAAAGAGGTATAGGAGTTTCGATTAATTCTAGTGTCACTTTTGATCAAGTGGATAACCTCATTCCTATGCAGCAAATGTATGGTGGTGGTTCAACTAATTCTAATTACCCCCACGGATTCTCAGAATTAATACAAGATGGAACCACTTATTTATATCCCAATTACAAAAAAGATGGTGCATGGGGACCAAAGTATGATCCTAATGTCTTAGTTAGACACTGGGACTCGTGGGATCCTACAGCCGCTAATTACAAAGAAACACGTCCTTGGATTGCTCCAGAAAATGGTTTTGAGGAGTTTTTTGAAACCGGTGTTACTGTTAATAATACCATCGCTTTCGAGGGTGCCAATGATAAGGGCAGCTTTAGACTTGGCTACACTAATTTGGATCAAACAGGAACCCTTCCCCAGTCAAACTTGCAACGTAATTCATTAAGTTTAAATTCAAATTACAATTTAACAGATAAACTGAAAGCAGGTATTTCAATGAATTATGTAAATACAACTGCTGATGGTAGAAATGCGACTGGATATTTCAACAATAATCCAATGCAAGCATTTAATCAATGGTGGCAAACTCAATTGGATATTGAAAGATTAGAAAATAATCAAGACAATGGTTTAGGTCAGCAATACACTTGGAATCCTGTTGGACCAATAGTAGATCCAGATACAAAACAACTTGTAGAGTGGAATGCAAATCCTAATTATTTTGATAACCCCTACTGGATTCGTAACAATTATCTACAAGAAGATGTCAGAAATAGGCTGTTCGGGAATGCCAATTTGAGCTATCAATTGACAGAAGATCTATCAATAGCTACTCAGTTTAGTACTGATTGGTATCAATTCAGCATTCGAGAAGGCACACCATTACGATCTGTTGATTTATCGTCTTATTCTGAAACTGAAAGAAAATTTCAAGAGACCAACATGGATGTTCGTTTAAATTACATTAAGGATATCAATGATGACCTAAGTATTACTGCTTTCGTAGGTGCCAATAGAATGAAATCTTTATCGAGTAGAACATCAATTAGTACAAATGGGGGAATCGTTGTAGATAAATTCTTCAATATAGCTAATTCTGGAGACAATCCTTCTGCCACAACTTATCAACAAGATAGAGGAATTAATAGTGTCTATGGATCTGTTTCTTTAGGCTTTAAAGAGTTGATTTATTTAGACGTGGCAGCCCGAAACGACTGGTCGTCTACACTGCCTGAAACAGACAACAGTTATTTTTATCCTTCAACCTCATTGAGTTTTGTATTTTCTGAAGTGATAGAGACCAGCTTAATAAACTTTGGTAAAGTAAGGGTAAGTAGAGCTCAAGCAGGAAACGATGCTGATCCTTACCGATTAACAGACGTTTTTTCTCCTCAACCGCCTAATTTCGGTTCGAATCCACTTTACAGGGTACCCAGTGCCAAAAATAATCCAAACCTAAAAAATGAGCTTACTACCGAAATCGAATTTGGGCTTGATCTAAGATTACTTGACAATAAACTATTTATTGATGCGGCTTACTATGACAGAAATACTACAGATCAGATCTTTTCAGTTTCTTCATCTTCAGCGACAGGATATTCTTCTAGTATATTAAATGCCGGAGAAATGAGAAATTGGGGCTGGGAATTTCAGCTTTCAGGTACACCCATACAAACCGCAGATTTTACATGGACAGTTGGTGTAAATTATACACTTCTAAACAATGAGGTAGTTGAATTATATGAAGGAGTTGAAAATATTGCAGTTGGTGGCACGTGGGCTGCTAATACAAGAATTGCTAAAGGTTACCCTTATATGTCATTATGGGGCCAAGACTACACTTATGTAAACGGAAGACCAGTTGTTGGAGCAAACGGGATGTATGTTCCCACGGCTTCCAGAGAATATCTTGGAACAGCCATAGCTGACGCAGTTGGTGGTTTTAGCACTTCATTTAAGTACAAAAACATCAACCTTTCCGCATTATTTGACTTCCAGCAAGGAGGCATCATGCACTCTACATCTTTGCAATGGTCAAAATATTCTGGGATGCATCCAGATACTGTAGCCTTTAATGGTGAATCGGATACCAGAGTAAATGGTATGATTCTACCTGGTGTTACAGAAACTGGAGCAGAAAACACAACTAGTGTTAATCCACAAGATTATTATCAAAGCATGTGGAGATTCGCCGCTCCAAACACTTATGAGGCTAGTTATTTGAAATTCAGAGAGCTCAGGTTAAGTTATACTTTTCCAAACTCTGTTTCTGAATTAATTTCTGTTGAAAATTTGGATATCAGTTTCTTTGGAAGAAACATTGCAATATTGTCATCAGATATTCCCTACATTGACCCGCAAATTATTACTGGATCTGGGAATAATCAAGGTCTTGAAAATGCTCAAGTACCCTCTACTCGATCATTTGGTCTCAATTTAAGAGCAAACTTTTAAAATTAAAGAAAAATGAAATTATATAAATTAATTTTCGCAAGTGCATTATTTTTTACAGCTGTAATCAGCTGTGACGATTTTGGAGATCTCAATGTAGATCCAAACTCTGCTACTGCTGTTGACCCTTCCAATTTGGTCTCTTTTGCACAATTCACCATGTATGATTTAATCCATGGAAGAGCATTAAATATGGAACACGGCAAACTGATGGTACAACACTGGGCTCAAAATGAGTATGCTGAAGAATCACGTTATCAGTTTGGCCCAGGTGTTGCCAATAATGCTTGGTTTTCCTTCTACACTGATGTTCTTAAGGAACTTGAAGTTGCTAAGGAATTGATCGGGGCTCAGAGTATTGCTGAAAACGTAAAAGCTAACCAGCAAGCTATCATTGACATTCTAAAGGTAAATGCTTACATGCTTTTAACGGATACTTTTGGAGATATTCCTTATAGCCAAGCAATCAATGATGAATTTGATAGCCCAGCTTATGATGCTCAAGAGGCTGTGTATTCAGGAATGATGAGTACTTTACAATCAGCCGCTACATCAATAGATCCAAGCGCTCCCTCTTTCTCAAGTGGTGATATCATATATGATGGTAGTATTTCTCATTGGAAAAGATTTGCCCATTCCTTATTGTTGAGATTGTCATTAAGAGTTTCTGATGCTTCACCATCTTTAGCTTCGCAGTATGCTGCTGTAGCTGCCTCTGATTTGATCACCTCGCATGCAGACGAGCCAAGATTCATCTTTGACTCTGCACCCGACAGATCAAATCCAATGTGGAGAGACAAAGTCTTAGGTAGTCGTGATGACTTTTGTATAAGTGAAGAATTAGTTACAATATTAAATAACCTAAACGATCCGCGGTTGGCCATGTTTGCTGATCCAGCACCTGGAAATACTGATATTGTAGGCATGCCTTATGGTTTAGATGACAACAGTGCTTCTGTGCTAAAGTCCAGTACTTCTAGACCACATGCTGATCTTCTTGCTAACACGGCTCATCATGTCATCATTTCTTTATCTGAAGTTAAGTTTTTGTTAGCTGAGGCCTATCAAAGGGGTATTTTAACAGGGAATGCTGAAACAGCTTATAATGAGGCTGTGACTGCTTCAATGCAATATTGGGGCATTACAGATGCTGCAGCTATAGAAGGTTATTTATCGGCTAACTCTTATGATGAAGCAAATTGGAAAGCTTCAATCGGGCTTCAAAAATGGATTTCACTCTATACAAGTGGTACAGAAGCTTGGGCTGAATGGAGAAGATTAGATCAACCAGTTCTTACTCCTTCTGTTAATGGAGTAATACCAACTATTCCAGTAAAACTAAATTATCCTCAGTCAGAGGAAGATTCAAATGGATCTAACCTTGGTGCTGTTTCGTCTGATCCAACCTCTATAGTTCAAAAGGTTTGGTGGGACGTAAATTAATTCAGTTCTTACTTTAGAATAATCTAATTAAAAAAAACCTCATGTTTACATGAGGTTTTTTTGTGGCCATAATCTTTTAATAAGAATCAAAAATGAATAGGTTTGAAGATGACTTCCATTCTATATTGATAAGTGAAACCAGAGTAAATTTGTTTGAATAAAAAAATAGCATAGAAGTCTTAGTTTAAATTATCCATATATTCGACTAATTCCCTTGAATAATCGACCCCATTAAAGTCATCCTGATTATTTTTTAAAAAAGTTTTAAAGTATTTTTATCAATGTAATTACTGTTGTTTGAGAGTTAGTGGCAATTCATATTCTCTTTTTTGACTTTCCCTTTATGGCAGTAATCAAAATGACCCCCATTTGCTCCTGTAGACCATGTAAAGCTTCGGTGGCAGCTACTTTTAAAACCGAGACTGAAGCGATGTTTTCAGGATTTATATCCATTTCTGCATTTCAAAAATCAACACCCTCTCTTTCCCTTTGAGTGTCAAGACTATTTCCAGTTTCATTATTAATAGGCATAACATCCACTTCGAAAAAGGATTGGTTAGAAACTGATTAAGATTAATATCCTCCTGTAACATCATTTACAGAACCTCAGGTAGTATTAAAAGATTGAATGTCTGGACCAGCAACTTCAGTCTGTAAAGCTTTTATTAGATTTAATGATTTGATATCTTAAATAGATAATTCATCTATAGTTTGTAATGAATAACCTAAAAAATTTTTGTTCGCCTGAGATGCCAAAGAACTTACTTAGTCTGCTTCCTAGTTTTAAAAACAACAGCATAAGTATCGGATTGACCAATGATAAGGCTTTTGGAAGCTAGCGTAACTAAGGACTTAAACAGATCCTTCGTAAACTTACAAGGAAAAATTTCCATCAAAATCAGAGGTAGTTCAATGGTTTGAATTTTTAATTTAAATATTGGCTCCTAAAAGCGGAAGAATATTTTTGTCGTTTGCTATCCCCATAATTATTTTTTTGTTGAGCCTAGCATGTGTCTGTTCCTAACAATAAGTAGAAAGTAATATTTTTCGATAATTAGGTTTGGTTTGGTTAAACATTAAATATTTCTCAGTTTCTAATATCTTAAAGTTTTGTTAAATGGGAATCAGGACTGACCAAAAAGAAAAATTGAAATAAAGCAGTATGATCAATATTTATAATTAAAATTAGAAAATTTCTTCCAATATAAATTTTGTATTTTTCTTTAAATTGAGTTTAAAAAATTATGTAGATAGGACTCAACTGAATCAAAAAAAGGGGATGTTCTTTTTGATTTAGCAACAACATATAATCGAACCAACAAAAGCCTAGACTATTTGGTCTTCACAATATAATTTTAGTTATTCTTTAAAGATTTGATTTTGCTCTAAAAAAATTGTTAAAATTTCAAGGTAATTAGGTTTGAATAAAATAAAATAATCTCTACATTTGCACGCCCATAAATTGAGGAATTAAATAATTGTATGCCAACAATTGCACAACTTGTAAGAAAAGGAAGAGTATCGATTACCAAGAAGAGTAAATCGGCTGCTTTGGATTCGTGTCCACAAAAGCGCGGTGTGTGTACAAGAGTGTACACCACAACGCCTAAAAAACCTAATTCGGCGATGAGAAAAGTTGCCCGAGTGCGCTTGACTAATGGAAAAGAAGTTAACGCCTACATTCCCGGAGAAGGACACAACCTCCAAGAGCACTCGATAGTATTGGTTCGAGGCGGAAGAGTAAAAGATTTACCGGGAGTACGTTATCACATTGTTAGAGGTGCACTTGATACTGCTGGAGTAGAGGGTAGATTGCAACGCCGTTCAAAATATGGTGCGAAAAGACCTAAAATCTAGTGTGAAACGTATTAAGTGAATCATGAGAAAAAAACAATCTAAAAAACGTCCCTTATTACCCGACCCGAAATTTAATGACCAATTGGTTACCCGTTTTGTAAACAATTTGATGTGGGACGGAAAAAAATCAGTTGCCTTTTCAATTTTCTATGATGCAATTGAAATTGTTGAACAACGCAAACAAGAAGAGGAAAAATCAGGATTAGAGATTTGGAAAGAAGCTCTTTCTAATGTAATGCCCCATGTTGAGGTGCGAAGCAGAAGAGTTGGTGGGGCTACCTTTCAAATACCAATGCAAATCCGTCCTGACCGAAAGGTTTCTCTTGCTATGAAATGGCTTATTACAGCAGCAAGAAAGCGCAATGAAAAATCAATGGCCTTGAGAATGGCTAACGAGGTACTAGCCGCTTCAAAAGAAGAGGGTGCTGCCGTAAAAAAACGAGTAGATACTCACAAAATGGCCGAAGCAAACAAAGCTTTCTCACATTTTAGATTTTAATTCCAACTATATTTTAGAGTAGAAAAACATGGCAAGAGATTTAAAATTTACAAGGAATATTGGAATCGCAGCGCACATTGATGCCGGCAAAACGACCACCACAGAACGTATATTGTTTTACACGGGGGTGAGTCATAAAATAGGGGAGGTACACGATGGTGCAGCCACGATGGATTGGATGGAACAAGAGCAAGAGCGAGGAATTACTATCACTTCTGCGGCTACTACTTGTACTTGGAATTTCCCATCTGACCAAGGCAATCCAACCGCTGATTCAAGACCATATCATTTTAACATTATAGACACTCCCGGTCACGTAGACTTTACAGTAGAAGTAAACCGATCTTTACGAGTTCTCGATGGATTGGTTTTTTTGTTTTCTGCAGTAGACGGGGTAGAACCACAGTCAGAAACAAATTGGCGTTTAGCTGATAACTATAAAGTACCACGCATTGGGTTTGTGAATAAAATGGACCGTCAAGGGTCAAACTTCCTAAATGTATGTGCCCAAGTTCGCGATATGTTGAAATCTAACGCAGTGCCCTTAGTACTCAATATTGGTGATGAAGAAGATTTTAGAGGTATTGTTGATCTAGTAACCAATAAAGGAATCGTATGGCATGATGATAAATTAGGTTCTACCTATGATGAAATACCTATTCCAGACGACCTTAAAGAAGAAGCTGAGCAACTCAGGGGCCAACTTATTGAAGCGGTTGCTGAATATGATGAAGCTCTTTTAGAAAAGTTTTTTGAAGATCCTGACAGTATAAGCCCAGATGAAATTCATGCTGCATTGCGAGCTGCTACTCAAGATATGAGTATCATTCCAATGATTTGTGGCTCATCATTTAAAAATAAAGGTGTTCAATTTTTGTTAGATGCCGTTTGTCGTTATTTGCCCTCTCCAGATGACAAAGAAGCTATTGTTGGAACTGACCCTAAATCAGAAAGTGAGATTTCTAGAAAACCCACTGTTCAAGAACCCTTTTCTGCATTGGCTTTCAAAATAGCCACTGACCCTTTTGTAGGAAGATTAGCTTTTTTCCGTGCATATTCCGGAAGATTAGATGCCGGATCCTATGTATTGAACAACAGAAGCGGAAATAAAGAACGCATTTCAAGGATCTATCAGATGCATTCTAACAAACAAAATTCCATTGATTTTATTGAAGCGGGTGATATAGGGGCTGCAGTTGGATTTAAAGATATCAAAACTGGAGACACATTATCTGCTGAAAATGCACCTATTGTTCTTGAGAGTATGGAGTTTCCAGACCCTGTGATCGGTATTGCTGTTGAACCTAAAACAAAAGCTGACGTTGATAAATTAGGAATGTCTCTTGCTAAGTTGGCAGAAGAAGACCCTACTTTTCAAGTTAAAACAGATGAGGCTTCTGGTCAGACAATTATTTCTGGGATGGGAGAATTGCATCTTGATATTATAGTCGACCGTTTAAGGAGAGAGTTTAAAGTGGAAGTTAATCAAGGACAACCACAAGTAGAATATAAAGAAGCACTCACGGCTCAGGCGAATCACCGAGAGGTTTATAAAAAGCAAACAGGAGGCCGTGGAAAATTTGCTGATATTGTTTTTACTATTGAGCCCGTAGATGAAGTAAAATCTGGTCTTGATTTCGTCAACGAGATTAAGGGTGGAAATATTCCAAAAGAATACATCCCATCTGTTGAAAAAGGATTTAAGGAAGCAATGAAAAATGGTCCCCTTGCTGGCTTTGAGATTGATGCCATGAAGATCACTTTGAAAGATGGTTCTTTTCATCCAGTAGATTCGGACTCTCTTTCTTTTGAATTAGCAGCAAAATTAGGATTCAAGAAGTCTGCCCGTGCGGCACGCGCTGTAATCATGGAACCCATTATGAAGTTAGAAGTGCTAACTCCAGAAGAAAACATGGGAGATATCGTAGGCGATTTAAATCGCCGAAGAGGACAAGTAAATTCTATGGATGATCGTGCTGGATCAAAAGTAGTTAAGGCTCAAGTCCCTCTATCTGAAATGTTTGGTTATGTTACTTCCCTAAGAACTTTATCTTCTGGTAGAGCTACTTCTACAATGGAATTTTCACATTATGCAGAAACACCACAAAATATTTCTGAAACTGTGATTGCAGATATTAAAGGAAATCAAAACGATTAACGTTTCGCAAACATGAGTCAAAAAATTAGAATAAAATTAAAGTCATACGATCACAATTTGGTAGATAAATCTGCCGATAAGATTGTCAAGACTGTAAAAACAACAGGTGCTGTAGTTACAGGGCCTATTCCATTGCCTACTCACAAAAAAATATTTACAGTATTGCGATCACCTCACGTGAACAAAAAATCAAGGGAGCAATTTAAGTTGTGTTCTTACAAACGTCTTTTGGATATCTATAGTTCTTCTTCGAAGACTATTGATGCTTTAATGAAGCTAGAGCTTCCAAGTGGCGTAGAAGTAGAAATTAAAGTTTAACAATAAAAACAAAATAATGTCTGGGTTAATTGGAAAAAAAATTGGCATGACTAGCCTTTATAATGAGCAAGGAAAAAATATTCCTTGTACCGTTCTAGAGGTAGGTCCGTGTGTGGTTACCCAAGTCAGAACCGAAGAGGTTGACGGGTATAATGCACTGCAACTTGGTTTCGATGACAAGGCAGTAAAACGCACTTCAAAGGCAGCAGAAGGTCATTTTAAAAAGGCCAATACAGCTCCAAAGAAGAAGGTTGTTGAATTCCAAGATTTTAAAACAGATTACAAACTTGGTGACATGATTACTGTGGAGCATTTCATAGAAGGTGAATTTGTCGATGTGACAGGAACTTCTAAGGGAAAAGGGTTTCAGGGTGTTGTGAAACGCCATGGGTTTGGGGGCGTAGGTCAAGCCTCTCACGGTCAGCACAACCGACTTAGAGCACCGGGTTCAATTGGTGCTGCGTCCTATCCTGCTCGTGTTTTTAAGGGTATGCGAATGGCCGGAAGAATGGTAACTGATCGTGTTAAAGTAGAAAACCTAAAAGTGGTTAAAGTTGTAC
>CEOF01024902.1_pt1 | contig 14532 bp, 15 predicted proteins | sample 361311 | NCBI WGS metagenome assembly CEOF01 (sample SAMEA2619667, study PRJEB7988) | marine metagenome | biome: marine biome (ENVO:00000447); feature: surface water layer (ENVO:00002042); material: "saline water (ENVO:00002010), including plankton (ENVO:xxxxxxxx)" | depth 5 m
TTTAAAAGATCAGATGTAAATTTATTTTTTGAATTTCCAATTTCTATTGCAGACGCAGCTCTTGGAACAACGATAGAAATACCAACAATTGAAGGTAAAAAGGCAAAAATTAAAATTCCTGATGGTACTCAAGATGGAAAACAATTTAGACTAAAAGGTAAGGGTATGCCTTTTATGAGAAGAGGAGATTATGGAGACTTATATGTTCAAATTAAAACTGAGGTTCCAGTATATTTAAACAAAGAACAAAAAGAACTATTAGAAAAGTTTAGAAAAATAGAAAATGAAAAATCTAATCCAAGTATAAAAAAATTTTTCGAAAAAGCAAAAAGTTTTTGGAACATTTAAATTATGGGGTTAGAACAAATAATCCCAACAATCTTTTTAATATCAATTTTGTTAATGATAATCCCAGGATTTTTAAGATCAAATTTAAAAAAGAAACTTTTTTTTAAAAATTTATTTATTTGGTCTATAATTGTTGTCTTGGTTGTGGTATCTTCTTTTCTTATCTTGAAATGAAAAAAATAAATCTAGCTGTAACAGGATGTATGGGCCGAATGGGCCAACAAATTATTAAATCCTCAAGATTAGATAAAAATTTTAAGGTTGTTTCTCTCACTGAAGGAAAAAGGATAAATAAAAAGATTAATGGGATTAAAGTAGAGATAAATAATAATCAAGCATTTAAAAAAGCAAACGTAATTATAGATTTTACAATTCCAAAATGTACTTTCGAAGTTTTAAAAATAGCGTCGAGATTAAAAAAAAGAGTTGTGATAGGTACTACTGGTTTTACAAAAAAAGAAGAGAATTTAATTAAAAAATTTTCAAAAAAAATTCCAATTTTAAAAGCAGGAAATATGAGCCTTGGGATTAATCTCTTAATGTATTTAACAGAAATAACATCTAAATCCCTTGGAAAAAAATTTTTAAGTAAAGTTTACGAAGTCCATCATAAATATAAAAAAGACTACCCATCTGGAACAGCCTTAATGTTAGGTAAAGGAGTGGCTATAGGAAAAAATAAGGATTTTTACGATCTATTAGGAAAAAAATATTTAAATAAAAAAAATTTTCCTTATGGAAACAAAATTAATTTTAATTCAATAAGAAAAGGTGAAATTATTGGCGAACATGAAGTAAAATTCTCAAGTGGTAAAGAAATAATTACTTTAAATCATGAAGCTTTTGATAGAGCCCTTTATTCTGATGGAGCTTTGTTAGCAGCTAAATGGATAATTGGTAAAAAGCCTGGCCTTTATTCAATGAGAGATCTTCTGAATTTTAAATAATGAACGAAATTCAACGGGCTAAAAAAATTTTAAAAATTTTAAACAAAACTTATCCTAAAATAACCGTACCATTAAAAAGCAGAAATGTTTTTACTCTTTTAATATCAGTACTTCTTTCTGCTCAATGCACAGATAAAAACGTAAATAATGTAACTAAAAAAATTTACAAAAAATATTATATGCCTCATCATTTTAAAAGATTAGGCAGAAAAAGGATTGAAAAATTAATCCAAAAAATCGGTATTTTTAGAATTAAAGCCAAAAGCATTTATAATCTCTCAAAATTATTAATTAAAAACCATAAAGGTAAAGTACCAAAGACTTATGAAGAACTTGAAAAACTTCCAGGTGTAGGCCATAAAACAGCAAGTGTTGTTATGTCTCAAGGATTTGGCTTTCCAGCATTTCCAGTAGATACTCATATACATAGGCTGGCTCAAAGATGGGGATTAACTAATGGAAAAAATGTGATTCAAACCGAAAAAGATTTAAAAAGATTATTTCCAAAAAAAAGATGGAATGATCTTCATCTTAAAATTATTTATTATGGAAGGGAATATTGTAAAGCAAGTAACTGTTATGGATTAACTTGTAAAATATGTGTCAGTTGTTATCCTAAAAGAAAAAAATCTATATTAACAAAAAAAGCTTAATTATGAAAATCTTAGGTATAGGCAATGCAATTATAGATGTAATTTGTAAAGTTTCTGATGAATTTTTGGCTTCTAATTCTTTGACAAAAAGTACAATGAAATTAGTTAATGAGAATGAATTTAAAAATTTATTATCTTCACTAACTGTAGAAGATACAGTTTCTGGAGGATCGATTGCAAATTCAATAGTTGGGTTATCTCAATTAGGAAATGATGTGGGGTTTATTGGAAAAATAAATAATGATGAATTTGGGAAAAAATATGAAGAGGGCTTAAAAAAAGAAAAGGTAAAATTTTTATATTCAAAGAAGGATGAATTAGTCCCTACTGGGACTTGTTTAATATTGGTAACCCCTGACTCGGAGAGAACTATGTGTACTTTTTTAGGTATCGCGGGAAAAATAAGTGAAAAAGACGTTGATGAAAAGATAATTAAAGATAGTAAATTAATATTTTTAGAGGGTTATTTGTGGGATCAAGGTGAGCCTAAAAAGGCATTTGATAAAGCTATAAAAAATTCAAATAAAACAGCGATGTCATTATCAGATTTATTTTGTGTAGAAAGACATAAATCTTTTTTTTTAGATTTAGTTAAAAATAAAATCGATATTATTTTTGCAAATGAGCAAGAAATAATGTCTTTAATTAATGCAAAAAAATTTAATGAGGTTATTTATTTTGCAAAAGATTTAAACAAAGATATAATAATCACTAGAGGAGTAAAAGGTTCTATGATTGTCCACAAAAAATCTGTTTATGAATATCCAGCAAAATCTAATCTAAAAATACTTGATTTAACAGGTGCAGGTGATCTTTTTGCAGCTGGCTTTCTGAATGGATACATTAATGAATTTCCGATAACTCAATGTTTAGAACAAGGAACAGAAATGTCTTCTAAGGTAATACAAATTTTAGGAGCTAGAATTTAATGAGTAACAAAAAAATATATAAACTATTTGCGACACCAGTTTTTGAATGCAAATTAGATAATTTTGAAAACTTAAATTTAGAACTTGAGAAATATATTTATAATTTAAAAAAAGAGGATGAAAAAGGACTTAAGTTATCTAATGGTGGCGGAGGTTGGCATTCACCATATTTTGAAATTACCAAAAGTGAAGTTGTGAAGAAATTTTTAAATCTTCTTTCTCCTCACTTATTTGAAATTATAACTAAAGATTATGGTTGGAAATGTAATCCAGAACAGATTAGATTTGAAGGAATGTGGTCAGTAATTAATACAAAAAATTCTTACAATATTCGCCATTTTCATCCTAACTGTCATTTAAGTGCAGCTTATTATGTAAAAGCAAAGGAAAATTGTGGAAAAATAAAATTTTTTGATCCACTTGACCAAAAATTAATTAAATCCCCAACAAAATCAAAAACTACAGATCTGTCAGCTGAAGTTGTGAATTTTACCCCCAATGAAGGAGATCTGTTAATTTTCCCATCATATCTTCACCATTCTGTTGAAGAAAATTTATCGGGAGAAGACAGAATTGTAATTAGTTTTAACGTGGATATTCAAAAATAAATTTTTTCTTAAAAAAAATATCCTTCTTTATTGCTTGATATAAACTTGGCATCTTTAAATTCGGTCTCAATTTTTTTTCTTAATCTATATATATGTGTTTCCACTGTATGAGTTTCCAAATCACTTTTATATTTCCATATTTTTTTTTGAAGATTTAATGTTTTTTGTGGTTTTTGATTAGAAGAAAGAAAAAGAATTATTTCTAGTTCCTTTTCTGTCAATTTAATTTTTTTTTCATCTTTCTTGATAGTTTTATCATTCAAATTTAAAATATACTGTTTTACTTTTATTTCTGATTTTAATTGATAGTTAATTTTTAAAAATAATAAGTTAATTTTTTCGATAATTTTTATTATCGGTATGGGAAAATTATCTAAGACAATAAGCTTACTTTTATCTAAGTATTTAAGTTTATTAACTTCTTCTAAAGAATAAGATAAAAATATAGAATTGGGCTCTACAGGAAAGTTATTGAATTCTAAATCATTTTTATTAATTTCAAATACATTAAAATCGAATAAAGCTTTAACCTCGTTAAAAATATCGTACAATGATTTAGAATTGATAATAAAAATATTTTTTTTATTCATATTGTATAATGATAATTTTTCTCAAAAACAAACATACTCTTAAAGTCGATGACTTTCAATTTAGATGTAGTATTGGGAAAAATGGTATCAAAAAAAACAAGAAGGAGGGAGACAAATCTACGCCAAAAGGTACCTTTAGATTAAATAATGTTTATTACAGGCCTGATAGAGTTAACTCATTCAATTGTGCAATTAAAAAAACAAAGATAAAAAAAAATATGGGTTGGTGTGATGACCCTAAAAATAAATTTTATAATAAACTCATTAAAATAAATAGTAAGATTAAACATGAAAAATTATTTAGAAAAGATAGTAAATACAATTATTTAATTGAATTAGATTATAACAAAAAAAAAGTAGTACCTTTTAGTGGAAGTGCTATTTTTCTTCACTTGACCAAAAACTATAAGCCAACCGCTGGCTGTGTTGCAATAAATAAAAATGATATGGAAATTTTGTTAAAAATAATTAAAAATAAGACTTTTATAAAAATCTCTTAATTTCGCATACCAAAAATTTTTGATCCTATTCTTAAAAAAGTAGAACCATTTCTTGCTGCTTCTTCAAAATCATTTGACATTCCCATACTCAATTCATCTAATTGAATTTTATTAGCTAGCTCTTTTAATTTCTTAAAAAAAATTTCTGGATCTCTATTTACTGGTGGTAAACACATTAATCCAATAATATTTAAATTTAAGTTTAAAGTACATTCTTTATAAAATTCTTCTAATTCAGATAAAGTTATTCCACTTTTTTGTATCTCGTTATCAAAATTGATTTGAATAAAAATTTTTAATTTTTTGTTTTTCTTCACTTCTTCCTTTGAAATCTTTTCAGCTAATTTAAAATTATCTAGAGAGTGAAGATAATCAAAAAGAGGCAATAAAAACCTTACTTTATTAGTTTGAACTTTACCTAACATATGTAAATTTATGTTTTGAAATTTATTTTTTATTTTTGTCCATTTTTCTACAGCCTCTTGAACTTTGTTTTCTCCAAAATCTTTATGACCATGTTCTAATAAAGGGAGAATTTTTTCGATTGAAAATGTTTTACTAACAGCAATAATTTTAGGCACTGTTTTATCAGCACTAGATTTTGAAACATTTAATTTATTTTTAACGTTAAGTAAGTTATTAATTGATTTATGCATACAGGTTCATTCAAATTATTTTGTTATATTGATTGCTTTGATAAATCATTAATATACAAATTATCAAAAACAACCTCAGTAATATATAGAAATTATGACGAAGATTTAAACATAAAAACAGTTTTGAAGATTAAAAAGGCTTGCAATAATAGAAATATAAAATTTTATCTCAGTAATAATATCAAGACAGCTATAAAGCTTAATTTAGATGGGGCATACATACCATCTTTTAATAAAGATTTATCAGTAAATTCTTATAGTTTTAAAAAAAATTTTTTACTATTAGGCTCAGCCCATAATTTAAAAGAAATAAGATTAAAAGAACAACAAAATATAGATTTTATTTTTTTATCTCCTTTATTTACTTCCAAAAAAAACAAAAAATGTTTAGGAATATATAAGTTTTTAAGACTTAAAAATTTAACAAGAAAAAAAATGATTTGCTTAGGTGGAATAAATTCTAGAAATTTAAAAATGACGAATTTCTTAAGCTGTTATGGTGTAGCTTCCATCTCATTTTTTAAGAATTAATTAATAAAATATATGGTTAATAAATCAGATATTGAATTTATAAAATCAGAATATCAAAAAATTCAAAATTTATATATTAAAGGAGATTACAATAAAGTAATTGAAAAGACTAAAATAATTCTCAGAAAAGACTCCTCTCAAACAACCTTCTATAATTTGATAGGCCTATCATACTTACAATTAGGAAAATTTGAAATGGCAGAAAAAATTCTAAATTCTGGGCTTAAAGTTAACTCAAAATCTACAAGTATTTTATGTAACTTAGGTACCATATATAGAAATTGGGGAAAATTAGATGAAGCAGAAAAAAATTTCAAAAGAGTTTTGGATATAAATCCAAAAGACGTAAATGCTTTGGTAAATTATGCAAATTTAAAAAGAGATCTAAATAAAATCGAAGAGTCTTTAGAATTATATAATGAAGCATTTAAAATAAATAATAACAATGAAACTTTATTGATTAATTATGCTGGTGCTTATCAAATAGCTGGAAAATTTGAGATGTCAAAAGAGATTTTAAAAGGTTTACATGAAAAACATCCTAATAATATAATAGCTCATAAAATGTATAGCTCAGTTAACTTTTATAAAGAAAATGACGAACATCAGAAAATCATGATAGAAAAAGCTAGTGATCAAAATTTATCACCTGATGAAAAGACAACTTTATTCTTTTCAATAGCTAAATCATTTTCAGATCAAAAAAATCCTGCCAAATCATCAGAATATTTTATTAAAGCTAACAAGACAAAATTTTTAAATTTTAAAGAATATGATTTTAATTCTGAAAAAAAATTATTTAACAAAATCAAGAAAATTTTCAGTGATTATAAATTTATTTCTGATGACTCTAAGAAAAGTCCTGATCTAATATTTATTGTTGGTTTACCAAGGTCGGGTACAACATTAATTCATCAGATTGTTTCTTCACATTCTAAAGTTTTTGGTGCTGGAGAATTATCTATTCTAAGATCTTCTTTTTTAAATAAATTGGATGAGTTAGATTTTTTAAAAAAAATATTAGGTAATAGTGCTTCAGATATTTTGTTCAAAAAAGAAATTGCAAAAATAATACTTAACAAATTTAAATATTACGATAAAAAATCAATTATTTTAGATAAAGCACCTCTTAATTTTCTGTGGATAGGTTTTATCAAAATTTTATTTCCAAATTCAAAGATTATTCATAGCAAGAGAAATTTAAAAGATACTACTTTATCTATATATAAGAATGTTTTTGATGCTGCCTCTTTAGCCTGGACTTACGATCAAGACTGTTTAATTCAGTTTGTAAAATATTACAAAGATTTAATGAATTTTTGGCAAAATAGGATGCCTAATTTTATTTATGAGTGTGAGTACGAAAATCTTGTAAATAATAAAAATTTAGAAACTCAAAACTTGATAAAATTTTGCAATTTAGACTGGGAGGATAATTGTATTGATCATACTCAGAATGATACTGGTATTAAAACAGTTAGTATTGCTCAAGCAAGAAAGCCAATTTATAAAACTTCTGTAAATCTAAATGAAACTTATTCAAAATATTTAGAATTTTTAAATCAAATAGAAGAGTAAAAAAAAAGGCCCTATAAAAAATATAGGGCCTTTTAAAATTAAAATAAGTTTCTTTAATTAGAATGCAAAAGAAACTGCGATTTCAGTGTGCTCAGAAACATTATCTGCTGTATTAGCAATGTTTTTACCTTCGTTACTATGAGCTTTGATAGAAATACCACCCATTGAGTAACCTACTGAGAAACCTTCAACTTCTTGGTCATTTGCTTGACCATCAGCTTCTGTATCTTGCTCACCATAAGAAATTGATAGATTGTCATTCACAGCAAATGAAATACCAAACATATCAGTTTCATTGTCATTACTTGCTGTTGCTTCAAAATCGATTTCTGAATGTTGGTAACCAACTGTGATTGGACCAAATGCATATTTTAAACCATATGTATCATGTTCGTCCTTACCAAGATTAGTTCCTTTTTCACCAGTACCAGCAAAAACAGTTAATCCATCCATTGGAGTAGCTGTAACTGCGATTGATTGTGAACTTTCATTTGAACCAGCACCAGAGTTAGCACCGTCGTCGACGTTACCATCTGCTCCTGTACCATAACCAACGTTAATAGTCGCCATATCCATTGAGTATGTATAGTTGAAACCAGTGATACCACTGTCAACTTTACCTGCTAATCCTTCGTTAGAAGATGCTTCAGTGTCAATACCATTAGTTACTTCTTCGTCAGCTGTTGGCATCAAATCATCGATTTTACCAATACCTAGATCTCCAGAGTCTTCTTGGTAAGTTAATTTACCCATATCACCCATGTCGTATGTAAGTACTGTTGTTGACAATGTGCTACCTGCAGCAAAAGTATGAGCAAGTGAAATTGAGTGACCATTATCTAGTTCACCTGATCCACTTAATGATACAGATTTTTGAACACCAAATCTGTTACCATCATGTGCTACGTCTTCGTTTCCAGTATCTGCTGTGTAGGTAATTTTCGCGCCACCAGAAGCTGATAATTCACCAGCCTGTGCAGAAAAAGCTACAAGAGAACCTGCTAGAGCTGAAAGCCCTACTTTTTTTAAGTTATTCATATTTTCTCCTATATGTTTTATTATTAATATTAATAACAGCGGATAATTATCATAATTTACACTTCGATTTTCAAAATCGTATCATTTTAAAACAAATTTTTGCTATGTGTTGCATTTATACAACATATTTAATTGTTTTTTTCCCTATTATTAGTGGTATTTAAGCTTAATTTTATTAATCTCTATAAATAATGACATTTGCTGCAAAAACCCTAACTAAATCAAAAGTAGCCATTTTATGCTTTTCATTTTTTTTAATTCAAAGCTGTGGATTATATAAAAAGGTAGATGCTAGAAAAGTTGATCCTAATGTAGATAAAAGAGTAGAAAAAAACATTCAGGAAGGTAGAGGTTTCAGGGTTCTTGGAGGTAAAAAAAAAGGTGGATCGTTTGAATTTGCCTCGTCAAATGAGATGTGGAGAGCATCTATTAATTTACTAGATTTTACACCTTTAAGTAATGTTGATTATTCAGGTGGTATTATTATTACTGATTGGTTTGCTGATGAAAATTCTGATGGCAAAGAATATTTGAAAATCACAGTGAGATTTTTATCTAACGAAATTAGATCTGATGGTTTGAAAGTAATTATACATAAAAAGACATGTATTAATTCTAACAATTGTAATGTTTCAAAAATTGACACTACGTTGGCTAATGAAATTAAGTTAGAAATCTTAAAGGAAGCAGCAAAAATTAAAGCAGAAGGTCCATCAGCAGATCCAGATTTTAAAATGCCAACTTACGGTGATAATTCAAAAAAAAAATGAATTAAAAAAAATAATTTAATTTCAAAAAAGTAATTGTGGAAAAATACAACTTTAAAATTATAGAAAAAAAATGGCAAGATTATTGGGAAAAAAATAATTCTTTTAAAGTTAAAATAAACAAACAAAAAGAAAAATTTTATTGTTTAGAAATGTTTCCATACCCATCTGGGAAAATTCACATGGGCCATGTAAGAAATTATACCATAGGCGATGTCCTTGCAAGATTTAAAGGTTTACAGGGTTATAATGTGCTTCATCCAATGGGGTGGGATTCCTTTGGAATGCCAGCCGAAAATGCTGCAAGACAAAATAATCTAGATCCGGCAACTTGGACTGAAAAAAATATATTAACTATGAAATCACAATTAAAAAAATTAGGCCTTTCTATTGATTGGAGTAGAGAGATATCCACATGTTCACCAGAATATTACCGCCATCAACAAGAATTTTTTTTAGAAATGTTCGATAAAGGTCTCGTATACAGGAAAGAAAATTATGTTAATTGGGACCCAATTGATCAAACAGTACTTGCAAATGAACAAGTTATAGATGGCAAAGGTTGGAGATCTGGTGCCACAGTTGAACGAAAAAAACTTAATCAATGGTTTTTTAATATTTCTAAATTTTCTGAAAACCTCTTAAAAAATTTAGATAATTTGGATGAGTGGCCAAATAAAGTAAAAGTAATGCAAAAAAATTGGATTGGTAAGTCATTTGGTTGTGAGGTTAGTTTTAAAATTGAAGGATCAAAAGACATTGAAAATATAGATTGTTATACTACAAGACCAGATACACTTTTTGGAATGTCTTTTTTGGCATTATCAATAGATCACCCTTTGGCTAAATTTTATGAAAATGACACTAAATTTAAAGATTTTAAAAAAGAATGCTCAAAAAGTGGAACAACAGAGGAGTCTCTAGCTATTGCAGAAAAAATAGGATTTAAAACTAATCTATTAGCAATTAATCCTCTTGATAGAAATATTAAGGTTCCAGTTTATTTTGCAAATTTTGTTTTAATGGATTATGGTTTAGGGGCTGTTTTTGGTTGTCCAGCTCATGATCAAAGAGATTTAGATTTTGCAATTAAGTACAAGCTTAATATTAAGACTGTTGTAACTCCAGAAGATCATAACAAAGAATTTTTAGTAGAAGATAAGGCTTATACTGACACTGGATTTATGATTAACTCTTCTTTTCTTAATGGCTTAAAATGCCCAGATGAATCGATTGCCAAAGCGATAGACTTTTTGGAGAAAAATAAAATTGGAAAAAAGAAAATAAACTTTAGGTTAAAAGACTGGGGAATTTCCCGACAAAGATATTGGGGTTGTCCAATACCAATTATTTATGATGAAAATAACGAACCCCATAAAGTACCACTAGAAAATTTACCCGTCGAACTTCCTAAAATTGAAAAATTTAAAACTTCAGGTAACCCACTTGATTTGGATAATGAATGGAAGAACCTAGAAATTGAAGGAAAAAGATATACTCGAGAAACTGACACTCTTGATACATTTGTTGACTCTTCATGGTACTTTTTAAGGTTTTGTTCACCAAATAAAAAAGATTATGGATTTGAAACTGAAGAAATAAATTATTGGATGCCTGTTGATCAATATATTGGTGGAGTCGAACATGCTATTCTTCACTTGTTATACTCAAGATTTTTTATGAATGCACTTTCCTACCAAAGTAAAAAAATTGATATAGATGAACCTTTTAAAGGATTATTTACACAAGGGATGGTTTGCCATGAAACTTATAAAGATAAAAATGGTAATTGGGTAAGTCCTGATGAATTAATTTCAATAAATGGAAAAAAATTTCTTGAAAAAGATAGATCTAAAGAAATAATAATTGGCCCTTCGGAATCGATGTCTAAATCAAAAAAAAATATAATTGATCCTGAAAAAATAATTGATAATTTTGGAGCTGATTCTGCAAGACTTTTTATACTTTCTGATAGTCCACCAGAAAAAGATGTGCAATGGTCGGATGAAGGAATAGCTGCATCATATAAATTTATTCAAAAGTTATGGAATTTGAATTTGAAGATTATTAATAAAATTGAAATGAATAAGAAAAAAAATGGAGACGAACCTAATGAATTAGATAAAATTACCAATCGATTTATTAACAATGTAACAAATAATTTGGTTAATTTTAGTTATAATAAAATTATAGCAAATCTTCATGAAATTTATTCTCAATTAACAAAACAACTAGAAAAAGATTATTCAAGTAAATCTTTAATGGACAATTATACCAAAATATTAACTATAATGATGCCAGTAGTGCCTCATTTTGCTTCGGAAAGTTTAATACTATTAAATTTTAACTTAAAAAACATTAAATGGCCTAAGGCCAAAAGTGATTTATTAAAAGATGAAGAAATCAAATATGTTGTACAAATAAATGGCAAAAAAAGAGGATTAGTTATTGCTAATTGTGATATTTTAGAAGAACAACTAATGGTGTTAGTAAAAAAGGATATTAATATCCAAAAATATTTAGAAAACAAAAAAATTAAGAAAAAAATTTTTATACCCAATAAGTTAATAAATATAATGTTATAAAATAAAATAATAATGTTAAAAAAAATATCTATCGTATTATATTTTTGTTTATTTGTTACCTCATGTGGCTATGAGCCAATGTATAACAAAAATAATGATATTAATTTTAATTTTAAAAAAATTACTATTGAAGGAGATAATGATTTAAAAAACTTAATTGAATCTTATCTAAAGAGATATAATAACGAAAATAGTGAAAAAGAAGTCATTGTAGATGCTACAATAATTTATGAGAAAATATCACAAACTAAGAATATTGTTGGCGAAACCACTGATTATTTACTAGTTACAGAAGTCGAATTTGAAATATTGTCTAATAATGTCAAAAAAACAATAATCATCAAAGAAGATTTTGTAATGAAAAATCTTGAAAGAGAATTTGAAGAAAAAAATTATGAAAGAACTATAAAACAAAACTTTGCATACTCTATCGTTAATAAATTTATTTTACGGCTCTCAATAAAAGAATGATTTTAAAACTTTTTGAACTAAATAAAATTAATTTATCAAATAATAAATTTTTGCTTTTTTATGGAAAAAATGATGGTTTAATAAACGATGAAGTTTCTAAATATAAATCAAAATTTAAGATAGTAGAAAAATATGATGAAAAGGAAATTGTTGAAAATGTTGAAAAATTCTTTCAAAATATATTAACGGGTTCCTTATTTGAAAAAGACAAATGTGTAATAATAAATAATGGATCAGATAAACTTATAAAAATAATTGACGAACTCATTGAAAAACAGATTGAGGATATTCTATTTATTATACTTTCAAATAATTTAGATAAAAAATCAAAATTAAGAAAAAAATTTGAGGTAGAAAAAAATTTAGTAATTGTACCTTTTTATCCAGATACAAACGAAACATTATTTAGATTGGCACAAACTTTTTTTAGAAAAGAAAATATACCTATATCATCTGAAAATATCAATTTTATAGTAAATAAATGCAGTGGAAATAGGGGTTATTTAAAAAATGAACTAAGAAAAATTGAATTATTTACAAAGAATAAAAAAAATATAACCACAGAAAATTTATTTAAATTAATTAACTTAACAGAAAATTATAATATTTTCGAATTGGTTGATAACTGTTTAGCAAAAAATTATAAAAAAACAGTTAGTATCCTTAATGAAAACAGCTTTGGAAGTGAGGACTGTATCATTATAACAAGAACCTTTTTAAATAAATTAAAAAAAATTCGAGAATTATCTTATGACTTTAAAAAAAATAAAAATATAAACTTAACTATTAGCAAAGCAAACCCTCCTATATTTTGGAAAGATAAAGAGATTACAACACAACAACTTTTAAAATGGAAGCCTCAAGAAATTGAAGAATTAATATATGATGTAAACATTATAGAACTTCAAATTAAAAAAAGTTCTTCTAACCATATAAATATAATATCTAATTTTTTATTAGAAAAATCAGCTTAATAATTTTGCTTTATTATTTCAATGATCTTATTTAATTGATCTATTTCTAGATATTCAAATGTAATTCGACCTTTATTATTTTTTTTGTTTTGTATAAATACATTTAGTCCAATTTTTTGAGATAATGATAATTCTAAATCTTTAATATTAGGATCTTTTACTTGAATATTTTTATTTTTTTTAACTTTGAATATTTTCACAAAGTTTTCAGCCTGTCTAACAGAAAGCTGTTTTTCCACAATTTTAGATGCAACAAAACTCGCATTATCTAAACCAACTAATATCTTAGCATGGCCTGGGGTAATTTTATTTAATTCTAATAATTTCATAACATCTTTAGGTAAATTAAGTAATCTTAATGAATTTGTTATATAACTTCTGCTTTTTCCAATAAATTGAGAAACCTTTTCTTGGTCATAATCAAATTCTGAGATTAATCTTTGATAACCTTGAGCTTCTTCCAGGGGGTTTAAATCATGTCTTTGTACATTCTCTACTATGGCAAATTCCAAAGATTTTAAATCATCTGCATCCGTTAAAACAATTGGTATATCATGCAGTCCTGCTTTTCTAGCAGCTAACCACCTTCTTTCACCAGCAATAATCTCATATTTTGAGTCATCAGAATTTAATTTGCGTACGATAATTGGCTGTATTACACCTCTTTCCTTTATAGAATTAGTCAAGTCGCTCAAATTTTCATCATCAAAATTTTTTCTTGGTTGGTACTTATTTGGTACAATTTCACTTAAAGACACTTTGTTTGTTTTTGGTATAGTTTTTGTTTCTCCTATTAGCGAAGATAATCCTCTACCTAATCCTTTTTTAATTGTATTCATTATGCAGCACTCCCTACTTTATTTTCTTGGTTAATGAACTCATCTGTAAAATTATAATATGATTTACTTCCAGGACAATTTTTATCGTAAATGAGTACTGGCATACCATGAGAAGGAGCTTCAGATAACCTCACATTTCTAGGTATAACTGTTTGATAAACTTTATCTTTAAAGTAATCTCTTGCCTCCTGTTCGACCTGAGATGAAAGCTTGTTCCTTCTATCATACATAGTTAAAAGTATTCCTTGAATCTCTAACTCTGGGTTTAAATTAACTTTTATACGTTCAATTGTTTTCATGAGCTGAGTTAAACCCTCTAAAGCAAAAAATTCAGTTTGAAGAGGTACCAACAAAGAATTAGAAGATACTAAAGCCATAACTGTCAACAAGCTAAGCGAAGGAGGACAGTCTATAATGATATAATCATACAAAGCTCTAGAGTCGTTCAAATATGCGGTTAATTTACTCTTTAAAATAAAAGCTCTATCATTATCACCAGCTGTTTCAACTTCTAATCC
>CEOF01125782.1_pt1 | contig 14461 bp, 14 predicted proteins | sample 361311 | NCBI WGS metagenome assembly CEOF01 (sample SAMEA2619667, study PRJEB7988) | marine metagenome | biome: marine biome (ENVO:00000447); feature: surface water layer (ENVO:00002042); material: "saline water (ENVO:00002010), including plankton (ENVO:xxxxxxxx)" | depth 5 m
GGAAACGACGATGCGATGAGAGCAATAACATTGTATTGTGATTTAGTTGGGGGAGCTGTTTTAACCGGATTACAAGCCGAGTTAGTTGCATCAGGGGAGGATATTGGTGCTTCAGAAGAACCGCTTATTGAAGCTGAGCTTGGGACTGAAAATCTGCCTGTTGAACAAAAAGAGCCAGAAGTGTTGAATGAGACAGCAGAAAACGAAGTTGATCAGGACAAACCGTCAGTGGATTTGGCAAAAGGCGAAGAGGATAAGGCGTCTTAAAATTTAGCCAAATCTTTAAATTGCGGGGCAATATAGAAAAAGAGGAATGTTATGGCGGCTGTAACGGCTAAAATGGTAAAAGCACTCAGGGAACAGACTGGTGCTGGTATGATGGATTGTAAAAAGGCTTTAAATGAGACAGAGGGTGTTTTAGATGATGCTGTAGATTGGCTTAGAACTAAAGGTTTATCCGCAGCAGCAAAAAAAGCCGGCCGGGTTGCAGCCGAGGGGGTTGTGGCGTTTTCTGTATCTGATGCAGGAGGGGCTCTTATAGAAGTAAATTCGGAAACGGATTTTGTCTCCAGAAATGGAGATTTTCAAGCCTTTTCGTTAAAACTGGCAGACATGGTTCTTGAGAACGGTGATGATGTCGAGTATCTGAAAACTCAACCATATCCGTCAACAGATAGGACTGTGGGGGAGCAACTCACTCACAACATAGCCACAATCGGTGAGAACATGTCTATCCGAAGAGCAACAAAATTAGATGCTGATGGGGGGATTGTTATTCCCTACATGCATAATTCTGTAGCGCCGGGGCTTGGAAAGATTGGAGTTTTAGTTGTTCTCAAATCAGGTGCTCCGGTGGATAAATTATCGGCTCTTGGAAAGCAAATAGCTATGCATGTTGCAGCGACGGCTCCTCAAAGTCTGCGAATTGACGACTTGGACCCTGTTGCCATCGAGAGAGAGAGAGCAGTCTTGACTGACCAGGCAAAAGAGTCGGGACGCCCAGAAAATATAATTGAGAAAATGGTCTCTGGTCGTCTTCAGAAGTTCTATCAGGAGGTTGTTTTACTTGAGCAAACTTTTGTAATCGACAATGAGACTAAAATATCTTCCGTTATAGAGGATGCATCTAAGGAATTTGGTTCCAGTGTGGAATTAATAAGTTTTTGTCGCCTTTCCTTAGGCGAGGGCATAGAGAAAGAGTCAACGGATTTTGCCTCTGAAGTGGCAGCCACACTCAGCAATTAGTTCTAAGTGGGGCGTCCAATAGAATAGTGGGAGCACGGACGTGCCTAAACCTGATATAAAAACAATCCCAAAATATAAGCGCGTTTTACTCAAAATATCAGGCGAGTCGCTTATGGGCGATCGTTCCTACGGGTTGGACCCCGAAATGGTGAATAGAGTTGCCAGAGAGATCAAATCGGCTATGGATTACGGGACCGAAGTTTGCGCGGTAATCGGTGGTGGTAATATATTTCGTGGGGTTTCTGGAGCGGCGAATGGAATGGAACGGGCTACTGCAGATTATATGGGGATGCTCGCGACTGTAATGAATTCACTCGCTATGCAAAGTTCGCTTGAATCGATAGGCATACAAACGCGGGTTCAGTCTGCATTGCCAATATCAGCTGTCTGTGAACCATATATAAGGCGAAGGGCAGTCAGACATATGGAGAAAAAACGTGTCGTGATATTTGCTGCCGGAACGGGGAATCCTTTTTTCACAACTGATACAGCGGCAGCGTTGAGGGCTACAGAAATGGGCTGTAACGCGCTTTTAAAAGCCACTAGGGTCGATGGGGTTTATGACGCTGACCCAGAAAAAAAATCCGATGCACAAAGATACGATAAACTGAGTTATCTTGAGGTTCTATCCAAAGATTTGAAGGTTATGGATGCCTCAGCTATTTCTTTGGCACGAGAAAATAATATACCAATTTTAGTTTTTTCAATCCAGAATGAAGGTACATTTTCAGAAATAATACGTGGTAGTGGTCTTTATACAATTATAGAATAAGAGCATAGATATGGATGATCTTGATTTAGCCGATTTAGAGAGAAGGATGGATGGGGCATTAACCTCCCTTGCTAAGGAGTTCCAAGGATTAAGAACAGGACGTGCATCTACACAATTACTAGACTCAGTCATAGTGGAAGCTTACGGAGCATCAATGCCTATAAATCAAATCGCAACGGTAAGTGTCCCGGAGCCAAGAATGCTCTCAGTTCAAGTCTGGGATAAAGAAAATACAAAAATAGTTGAGAAGGCTATTCGTGATTCTAACTTGGGTTTGAATCCACAGGTTGATGGGCAACTTCTACGCATTCCTTTACCGGATCTTAGTGAGGAGCGGCGTCAAGAATTGTCAAAAATAGCTGCCAAATACGCTGAAAACGCTAAGATTGCTGTTCGAAATGTTCGTAGGGATGGTATGGATACGACTAAAAGGATGGAAAAGGATGGTGATATAAGTCAAGACGACCGCCATATCTATGATGAAGAAATCCAAACAATAACTAATAAAAGTATAAATAAGATTGATGAATTGCTGTCGAGTAAAGAAGTGGAAATTATGCAGGTTTAACTTATGAAGTCGCAAACCATAAACGAAGACGGAAATAAACCAAAGCATGTCGCTATTATCATGGATGGAAATGGTAGATGGGCGCGGTCTCGCGGTCTTCCTCGGACCTTTGGCCATAAAAAAGGTGCGGAGACAGTAAGAATTGTTGTTGAAAGTGCAATACAACTAGATGTTGAATACCTAACGTTATTTGGGTTTTCGTCCGAAAATTGGAATAGACCGAAAGATGAAGTTATAGACTTGATGTCTTTATTAAGAGGCTACCTCGTGAAAGAAGTTGCATTGCTAGATAAAAAGGGCATTAAATTTAGGGTCGTGGGTGATAGGCAGCGCCTAGATTGTGATATCGTTGAAATGATAGCTAATGCGGAAAAATTGACTGCGGATAATGCTGAATTGACACTCACTTTGGCGCTTAGCTATGGCGGTAGAAGGGCTATTTCTGATGCTGCAAAAAACCTTGCAATGAAAGTCTATAAAAAGCAATTAAATCCAAATGAAATTTGTGAAGAGGTTTTCAATCAAGCTCTAGAAACAAAAATGTTCCCTGATCCAGATTTAGTTATCCGAACCTCAGGCGAAAAGCGAATTTCAAATTTTATGTTATGGGAGTGTGCGTATTCCGAATTTGTTTTCACTGATACACTGTGGCCAGACTTTTGTCATAAGGATTTAAGTGCTGCCATTAATGAATATTCTGGAAGAAATAGGCGTTTTGGTTCGTCAATATGATAATTTTTAAATACTAAATACAGTCCAAATGAGAAGCCGTATAAAATCAATTATAAGTTCTGAGAATTTTCGAAACTTTTTAGTTCGGTCATTGTCCACCGCAGTAATAACTCCAATAGTGGGTTATATTCTAGTTATTGGGGGCGATTATTTCTCTCTATTTATCTCAATTTTAGGAGCTGTTATGATTTGGGAAATGGCTCGAGCAATTTTTGGTTCTGCGCATTCTCGCTTCCTAATCATCCTAAGTATTGGTTTCGGAGTGGTGATATTACTTACGGGTTTGAGGATAGGAATATTATTACTGTCTACCTTCGTACTCCTCTTTCTGGTTTCATTCTCAATTTATTGCTTAGTAATTAAACAAGCAGATAAAATTACTAAGTTTTTAATCTGCAGCCTTTTCATTGTTATTCCTTGCACATTATTTTTGTGGTTGAGAGAGACCATGGAACTTATAATCCTTTTTTGGATACTTTCATGTGTTATAGCCACTGATATAGGTGCTTACGTAGTTGGGAAAATAATTGGTGGAGCCAAGCTTGCTCCTAAAATTAGTCCAAATAAAACTTGGTCAGGGTTATTTGGCGGTGTAACTGCGAGTGCTTTTACTGGACTAGGGTTCAGTGTTTTCTGGATGGAAAAGCACTTTAAATTTGTTTGTTTAAGTCTATTGATTGCCATAGTGGCTCAAATGGGGGATTTACTTGAATCCCGTTTTAAAAGAAAGTATTCACTCAAAGAAACAAGCAATATCATACCTGGTCATGGTGGAATAATGGATCGACTCGATGGGCATATGGCAGCAGTCACTTTTATAGCACTTATTAGTTTTACCACTAGCCAAATGCAGCTTTGATGGTTGTTATTTCATTTTCAAATCCCATGAAAAACGGTTCATAAAATGAAGACGATCACAGTACTTGGATCTACTGGTTCAGTTGGACGTACAACCATCAAATTATTGTTAGAAAATCGCGACAAGTTTGAGGTTAAGGCTTTAGCGGCGGGTAATAATTGGAAGTTATTGGCCGAGCAGGCGCGCCTTTTATCGCCGTCTTTCGTAGCTATAGAGAACTCTGATGCCTATAGACCACTGCAAGAGGCTCTTAATGGCGAAAATATTCAAATAGGAGCGGGTTCGGAGGCTGTTATTGAGGCAGCAAAGGTCAATACAGATTGGGTTATGGCTGGTATTGTTGGAGTTGCTGGGTTGCCCGCAACAGTGACTGCGGTTAGGCGTGGGGCATTAATCGCTTTTGCCAATAAAGAATGTCTAGTTTCAGCAGGTAGCATCTTTATAGAGGAGGCAAAAAAGTCGAACGCGAAGCTAATCCCAGTAGACTCAGAACACAATGCTATTTTCCAAGTATTTGAAAATAATAATAAGCACTCCATAGATAAAATAATACTAACTGCATCCGGTGGACCTTTTCGAACAACAAATCTAAGTGATATGGAATTAAAGACCCCGGAGGCAGCGCTGGCTCACCCTAACTGGGAAATGGGAGCTAAAATCTCAATCGATTCGGCCACAATGATGAATAAGGGACTTGAGATAATAGAGGCTTGTTTTCTGTTTGCGATGCCGGAAAATAGAATAGATGTGGTCGTGCATCCTCAATCAATAGTTCATAGTCTTGTTGCATATAAAGACGGTTCTCTTTTAGCACAACTTGGTTCTCCGGATATGTCTACTCCAATAGCGTACTCGCTGGCCTGGCCGGAAAGAATGGCTATTTCTCAACAACTTCTAGACTTGAAGGTTACAGTTCCATTAACTTTTGAGGAGCCAGACACCGCACGTTTCCCAGCGTTAAACCTTGCAAGGGAAAGCATCCGGTTGGCTGGAAATAGCAACTTAGTTTTAAATGCGGCCAATGAAATAGCTGTAAAAGGGTTTCTTTCTCGGCAGATAAAGTTTACGGATATAATTCCTTTCATTAAAACTGTTTTAGATAAAGAATATGGTAAAGAGCCAATCTCAATTGATGAAGTTTTGCTTATGGATAGAGTTGTCCGGCAATCGGCAAATCATCTTTTGAAACTGAAAACTAAAAACACCTAATTACTTTTTGATATTTGTTGGAATTAGATAACCGATGGATTTAATAGAAATATTCAAAATTATATTGCCGTTTTTAATTATTTTAACGGTTTTGGTATTTGTTCACGAAATGGGCCACTATTTGGTGGCGCGAAAAAATGGCGTGAAAGTTGAAGTTTTTGCTGTTGGATTTGGGAGTGAGCTATTTGGCTGGACCGACAGGCTCGGAACCCGTTGGAAGATTTGTGCTGTTCCGCTTGGTGGTTATGTAAAAATGTTTGGTGATGGAGATATCACTAGCTCAACAAATCTTGAGGATGCAAATGAAAGTTTTGAGGAAAAAGAAAACGCTTTTCATCATAAATCTCTAGGCGCGCGGGCAGCGATAGTAGTAGCTGGTCCGGCAGCTAATTTTTTGTTTGCTATAATTTTGTTGGCTGGTCTTTACTCGATAGTAGGTCAACGATATGCGCCGCCAATAATAGATAAAATAACTACTGGAAGCAGCGCCGATATAGCTGGTCTAGTAATTGGCGACGAAATTTTGCAAGTAAATGAAAAAAATATAAAAAGATTTGATGAGCTTCAAAGGATTGTTCGGCCTAATCCAGGCAAAGAACTTAAATTTTTAATTCGCAGAGATAATGAAATATTATTAAAGACAGTTATTCCACAATTGGTTGAGGGTAAAGACGCATCTGGTTCCAAAATAGTCTATGGGCTTTTGGGTGTCGTAAGTGAGCAAACAACATTTATTCGACACAACCCACTAACTTCGTTTGGCCTAGCGATGGAAGAAACTTGGGTTATTGTTTCTCAAACGTTAATTCATGTAACCGAGATGATAAGAGGAGAGAGAACGACAGAGGAACTCGGTGGCCCAATAAGAATAGCAAAATTATCGGGGGCAGTTGCCGATGCTGGGCTAACTAGCTCGATTTGGTTTATGGCTGTATTATCAATTAATTTGGGATTAATTAATCTTTTCCCAGTGCCAGTATTGGATGGTGGTCATTTATTCTTTTATTTACTTGAGTTTATTCGAGGAAAACCACTTGAAGCAAAGATGCAGGGAATAGCATCTTACGTGGGATTAGTGCTTGTTATTTCATTAATGATTTTTGTTACTTGGAATGATCTAGTACAACTTAATATTACTAATTTTATTATATCAGTATTTAATTAAGAGATTATCGTTAGTATTGATAACTGTGGGATAATATTTGAATTGTTTAAACGTTTTATTAATCGTTTTTTTCTAGCGAGCGTTTTGTTTACCACTATTATTGTTGGTTTACTGTCGCATACTAATTCATCCTGGGGTGATGCAGGAAAAATAACAAGTATTGAAGTTTTGGGTGCTCAAAGAATTGATCCTGAAACAGTTATTTCTTATTCGAATTTAAAAGTAGGCGATCAAAGCGATCCAGATAAGCTAGATACCGCGCTTAAAATATTATTTAAAACGGGATTATTTGCTGATGTTGATTTCGTAAAAGTCGGCGAAAAACTGGTTATTAATGTTATTGAGAATCCTGTGATAAATCGCGTAGCATTTGAGGGCAATAAGAGAATTGAATCTAAGGATCTTGAGTTAGAATTGCAACTCAAGCCCCGCCTTGTATTTACTAGAACCAAAGTACAGCAGGATATTCAACGGCTCTTGACCCTTTATAGATTAAGTGGTCGTTTCGCTGCACAGATAGTGCCAAAGATCATAAAGTTAGAGCAAAATAGAGTGAATTTAGTTTTTGAAATAGACGAAGGGCCTCTAAGTAAAATTCGCAATATATCTTTCATTGGAAATAAGGATTTTTCTGATGCGGAGTTGTCTTCTATCATCCATACTAAAGAATACGCATTCTGGAGAATACTTACCTCGACGGATACATATGATCCAGATAGATTAAGTTATGACCGTGAGCTACTGAGACGTTTTTACCTAAATAGGGGCTATGTCGATTTTAAAGTTCTATCAGCGGTTGCGGAACTTACACCAGATCAAAAAGATTTTGTGGTAACGTTTTCGATCGACGAAGGTGAGCGGTATAAATTTGGAAAAATGAGCTTGACCTCCAATTTGAAGGGCTTGCAGGAAAAACAATTGTCTTCCTATTTAATAACAAGAGAGGGTGATTGGTACACAGCCAAGGCCGTGAATGAAACAATTGACTCAATCTCTGATCAGTTGGGTGTGCTTGGCTTTGCTTTTGTAAAAGTAAGGCCAGTTTCAGATCGCAGACAGAAAGAAAGGATAGTTAATTTAAATTATACTATATCAAAGACGAGGCGGGTATTTTTAGAGCGAATAGATATTGAAGGGAACTTGCGTACCTTAGATAAGGTTGTTCGAAGAGAATTTGATATTGTTGAGGGTGATGCTTTTAATATTTCAAAATTACGTCGAGCAAAAAGGCGAATAAGAAATCTAGGTTTTTTTGCTAAGACTAATGTTAAAAGGGTTATGGGAAAAAGTGAAGAATCAACAATAATTAAAGTGCAGATTGAAGAGAAATCAACAGGAGAAATCTCATTTGGAGTGGGTTTTTCTTCCTTGGATGGTCCATTAGCGAATGTCGGCATTCGTGAAAGAAATCTTTTAGGTCGTGGACAGGATCTTAATTTTAATTTTCAAGGGTCCGCCAGTAGACAGGAGTTTAAGATTGGTTTTACAGAGCCTTATTTCTTGGAACGAAGACTTTCTGCGGGTTTTGATCTTTTCCAAGTCACAACAGACAGACAGACTGATAGCTCCTTCGATGAGAGGAAGGCTGGTGGAAGTTTAAAGCTGGGTTATGTGTTAGGACGTGATTTATCACAAAGTCTTAAATATCAATTAAAAAAAACAGAGATTAGAAATGTTGATGAAACAGCATCTACTCTAATTAAAGAGCAGGAAGGCACTAATACCGTATCACAGATTAGCCAAACTACCGTTTTGGATAAGCGTGATAATAGATATGAGCCTAAAGATGGTTATGTTGTGAGCTTAACAAATGAATTAGCTGGACTCAGTGGCGATACCCAACACTTAAGGACAAGAATAAAAACGGGTTATTTTGTTTCTTTATTTGAAGATAAGGTACTTGCGTTTATAGCCGAAAGTGGGCACATAATTGGAATTGACCAAGATGTGAATATAGGCGAACGTTTTTTTCTCGGTGGCCAGACTGTACGGGGGTTTTCCAACTCAGGCATTGGACCTAGAGATGGAATAACAAACGACGCCTTGGGAGGTAATACTTATTATGCAGGATCGATAGAGTTGCGATTCCCATTGGGTCTGGGAGAGGAATTAGGGATAAACGGATCTTTATTCACAGATGTTGGTAGTCTTTGGAGTTTAGATCGCGATTCCTCTGATATTTTGGATTCCTCAGGCGCAAGAGCTTCCGCAGGATTTGGCGTTTCCTGGGCTACAGGTTTGGGTTTAATGCGGGTCGATTTTGCTAGCGCTTTGCTGAAAGAGGATTGGGATGAAACAGAATTTGTACGCTTTAGTTTTGGCACCCGCTTTTAAAATGTTAGTAAATAGTTCCCAGAAATATAAACCTTTACGGTGGTTGCTGTTTATAAATTTTTTCACCCTGCTAGTGATGATGACTGCAGGCAATATAAAAGCCGATACAGTTAAAAAATTTGAACCAGTCTCCTTGGCGGTCGTCGATTTCCGGGGAGTTTTAGCAAAATCAAATGCTGCGGTATCGGTGCGAAAACAATTAGATATTGAACGAAGTAAATATAAAGAAGAATTTGCAGATATTGAAAAAAAATTGCGCATTGCGCAGCAGAAATTGGCAAAACAAAGAGCTATTGTAACGGCCGAAGCTTTCGAAAAAAGAGCACGCGAATTGAAGGATAAAGCCAGAGAAGCTCAGAAAAGAGCGCAAGCTACTAATCAACTTTTAAAAAAATCTTTTGATCAATCGATGGATGAGATACGCAAGCATTTGTTGAAAATCATCGCGGAGGTTGCAGAGGAGACAGGTGCTGGGGTTGTCTTATTCCGAAGCGCAATTGTTATAGCCGTAAAAAAATTAGAAATTTCACAAGAAGTACTCAAAAGACTCAATGAAAAACTACCGGCAGTGAAAGTAGTTTTTGCAAAAAGTAAATAAAGAAAGGTCGAGGCATGACTGATCCCAGGTTTTTCAGTCGTTCAGCTCCTCTAAGTATAGAGGCGGTCGTCGAGATAACGGGTGCCACACTGATGTCAGAAGCAGAAACTTACCCTAAAATCAAAGATGTGAGGCCTATAGAGACAGCTGGTTTAGGAGATCTCACCTTTGTTGAGAATAGAAAATATGTCGATTTAATTGCCAAAACACAGGCTTCTGCATGTTTTATATCTAGTATTTTGGTCGATCGGGCTCCCCCGGACTTGATATTGCTCATAACAGACCACCCCAGAAGATGTTTCGCAAAGATAGCTAACATAATGTACCCGAGAGATGAAATAATACCGATAGTTCATGAAACGGCAATAATATCTGAAACAGCAGTTATTGGCGACGGCTGTCAGATAGATACAGGGGCGGTAATCGGCCCGTTTGCCAAAATTGGAGAGGGTTGCTTGATTGGTAGTAATTCAACAATCGGCGAGAATGTCGAGATAGGTCCAAAAACACGGATAGGGTCTAATGTTTCAATTTCTCATACCGAACTTGGGGCAGATTGCGTTATATACCCTGGAGCTCGGATTGGCCAACCAGGTTTTGGCTTTGAAATAGATGCCTCCGGTCCGATTGATATGCCTCAGTTAGGATTAGTAAAAATTGGAAATAATGTTGAAATTGGCGCTAATACAACTGTAGATAGAGGTGCTGGACCTGATACAGTTATTGGTAGTGGGACGAGAATTGATAACCTTGTGCAAATCGGACACAATGTCCAGTTGGGAAAAAATTGTGTGATCGTTGCACAAGTTGGTATAGCTGGAAGTACAAGGATTGGTAATAATACCGTAATTGCTGGTCAATCTGGACTTGCTGGACACATAAATATTGGAAATAATGTCCAAATAGCGGCGCAGTCCGGTGTAGCAAAAAGCTTGGGTGATGGGGCTGTGGTCGGGGGGTCGCCGGCCGTTCCCATAAAGGAGTTTAGAAAACAAGTGGCCGTTATCAAATCTATCGGCCGCAGAAATAAAAAATAGATTTTGAGCTTGACAGAACCAAGCATCTTAACGGGATGAAAAAATGCAAATAGATATAAACCGTATAAAGGAATTGATTCCGCATAGGTACCCATTCTTATTAATCGATGGGATTCAAACCTTGAAACCTAATGAGTCAGCCATTGGTATCAAAAATGTTTCGGTTAACGAACCATTTTTTGAAGGACACTTCCCTGAGAGGCCCGTTATGCCTGGAGTTTTAATTATAGAATCAATGGCTCAAACAGCTGGTTGTTTAGTGGTTGTAAGCTTAGGCAAAGAATCTGAAGGTAAGCTCGTTTATTTTATGACAATAGAAAATGCCCGGTTTAGGAAACCGGTAGTCCCTGGCGATCGAATGGTTATAAATGTTCAAAAATTACGAAGTAGAGGTTCTGTTTTCAAGTTTTCTGGTAAGGCGTTCGTAGGTGAAGTGTTGGCAGCGGAGGCAACTTTTTCTGCAATGATAGTGGATAAATGATGGCACAGAACTTCGAAAATATGCAAATACATCCAAGTGCTATTATATCGAGTAAGGCAAAAATAGGTGAAAATACAAAAATTGGGCCATTTTGTGTAGTTGGATGCGATGTGACGATAGAAGATAATGTGACATTGCACCCGCATGTAATTGTTGATGGGATTACACATATAGGGGAAGGAACAGAAATTTATCCTTTCGCTTCGATTGGTTGTCCTCCTCAAGATTTAAAATATTTGGGTGAACCTTCTAAATTAATCATCGGGAAAAAAAATGTCATAAGAGAAAATGTTACTATGAATCCGGGAACTAAAGGCGGAGGAATGATCACAACTGTCGGTGATGGTGGTTTGTTCATGGTTGGATCTCATGTTGCTCACGATTGTACTGTAGGAAATAACGTTGTTTTAGCCAATAACGCAACGTTGGCTGGGCATGTAACGGTCGGATCTTTTGTTATTTTGGGAGGTTTATCGGCAGTTCATCAATTTGTTCGAATAGGGGACCACGCAATAGTTGGGGGGATGACTGGGGTAGAATATGACGTTATTCCATATGGTTCAGTGAAAGGTGATAGGGCCAGTTTATCCGGATTGAATATTGTTGGTTTGAAAAGGCGAGGCTTCTCTAGAGAAGAGTTGGATGAATTAAGGACCGCTTATAAGATTCTATTTACTGGTGATAATACATTTAAGGATCGGTTGCGTAAGTTGATATTAACAAAGCCGACTAGTGAGGCCGTTCTAGAAATTATAAAATTTATTGAAAATGGCTCCAACAGAGCGATATGCCAGCCAAAGGGTAACTAATATTTTGGGCAAAAGTAGACTTGGTATTATAGCTGGGACCGGGCCCCTGCCGCGGCAAATAGCGGAACGTTTCGATCCAAAAGGTAAATCTATTTTTTTTATTGCATTAGAGGGAATCACAGACCCAAAAACCGTGTTCAATTTTGATCATAGGTGGGTGAAGCTAGGGCAACTGCAAATAGCCATTGCGGCGTTATTAGAGGCAAAAGTAGATAAAGTGGTAATGGCTGGGCCAGTAAAGAGGCCAGCCCTTTCCTCCTTGAAACTGGATAAAAGAGCTTCAAAAATGCTTTGGCGAGGTGGAACCAAAATATTTGGTGATGATGGATTATTATCTTTATTAATTAATGAGATTGAGAAAGATGGGCTAAAAGTTATTGGAATCGATCAAATACTCTCTGATCTCCTAACTGAGCCAGATCTCAATATGGGGCCCGATATAGATAACGTGGCACAACGAGATATCGATCGTGCTATAGAAATTCTAGTTAAGCTAGGTCCTGCTGATGTAGGCCAAAGCGTTGCTATTCAGGAAGGTCTAGTTCTTGCGGTAGAGGCAATAGAAGGTACTGATAATATGATTGACCGAGCGGGACAGTACAGGAGGGATGCCTTAGGGCCTATTCTGGTTAAAATAAGTAAACCTGGACAGGAAAGACGCGCTGATATGCCCACAATAGGCCCAAAAACGGTTCGGTTAGCAATATCTAATGGATTCCGCGGTTTGGCGTTAGAAGAGGGTGGCACACTGCTCTTGGAACGAGATGAAGTGCGAAAAATAGCCGAAGGCGCTAACTTTTTTGTAGTAAGCATAAAAATACCTGGTGCCCAATGAATTTAAGTAAAAATGATCAGCATGATAGACCGTTATTCTATATCGTAGCGGGGGAGGTTTCGGGTGATATTATCGGTGCTGGAGTAATGAAGTCGTTAAAAAAACTAACATCAGGAAAGGCAAGGTTTGCGGGAGTTGGGGGAGTTCATATGTCATCTGAAGGATTAGAAAGTTTATTCCCTATAGACGAGTTAAGTGTTTTAGGTCTTTTTGAATTAATTCCAAAAATTCCAAAATTTCTGAAACGTATCGGAGAGACGGTTCACGATATATTTTTAAAAAAACCTTGTGCGGTGATAACAATAGATTCGAAGGGATTTAATTTTCGTATAGCTAAGCAAATTGCATTGAAACAGAATAACGAAACTAAGAAGATAAAGTTAATACACATGGTGGCACCCACCGTCTGGGCCTGGCGGCCCGGGCGTGCAAAAAAAATAGCAAAACTCTTTGATCATTTGCTGGCGATGTTTCCATTTGAGCCAGCCTATTTTATCCCTCACGGACTAAAAACTTCCTTTGTGGGACACCCAGCTTTGGAAGAAAAAGAAGGGAATGCGGATACGTTTAAAAAATCATTTTCGATACCAAAAGATTGTTTAGTTTTATCTATGCTACCTGGATCAAGAACTGGTGAGATCGATAGGCTTTTACCAGTATTCGAAGAAACAATTTCCAAATTAAAACTTCATTTTCCTAAATTATGTATTTTAATACCTACAGTGCCGGCATTAGAGGACCGTGTAAGAAATATTATTTCTGAATGGGTAGCAGAAAGCGTGATTTTAGTTCGGAATCAAGACAAACAGGATGCCTTCGCAGCAAGCGATTTTGCGATAGCAGCCTCGGGTACAGCTACACTGGAATTAGCGTTAGCAAGAGTACCTACAATTGTTGCATATAAAGTTAATTTTTTAACGGGATGGATAGCTTATTTTCTAGTTAACCATCAATCTATAGTGCTCGCAAATCGTATCCTGGAGAAACCCTTATTTCCATTATTGGTTCAGAAAAACTGTAATCCCGATAAAATAGTAGAGGTGCTAATAAGTCAAAAAAATAGAAAAAATATCACTCAAGAGATGGAGTCGGCAAGTTCCACGATTCGCGAACGTCTGGATATTGACGGAAATACATCATCAAATTTAGCTGCCCAAGCTATCCTCAAGGAAACTGGGGTTTTATAAAATATTATTAAACTATTTCATTCTTTTAGACGGTAAACGGACTAACATAATGATCGGGATGATTGCAAAAGCTATCCAATAATAAAGGTGAAATGCGTTAATATAACCTATCATACTAGATTGACGATTAATTTCTGAAGATAATTTAACTAAGTCACTTGTAGAGTTAGGACTATGTGCGCCCTTAAGTGTAATGATGGAGTTACTATCTCCAAATATCGAAACAAAGTGGCTAAGATCCTCATAATTAATAGCTGTGGATCGTATAATTAATGCTATTGTTATAGAGATTGAAATAGAACTACCAATATTTCTAATGAGGTGCCAAAAGGCGTTGCCCTCGTTTAGGTACTTATTTTCTAGAGTTGAAAAAGTTATTAGAGTAAGCGGAACCCATACAAAACCAACTCCAAATCCAGCCAAAGTATTGGTCCATGCCAGTTCGAAAGCGGACAGGTTTATATCAAAGTTAGCCATATACATACCTGCTATTCCTTGGAGCAAAAAGCCCAACGAGAGAATGAGGCGTGGGTCCACTTTTTTATTAATGAATACTAATAGAGTAGATCCACATAGCGTGCCTAATCCTCTCAGGGCCAGAAAAAGTCCGGTAATATCCTCAGGGTAGCC
>CEOF01049789.1_pt1 | contig 14377 bp, 18 predicted proteins | sample 361311 | NCBI WGS metagenome assembly CEOF01 (sample SAMEA2619667, study PRJEB7988) | marine metagenome | biome: marine biome (ENVO:00000447); feature: surface water layer (ENVO:00002042); material: "saline water (ENVO:00002010), including plankton (ENVO:xxxxxxxx)" | depth 5 m
GATATAATCAATAAACATGTGAAACCAGCTGTCGCTTCTGACGGAGGAAATATAGTTTTTGAATCCTATGATGAAAACACCAAAAATGTTAATGTAATTCTTCAAGGTGCCTGTAGTGGTTGCCCATCATCAACTGTAACTCTAAAAAGTGGAATCGAGAATATGCTCAAGCAAATGCTTCCTGGCCTAATTCATGAAGTGAATGCAACAAATGGTTAATTATTTTACCCCAAACTTTTTTAAATAATCCGGCTCAAAATATGCAATGTCCTCAAACTTAGAAGATTTATACTTTTCATAAGATAATTCAATCATATCAACTGAGCTGGGAAAATTTTTATCCATAGAAAAAATTAAATTTGGGTTTTCATTAATTATTCTTTTGCATTTTTCTTGACCATTACCTACCATATATATTTTTTTTTCTTTAATTAAATCAAAAAAAGAATTATTATAAATTATCTCTGGCTTTGATTCTCTTTTTTGATAAAATTTATGATCAAAGATCGCTGAATAAACTTCATCACGTCTCGCATCCATAACGGGAACAATTAATCCTTCTTGTATTTTAATTTTTTTTGCAAGTATTTTTAAGGTAGAAATAGAAATTAGTGGAATATCTAAGGCATAACACAGTCCTTTAGCAGCAGCTGAACCAATTCTTAAGCCTGTATATGATCCGGGTCCTTTACTAATTGCTATTGCTGACAAATCAGAATAGGAGACCTTTGATTTATCTATCAAATTAGCGATTTGCGAATGTAATTTTGTTGAATGTGAATAGCTTTGTTTATTAATCTCGTTTGAACACAATAAAGTTTCGTTATGAGAAAGGGATACAGAACAATTTGTTGTTGATGTCTCAATATTTAAAATCACTGACATCGTTAATTTAATTTATTGAAAGAGGAGCACCAAAATAAAACTCCAAAACCTTAAGCTTGAATATATAATCATATTTTGTTCTTATCAGTTCAGATTGAGAAAGTTCATATCTTTGTTTAGCCTGTGTAAAATCAAAAGCATTCATAGCGCCAACATCAAACTTGTCTTTTGCATAATTAAAAGCCAGTTCCCTAGCTTCAACAAGTTTTAGTGAAGCTTGATAGGCCTTGAAAGCACCGTCAGCGTCATTATATGATTGATTTACTGTGTTTTCAAGATCCAATTTTCTTTGAAGAAGAATGTTTTCACTTCTCATAATATTAATCTGAGTCTGACTTACATTATTTCTTCTAGCAAAATTATTTAATATGGGAATAGATAGGCTTAATCCAAAATTTTGTCCGTCATTCAAATCAAACTGATCTGAAAATGATAATGGGCTTGCAATTTTCATTTTGTTGTATGGAGCTACAACCCTTTCTCCTGTGCCTTCAACAACACCAATTGGAGTAAATTCAATTTCGTCAGACGGAACAAGTCTATCTGAATAACCAATTCTTGAACTGTATGAATAAAATGCTGACAAGGTTGGTTTGAGTAAGGCCTTTGAGATTTCAAGATCTTTCTTCGCTATTTCTAGATTGGTTTCAAAAATTTTAATTTCTTTTTTATTAGTAACGGCATAATTAAAAATCTCTTCAGGTGTTTTAGTCATTACTTCTGAAATTGGAATATCATAAGTTTCATTTGCTATTTCAAAATTTTGAAAATCATCTATGAGTAATAGTTGAGCAAGCGAAATTTTTGAAAGATAATATGCGTTCTTGGCATCAATAAAGTTTTTTTGTTGAGATGCTAGATTTGCTTCAATTTCATAAAGATCACCTTTGGGAATTACCCCTGAATTAACAAGATCCTTAATTCTAGACAATTCGTCTTTTGTGAGGTTTAATTGTAAATCTTGTACAGCAAGATTTTCTTTACTAAATAAAATTTGCAGATAAGAATTTGCAACCAGTAATGCTACATTTTCAGTCATATCTTCTAATTGATACTGACGTGCCAATATAGAAAGATTAGCTCTATGTAATCTTTTAATATTTTGTAGTCCACTATATATATTAACATTTAGATTGAGATTCATAGATGAGAACTGAGTAGTCACGTTTTCTAAAATTCCAGTGGTTATATTTTGGTTAAGTCCAATGTTCCAAGAATGACTACTACTCACGTTTACATTTGGAAGGAAGCTTCCTATCGCACCTTTTTTTTCTATTTCAGATCCAGCGTAATCAAGCTCTGACTGTTTTATTGAAATATTCATTTCTAAAGCTCTATCCACACACTCTTGAAGTGTCCAATATTTTTGTGAAAAAAGAATATTTGGAACGATCAGTATAATTATAAATTTTAAGAATCTCATATTTTTTTATTTTTCTGAATCACTATCATCTTCACCTCTTTTAATTGGTTCCGTTTTATTCCAAACTTTAATTTTTTCTGATTGTTTAACTCCACTGATTAGCTCCGCGTTTACACCATCTGAAATACCCAATTTTACTTCTCTTTTCTCAAACTTTTGATCTGAAATTTCAATTTCAACGTATGGTTTTTTAGATTTTGAATCATACTGAAGTAAAGCTTCACTAATCGATATAGCGTCAACTTTTTTATCAGTAACAATTGAAGCATTCGCACTGTAACCGGCCCTTACAACAAATTCATCATCTAAATAAACATCGCCCTCAATTTTAAATTGTATGGCTCCTGCAATTTCAGTTCCCTTGGGTGCAATAAGTCTTAATTTCGCATCGTACTCTTTATCTTCAATCGCCCCCAAAGTTACTATTAATGGCATTCCGATTTGTAGTTTACCAACTTCACCTTCATCGACTTGACCCTCAAAAATCATCTTGTTTAGGTCTGCTATTGTTGCAATTGGTGTCCCAGAGTTGAAAGAATTAGCTTGAATAACTTGATCCCCTTCTTTGACAGGGATTTCTAAAATTGTACCTGAAACAGTTGCCCTAATATTGGTATTAGTTATGGTTGACCCACCTGCTGAACCAAGTTTTATTATTTGTAAATCACTTTCAGCATTGTCTAAATTCTGCATATCTTGATTATATCGAAGCTCAGAGGAGTTGAATTCTTGTTCGGAAATAATTTCCTTTTCAAAAAGAGCTCTATTTCTTTCAAACTCTATTTTTGAATTTTTCATAACAATTTGGGCACTTTTAACTCTACCTTCAGCAGAGTTAAGTGTTTGTTCATTTGGAACAACTTTTATCTTTGCTATAAGATCCCCTGCGAAAACTTCATCTCCTTCCTCCACAAAAATTTCTTCAATAATACCTGCTATTTGTGGCACCACATTAACTTCATCCTCGGGAAGAACTTTTCCAGTTGCAACTATTTTTTCTTCAATTGTTTCAATTTTTAAGGTTTCCGTTTCATATACAATAGATGATTTGCTATTTGATTTTATAAAAAATGCACTTGCAAATAAAACTCCTACAATTAGTAACCCGATTCCTATTTTTTTTAAATATTTCATATTATAAATTATTATTTTTATTCTTCTCTCAATGCTTCAATTGGTTTAATGCTAACTGCTTTTTGTGCTGGTATAATTCCTATAAGGGTTCCCAGTACTATCATCAAAAATAAAGCTCCCAATACATATGGAATTGGAACAGTTGGATTCGTGTAGGGAAAGTCCGTCATATCTTCGGTCGCAGCATTTATTCCATACAATACAAGCGCTCCTAAAATTATTCCAATCAATCCTGAAAGTACAGTTAAAAAAACTGACTCCAATATGATTTGGGATCGTACTTCACTAGGGGTAGCTCCAAGTGCTCTTCTAATACCAATTTCTTTAGTTCTCTCCTTAACTGAGATAAGTAATATATTTCCAATGCCTATAACTCCCGCCAATATAGTAGCAATTCCAACAATAAGAGATAAGAAAGTTAGTCCACTTGCAAAATTCATAGTTTTTCTAAAGATTTCACCTAAATTAAAACCTGCAATAGCTCTTTCGTCTTTTGGATCAACTTTGTGGATTTGTTTCAGAGTTGCTTTAATATCTTTTTCAACTTGTATACCATCGATATCTTCATCAGCGGCGATCATAAAAAAATTGACTCTGTCCCCGGTGTTGAAAATTCTTTTAAATGTTGCAAAAGGAATGTAAATATCGCCATCATCACCAAACCCTCCACCTTGAACAAATTTGTGAACCCCTATCACTCTAAAATTGATTTTATTAATACTTATGAATTTTCCAATTGGATTCTCATCTTCCTCAAATAGCTCCAATTGAGTTCTTTCTCCAATCACACACACCTTTCTCTCGTCGATGATATCTTTATCGTTTATAAACCTTCCCCCATCATAAATTTTTGAAGTTGCAATCTTGATATATTCAGGAAATTCACCATAAATGGAATATGTCCCTGTCTTGTTTCCTCTTACTATATTTCCACCAACTGTACCAAAAACTCCAGTTACATTCCTAGGGGCTATAAACTTGATTCCTTTAACCCGTTTTTTTAGTATTTCTACGTCGCCCAACTTTAATTGAATCGGTCGCTGTGCTTTGAAACCAGCGTAAGGTAATTCGGTATAGCTTCCCCAAACAAAAATACTATTGGAAGCTATTGATTGGAAAGCTCTTTCAAAACCATTATCTAAACCTTTAGATGAACCTGCTAAGGCGATGTAAATAAAAATACCCCAAAGCACTCCGATCATTGTAATTACAGTCCTTGTTCTATTCTTTTGAATAGAGCCAAAGATTTCTTGCCAAGTATCTTTATCAAAAATTTTTTTCATAATTAACTATCTCTCATCGCTTCAATTGGTTTTATCTCTGCTGCTCTTTTAGCAGGAAGGTATCCAGCAAAGGCACCAAAACCTATTAATAAAATGGTGGCGGTAATTGCTGTATTCAAATCAACATATGGATCTGTAATGTAATAGTCTTCCTCTAAAGTATTACCAACCAATTTTAAAATTCCAACACCAACAAATAATCCTATGTATCCTGAAATTGTTGTAATAAATATTGCTTCCTGAAGTATCATGCCAATAATTGATCTTGGGGTTGCACCGATCGCTTTTCTTATACCAAGTTCTTTGGTTCTTTCTTTTACAACAAAAACCATAATATTTGAAATCCCAATTATCCCGGCCAATAATGTTCCAATACCAACAAATAAAATAATCGAGGATAATGCGCTTTTAAACTGATCATTTTCTTTCAAATCTTTTGCTGCACTTCTAATGTATATACCCCTTGGATCTTTTGAATCGATGAATTTTTTTTGTTTTAAATATTTTTTTATTTGATCCTCAAAGGCAACTGCACCACCATATCCAATTTCAGGTTTGTAAGAAATTATTATTCGGCCTATATCATCGGTATTTTTTTTAATTGATTGTAGGGTTGTATAAGGCACATACACAATTCTTTCTTCATTATCACCACCATCATCTTGAAAAACTCCTATGACTTTCCAAGATCTTCCACTTCCAGAAACAAATTTTCCAATTGGTTCTTCATCACCAAATAAATCTTGGGCGACAAGTCTTCCTAAAACAACATTCCTTTCTTTATTTTGTACATCCATACCATTAATGTATCGTCCTTTCATCATGATTGTCATCTCATTTTTACTGTAAGAAGGAGCAACACCCCTAATTGAATAATTATTTGATTTTAATTTGTAACCTATGTCTCCACTTTCAGAAATTCTAGGGCTTATCCCATCTATATAGATTTCAAAACGCTTAGATATATCTTCCAAATCTTCATTCACAAACTCAATTCTTCTGTTGGCCTCATAGCCCATAAAAGGCTTTGATGTTCTGGTCGGGACAATCAACATGGTGTTGAGAGCGTCATCTTTAAAAAATTTTTCAAAAGTATTATCAAGCCCATTACCAAACCCAAATAATACTACAAATATCAAAATACCTAATGCGACAGTGAATCCAGATAAAAAAGTTCGGAGTTTATTCTTTTTTATTGAATCAAAAATTTCAAACCATCTGTCTCTACTAAACATTAGATTGCTTTTTTCATTTTATTTTTTTGGTCTTCCATTATAATCCCATCTTTAAGTCTTACTATTCTAGAGCACATTTGAGCAATTTCTTCTTCATGAGTCACAATTAGTATAGTTTTACCTTTACTATTAATTTCTTGAATCAAGGCCATAACCTCTTTAGAGGTCTGCGAGTCCAAGGCTCCTGTAGGTTCATCAGCCAATAAAACCTTAGGTTGTGATACCATCGCACGAGCTATGGCGACTCTTTGTTTTTGTCCACCAGAGAGTTCACTGGGAAGATGTGTAGCCCAATCTTTTAAACCCACTTGATCTAGATATTCAATTGCAAGATTCTCTCTATCTTTTCTATTCATACCCTGATAATATAATGGTAAGGTTACATTTTCCAGAGCAGTTTTATAATTAATTAAGTTAAATGACTGAAAAACAAATCCAAGAAACTTATTTCGATAGTTGGCTGCTTTGGTCTCATCTAGGTCTTTTATTGGTACACCATCAAGATCATAACTTCCTTTATCAAGAAGGTCCAACATTCCCAAAATATTTAATAGAGTAGATTTTCCTGATCCCGATGAACCCATTATTGCAACCAATTCCCCCTCACTAACATCAAAATTTATTCCCTTTAGGACATGAAGTGAATTAGATCCCATTTTGTAAGATTTATGTAAGTCCTTAATACTAATCATTCAATTCAATTTAAAACAATAATTAAGATTTAGAAAGTTTAGACATTTGAAATCAAAGAATGTTTAAAATGAATAACTCGATTTTTTTGAGCACAAATGTAAAAAATTATTAGAAGAGAATAATTAATGAAAAAATTTATATCAAAGTGAGCTTTACTTAACATATTTATTTTAATGACATTAATTGATTATAGAACTCTTCAAATGATTTTTTACCTTTTATGGTTATTGAATAATCAGTTGTAGGATAACTTTTTTGAAAATATTTTTCAATTTTAATTAATCCTGCCTGATTTAACTTTTTTAACTGAACACTTAAGTTTCCTTTGGTGGAGGCAGTTATATCAATTAGTGCCTTAAAGTTACAAGTCTCAACAGTCATCAAAAAAGAAATTGTTTTAAGTCTAATAGGGTTAAATAATAATTTTTCAATCTCTTTATTCATCCTCTTTTTGAAAATAAAGAGCTAAACCTGGAATTAACATCCCAAAACTGATACCAATTACATTAACTAAAAGTAAATTTAGAGCTGGATTATAATAGGTATACATAGTAAAAATCATCAGTCCAATTCCTCCAATAGTAATATTATGGAATTTTATTATTATCCCTGACATCGTTAATATTATGCCTAATAGAAATAAAATATCTTGGACAGGATTCACATTAAACAATAAGGAAATACCAACTGTAAAAATCCAAGCAAGCCCAAAAACTCCCCAGATAATTCTAATTACCCTGTCTAGTTGGGTAGAATACCCAACTTTAATACCAATTTTAATATTATAATAAGTAGTATATATCATGCCTAGTAGTGGAATTGAAACCCAATATATTACAGATGAATAATAACTATATTGAACTATTTGAGGTAAAAAATAATGAAATAAGCTCATTGAAATTATTACTGTCGACCAAAAAATCAGATTATATCCAAGAGGTTTTAAATTAGTTTTTGTTTGCTTAATTGCATCGTTGATAATTGTTAATTGATCTTCTTTTGTCATAATTATTTGTTTAAAAATAACAAATATAAACTAGTTTATAATATAAACAAAATAACTACAATTTTAATTACTATGAACATATTAAAAGCATGTTTCAAATAATTAGATAATTATTAAACAATCATAATTGTAAAAAACTTTTTAATTTTTTAATAGCTTTTTTATAGAAGATTCTATTTCTTTCCAAGAAATTTCTAAATTTTTAAGATGAAGAATGCCCTCATAAGTAACTGAGTAGTATTTTCTAGGTGGGCCAAGTGTTGATTCTCGCCAATTATGATTTACATATCCAAGTTTTTTAAGTCTATTCAAAAGAGGATAAATAGTTCCTTCGGCAACAATTATTTTAGAATTTTTTAACTCTTTAATAATTTCGGAAGTAAATAACTCTTCTTTTGAAATAATTTGTAAAACACAAAATTCAAGTAAACCTTTTCTAATTTGGGTGTTAAAATTTTCTGTGCTCAATTTATTTAATTAATTCATTTTTGCCATTAGATATAACTACAACGCCTTTTATCATCTCAGTTATTGTTTAAGAGTTTACCATCTATTTATTTTAAATTATAAAAACATTTTCACATTCAATTAAAAAATCTTAAAACATATTTATTACATAGATCCTTGTTATACATATTACTAATATAAAAAATTTATTTTTTAAAGAATCTTAAATACAAAAAAACAACTGTTACAAAGCCCAACACGTAAGGGATTATCATTAAATAAACAATTCCATCATTGAGACTTTCTGCTGTTTTTTGATCGGCGCCTGATTCCAGTACCGCTCTACACATTGCACATTGAAAACTATAAATCAAATCGTTAATCATGAATAATACGGCGAAATCATTAAATATACGACAACTCCAGTTACAGCAACATACAACCAAACAGGAAAAGTAATTCTAGCTATTTTTTTATGAGATACAAAGTCTGACTTGAAAGCCTTTAGATAAGTTACCAAAACCAAAGGAATAACAATTACTGATAATAATATATGCGTAATTAGAATAAAAAAATACATGAAGGCAATGAAACCTGAACCTCCAAAAGGGGTTGGGTCAGAGGTAATATGGTAAGCTATATACATTATCAAAAACAAGAGAGATAAACCAATACAGGTCTTCATCAAGTTTTCATGAATTCTTCTTTTTCCATTTTTAATAAAATATACCGCAGCTACCAACAAAAGAGCTGTAATGCCATTTATTGTGGCATAAATCGGGGGAAGAAAAGTCAAAGGTTTTACGATAGGCAAGTTTTCTAACAATACTATTGGATCAGAATTTGGCATCCTCAAATTAAAAATTAATTTATCATATTCCCATTTTATAAAAAGCAACAATGCAACAACTATTGGGACCAGTACGGAAATAATCCATATTAAAATATTGTAAAACTTTGAATCTTTATTCATTTTCTAATAATTTTCTTATATCTTCTTTTATCATGTCAATTCCTTGTAATTTTGATTTTTCATCATTAATACCTAAATAATAAACTAATGGTGAACCCATGCCATTTTCTCTTGATCTTAAAAACCCATTCTTATCAATTAATGCAAAGAAACCTTGGTGCTCAAAACCTCCAGCAACATTGGGATTAATTGAAGAGAAAATATTGAAACCTGAATTAGATAGTTCATAAATATCTTTGATATTACCTGTCAAAAAATGCCAATTTTTTGATTTAACATCAATAAATTCTGAATATTCTTTTAAAGTTTTTGGGGTGTCATTTTCTGGATCTATCGTAAATGACGCGATACCAAAGTCATCCCTGTAACCAAATTCATTATCCAAAATTTTCATGTTTTTATTCATTTCAATACATATTGAAGGGCATCTTGTAAAAAAGAATTCTACGACAAAAACCTTGCCTAAAAAATCCTCATTGCTGACATAAATACTATCCTGATTCAAAAAAACAAAACCAGGCACTTTTCTTTTGATATCATTCAACTTAACAAAGCTCAAATCTTTAAAGTTGTCCAATCTCTTATCATAACTTACAGCACTTTGATCAATTCTGTCCATTATCTTGGGGAAAAACCAAATCCCAAAAACAAGAATGATAAAAGATATTCCTACATACGAATATTTTTTCACTATAACTTTCCTTTATAAATGTTGTTCTTTTTTAAAGCCATTCTATATTCCGCTAGAATTACCTTCACATCATCAACCATATTATTGTTTATGTCTGCTACAAATCTTGAATCATATCCAAACTTTACACCATTACTATCATCCCTTCCTCTAAGATTACCATCTCTGTCGATTATAAATACATGTGAAGTGCCTAAATCAGATTCCAACTTCAAATTTGTTTTGAGACTTTCAAACACTTTCACTAAATCTTTCTCGCTTAAACTTACAAATTTCCAGTTTTTAAAATTAGTTTGTGTCAATCTATTGAGTTCCAAAAGCAAATCATCTGTTAATTGTTTTGTTCCAGGGGGTTGTAATATGATGAACTGGAAATCAACGAATTCATGAAATCTTTTATATATTTCTTGATTTAGATTTCCAGCATCTCCATACCTATCTTTAACATTTTTACCAAAAAAACCTAAAATTGTAATTTTATTTTTTATGCTCTCATTGGAAATTCCGGATATTTCCATTACATCTTGAGTGACAACAGGAAGTTTGGCAAAATTATTAATTCCAGATGCAAAAAAGAGATAAACAATTAGTGGTAAAACGAAAAGAATAGTAAGAACTATGTACTTTCTCATATAAAAAAGAAATTTAAGTCAATTAGAAATCCCAACTAACAAACCCTTCATACATAACATCGTAAATGTAATTTCCCTCAACCACTAAGATAAAGACTAAATATGCGATTAAAAATATTAAGGTTATTACTATGGAAGCCTGTAAACCACTTTTTTCATCCCTTAAATGCATAAAATCCCAAGCAATGTAGTAAGCTTTAACTAAAGTTAAAATAATAAAGATCCAATTTATTAGTTTGGTAGAAAGAAAGGTATTCATTAATATTTCAGGCTTAACAATACCCAAAGCAACTTCAATTATTGTAACAACTGAAAGGAAAAATAAAACTCCCCATATCTTGTGTTGATTTGATTTAAACTTCCATAAACCTCTAAAAATTTCTAATTTGTGTGTGTTATCATCCATTTTTTAAAAATTATACTAGATAGAAAAATGTGAAAACAAATACCCAAACTAAATCTACAAAATGCCAGTATAATCCAACTTTTTCAACCATCTCATAATGACCTCTTCTTTCATAAGTACCAATTAATACATTGAAGAAAATAATGATATTTATTATTACACCAGAGAAAACATGGAATCCGTGAAACCCAGTAATGAAAAAAAAGAAGTCAGCAAAAAGCCTATTACCATATTCGTTCCTGATCAAATTGGCACCCTCAACAACATACTTTGCCTGTTTGATTTTAACTAACGACTCTTCCCTTGACAATCTAATCTTATGTCCTTTTTCATCAATTTTTTCAGTTTTGATTATCAAGTCGTCATTAGATTTAAAACCAGTTATGACTTCTTCAACAGTGAAACTTGGTAAACTAGATTCATTGGTAAACCATATTCCATTTTTACTTTCGTGCTGAGACCTTAATTTTGGATCACTAATAGTAAAATCTTTTAAAGCTACCCTTTTACCAGAGTTTAAATTTTCAAACTGGTAAATCTGTCCACCTTTAGTCTCCAAAGCACCGTACTCACCTCTGATAAAATTATTCCACTCCCATGCTTGTGATCCAACGAAAATCGCACCTCCAACAATGGTCAATGCCATATAAAATACTACCTTTTTTTTGTCCATGTGATGCCCTGCATCAACTGCTAATACCATCGTGACTGATGAAAAGATCAGAATAAAAGTCATTAATGCTACATAGTACATTGGAGCATCAACTCCGTGTAAAAAAGGGAAATGAGTAAAAACTTCGTCAGCGATAGGCCATGAATCAATATTTTTGAACCTTGAAAAGCCATAAGCAACCAAGAATCCTGAGAAAGTCAGTGCATCTGACACAATAAAAAACCACATCATCAGTTTTCCATAGCTGGCTTTAAAAGGCTTATTGCCACCTCCCCATAAATCTTCCTCTTGTAATGATGATGAAATTGTTGAACTCATTTAAAAATAATTATTCAATACAAAGTTACATATTTTTACTATCTAAAGAAATATAAAAACACAAATAAATACAACCAAAGCCCCCCAAGAAAATGCCAAAAAGTAACAGCTAGTTCAAAACCCAATTTTTCCTTGATGTATTTTTCTTTATGATTATTAGCAAGAACAACAATCAATACAATTAAACCAGCAAATAGGTGTAGCAAATGAAGGGCTGTTAGTACATATAAAAAAGAAGTTGTTACTGTGCTTTGAGCTCCAGTAAAAAAATAACCTTGATTGATTATTGAGTTAAATCCAGAGATCTGTAAAAAAATAAAAAATATAGCCAGTGAAAACGTAATTAATAACCATTTATTTGCATTTTTGATCTCATTTTTAAATACAGACTTCTTTGCGAGCCACATAGATAAGCTACTTAAAATAATAATTATTGTACTTATCGTGAAACTTAAAGGCAAATCAAAATCCTTTAACCAATCTGGACGAGCTTTACTAACAATATAAGCACTGGTCAGTCCTGCAAAGGTCATTGAGATACTTAAAAGACAGAAAAGCAACATCATTTTTTTTGCTTTTATAGTTTTTAAACGAATTTCATCTTGATTTAATTCCATATAAAGTATTTGTCAATGATAAAAATAATTTGAACTAGGGTCAAACAAACCACACTTGCAGTAAATAATTTTTTAGCAGAGTCAGTCGTCATTTTTTTATATAACGATATTGAAAAAAATAACATCACAATCCCAATAATTCCAATAAAAAAAGCTGAAAAAACAGATAAACGTAACTCACCTGTGAGCCCACTAACAGGTAACATGCAAATCATAATCATCCAAATCGTGTAAAGTACTGTTTGAAGAGCGGAAGATCTGTCCTTTTTTTTGGTTGGTAATAAATTAATTCCTGCTTTTTCGTAATCTTCATGTAAAATCCAACCCAAAGACCAAAAATGAGGAAACTGCCAAAAAAACTGTATTGAAAATAATGTAATGGCTTCTATCCCAAATTCGTTTCTAGCAGCAACCCAGCCTAGCATAAAAGGGATGGCTCCTGGAACAGCCCCAACAAAAACAGAAAGCGGTGTCTTTATTTTTAGAGGAGTGTAAATACAAGCATAAATGAATATCGAAATTGATCCAAATAGAGCAGTGTAAGCATTTATTCTGTACAATGCAATCAGTCCAATTAATGTAAGTAAAACAGCAATACAGAAAGCTGAATTAATTGATACTCTTCCTGTAGGAATTGGTCTATTTTTTGTTCTATTCATTAGAGCGTCAGAATCTTTTTCAATTATTTGATTAAAGATGTTTGAAGATCCAACCATGCAAAAACCTCCTGTAACCAATAAAAAAATAATATTTACATTTATTTCGCCAACCGCAATAAGGTAACCTGCTAAGGCTGAAAAAACTACGCTGATAGCTAACCTTGCTTTAGTTAGTTCGAAAAAATCTGAGATAATAGTCTTAACGCTATTTGACAAAGTATGATGTGACTGTAAAATTTTTGCCATAAATATAAGCAGGCAAATTTAATGCAAATGTGACAAAAAACAATATAAATTTCAGTATGATATCCTATTGTAATCTAAAAGTAATCGGTATACTAAACGGAACCCTCACAGGTCGCCCGCGTTGTTTTCCAGGGGTCATTCTTGGCAATTTTGATATAATTCTATTGGCTTCCTTTTCTAAATTTTTATCCGGACCTCTGGTTCGAATTCCACTAATATTCCCATCTTTACCAATCATAAACTGTACAAAAACTCTTCCTTGGATTCCCATTTCTTGAGCTATTTCAGGGTACCTAAAATTTTTACTAATATGTTTTTGGATTTGTTCTTGAAAACATTTTCTTCTTTCCGATTTTGAAACTCTCTCACATCCTGGGAAAAGGGGAACATCCTCAATGATAGCAAAAGGAACATCAACATCAAGTTCCTCTTCTAAAACCTCTACTTCTTCAACAATTTCCTCTTGATCTGTTTCAGTTGACTCAATTATTGTTTCTTCAATTTCTTCCTCATCTTCAACAACTTCAATTATTTCAGGAGCTGGAGGAGGAGGAGGTGGTGGAGGTGTTTTTATTTGCTCCGTAATTGGAATTTCTTCATCATCGTCATCCTCAACATTTAAGGACTCCAAATCATATTGTCTTTCATAAGACTTGAACTCAATTGCTTGCCAGGAAATAAATAATATTAGACATAATCCAGCTGCTAAAAATAAACCACTGTATTTTCTTAGGTCTGATTTTGGATTTTTTTTTCTTTGCATAAGTTCTAAACAAATCTAAATATAATTTTTTTTTTTTAAAAAAACCTAGTTCTTTTTATTTTTAAAAATATATAAATAACTTAACGATAAAGACATAAAGATTCCCAATAGATTCGCAAGAATATCCATAATTTCAAAATGTCTATTTATTGGAAGTATACCTTGCAAAATTTCTGTAAAAACAGCAATAATTATTACAAAATAAATATATTTTGAATCCAAAACCTTACTTTCAATATATCTAAGCCTAATCCACGATGTACACAAAAGAAAATATGTTAACAGATGCATTA
>CEOF01116772.1_pt1 | contig 14377 bp, 13 predicted proteins | sample 361311 | NCBI WGS metagenome assembly CEOF01 (sample SAMEA2619667, study PRJEB7988) | marine metagenome | biome: marine biome (ENVO:00000447); feature: surface water layer (ENVO:00002042); material: "saline water (ENVO:00002010), including plankton (ENVO:xxxxxxxx)" | depth 5 m
ACGTTAGCGGAAGCTATGAGCGGCTTTTCTGCTATGAGCGGGGAGGCTGGTGGTGCCCCGCTACTGCCACCAATTGCGTTAACAGATGAAGTGACTGGTTTGGCAGCTGCCTTTGCGACGATGGTCGCAGTTCACTCTGGCGGAGGACAGACCGTCGATGTGAATCTACTTGAAACCATGATGCAGATTATGGGTCCGCTCATTTCTGCCTGGCACACCGAAGGCTATTTGCAGCCACGACTCGGTTCAGGCATCGCGTACAGCGTTCCCCGAGGCACCTACCAAGCCTCTGATGGGGGATGGATCGCGGTCAGTACATCGAGCGATGTCATTGCCCAAAGAGTGATGAAACTCATTGGTGTTGCCGAAGATGAAAGGTTCCAAACTTTTGACGGTCGAATCGCTAATCGAGAAGAAGTCGACAAGCTGATGGCTGATTGGGTTAAAAAACGGACACTGTCAGAGGCATTAGAGAGTTTTGAATTAGCTGAAGCTGCTGCAGCACCGGTGTTGAATGTCGGTGAACTCTCCTCTGATAGGCATGTGGCCGACAGAGGCGCCCTGGTTGAAGTTGATGGAATTGTGATGCAGTCCTTGATAGCTCAGCTATCGAAAACACCGGGCAGTGTTCGTTGGGCTGGACGGAGCTTGGGTGCCGATAATGGGGACTTGCCTGGTCCCGACGCTGTGTGGTTTCGGGAATAATTGTCTAACTATTGATAATCAGATTGTCCGTCGAGATTCAACCAAATCGACGAGATCATTCATAATGCGAGTTATTTCGTAATCTTTCGGCGTGTACACGCGAGACACCCCAGCATTGAGCAAAGTGTCCTTATCGTCTTCGGGAATGATGCCGCCAACAATTACTGGCGACGTCACGCCTTGACCTTTTAGGGCGGCTAATACCGATGGCACAAGGTAGAGGTGACCACCGGACAAGATCGACAACCCAATGACGTCGACGTCTTCGTCGCGTGCAGTGGCAGCAACATGTTCCGGGGTTGTTCTGATTCCTTCGTAAACGACTTCCATCCCGGCGTTGCGAGCGGCAACCGCTATTTGTTCGGCGCCATTGGAGTGACCGTCAAGGCCTGGCTTCGCTACGAGTAGGCGTGGAGGGCCACCGCTGAGTTTCTTGCAGCGTTCGGCGACTTCTTTGAGCCCCACAGAATTACCCGAGCTGATTTGTACCCCCGTTGGCCCCCGATATTCGCCGAAGACCTCTCGCAGTACCTGTGTCCATTCGCCTGTTGTCACTCCGGCTCTGGCTGCAGCGATTGTATAAGGCATGATGTTCTCGTCACCTGAAGCAGCATCACTTAACCGCTGTAGAGCGGCGGTTACGGCTTCTTCAGATCGCGATGAGCGCCACTGTGTGACATCTTCAATCATTTCAGCTTCAACCTGAGGGTCGACTTTTAGAAAGCTTCCTTCACCCCCTAGAGGAGATTCGGTGGTTTCCTCGAATGCGTTGACTCCTACGATGGTCAGCTCCGTCGATTCGATCTGACGTATCCGATCGGTATGGCTCGCGACTAGGCGTTGCTTTAATTCGTCAATGGCTGCGAACGCACCGCCTAACTCAATAACTTCATCTAATTCCAGTTGTGCTTCACGAACCAGCTCAGCGGTCCGGTTTTCAACTACATGCGATCCATCAAAAATGTCATCGTATTCTAGGAGGTCGGTTTCTAGGGCCAATACTTGTTGCATGCGCAGCGACCATTGCTGATCCCAAGGTCGCGGTAAACCGAGAGCTTCATTCCAAGCAGGTAGTTGGAGTGAACGAGCACGTGCACGCTTTGAAAGGGTTACCCCTAAAGCTTCGAGGACGATTCTCTGGACATTGTTTTCCGGCTGAGCTTCGGTCAATCCAAGAGAGTTAACTTGTACTCCGTATCTGAAGCGTCGAAGTTTCGGGTCGCTAACCCCGTAGCGATGTTCACAGATTTCGTCCCACATTTGTGTGAAAGCTCGCATTTTGCAGACTTCTTCGACGAATCTGATGCCAGAGTTAACGAAGAAAGAAATGCTGGCCACTACTCGAGGAAACTCATCCTCGGGGACCTGGCCAGAATCTCGCACAGCATCGAGTATGTCGATTGCATTTGCGAGCGAGTAGGCGATTTCTTGTACTGGAGTGGCTCCCGCTTCTTGAAGGTGGTAGCTGCAAATATTGATTGGGTTCCACAGCGGTACGTGTTGAGAGCAGTAAGCAATCATGTCGACAATGAGCCGCTTGCTTGCTTCGGGTGGGAAAATATAAGTACCGCGACTCAGGTATTCCTTAACAATGTCGTTTTGTGTAGTTCCCCTGAGCGTGCCGGGTGCGATTCCGCAGTCTTCAGCGTTCGCAATGTAGAGACCAAGCAACCAGGCGGCCGTCGCATTTATCGTCATGGACGTGTTCATCTGCTCTACCGGGATTTCATCAAGCAGGATGCTCATCTGACCCAAGTGGTAAACCGGGACCCCAACTTTGCCGACTTCGCCGACAGCGAGGGGATGGTCAGGGTCGTATCCAGTTTGGGTTGGCAGATCGAATGCGATCGATAGACCTGTTTGCCCCTTTTCTAAGTTGTTTCGGTACAACTCATTTGAAGCCTTTGCAGTGCTGTGGCCCGAATAGGTGCGCATAACCCAAGGGCGGTCCCTCTGAGATTTGTGTGCGTCGTTCACACGGGCTCCTTGCTTTGCACTTGAGCCTAAAGACTTTTACTAGCTCTCAATCGTCAAGCAAACCGAAATTCATGGGTCGAGACCAGACTTCGGCTAGTGGCCGGTTTACAGCTTCGGTCAGTAACTCGAGATAATCCTCACGACTGATTTCGACGGCTCCCATGCTTTCAAGATGAGGTGTATTCCATTGAACATCGATTAATGCACCACCGGTAACCTTCATAGCGTCAACTAACGCTACGAGAGCTACTTTTGAAGCGTTAGGGACCGAGTGGAACATAGATTCGCCTGCGAAGAAAGAACCGATAGCGACGCCATACAGGCCTCCTACAAGTTCTCCATTCTGCCAAGTCTCGACACTGTGAGCCCAGCCGAGCCGATGGAGTTCTAGATAGGCGTTCCTGATATTGGCGTCTATCCATCCGTGAGGCCGCACTGGACTTGCACAAGCGTCGATGACTTGGTCAAACGCATGGTCCACGCGAATATCAAAATCTCTGCATGATCGACGCAGGGATCTACCTACCCGAAGATAGGAAAGAGGAAGTACGCCACGCGGATCGGGGGACCACCAACCGATGGTGTCTCCTAACGGCATGGGGAAAAGACCGGAGCTATACGCCGACAACAAGGTGCCGGGCTCCAAGTCTGCTCCGGCGCCGACGAGACCATTTTCGTCAGCTGTGTGTGCAGGTGGAAAAGTCCAACTGCTTGCTTCCGGCTCAACTGGTCCTGTCAATGTATCCCCACGCATACTGGTGAGCATACGCATTACTCGATGCTTCACTCAAAGCAGAATGGCTAATCAGTCAAATCTTTATATATGTCAACTTCAGAAGAAGTGGCTTCTGAGACCGTTACTGAAGCGACTGAAATTGGTTTTACGGGCAAATCGAGACCGTCGGTTTCAACCTCCTGTATCTCCAAAACCACATCAAGGCCGACAACTATTTGACCCATTACCGAATAGTTGGGATCTAACGCAGCCCCCAAAGGCCCAGTGATTATGAAGAATTGCGAGCCGTTTGTGTTCGGTGTTCCCTGGTTCGCCATAGCGAGAGAACCAACGAGATACCCCTCTTCAGGTCCATAGGCACCTGTGAATTTGTACCCCGGTCCACCTCGCCCGTTTAAGCCTTGAACATCGCCACCCTGAATGACAAATTCATTAATTACCCGATGGAATATCGTTTCATCGTAAGCATGGTGACGTGCCAAGAAGATGAAGTTATTGACGCTACGAGAGTCCAACGTTGGATCAAGGACGACGGTGAAATTGCCGACGTTGGTAGTGAATTTTGCGGAATATAACTGACCAGGATCTATACAAAGTTTTGGCGGTGTCTCAAATTGTGTTCGTTTTGTGGACGAGCCATCAATTGCAGGACATCCTTCGATCCCGAGTGCTTCTGCGCCTATGGATTCGACAGCAGTTTCTGGTGTCGCGTCTTCACCGCCGGTCAAGCTCCATAAAAACGCAACCAAAAGTACGGCCGCAGCGATTGCGACCCAACGAATCACAATTTTCGTGCGTCGTGAATTCTTGGTTGCTTGTTGAGTCGCGTCAGCCTGGGCTTGGCGGTGGGCTCGTTGACGTTCGCGTTTGTTGTTGCTCATAACTGTGGAGTAGTAGTCCCTTACCGGTGAGGTTTAGCAACGAAGGTAGCAATGCTGAAGCCATAAGCCCAAGTGAACAACCCGTAAATCATCAAGGGCTGAGAGTCGCTGACAGGTACCCTCAAATTCCGTGGCACTCGTCGTACAAAAATTCGGTGGCACTTCTGTCGCAGATGCTGACCGCATGCGCGAGGTAGCTGACCACGTTAAACGCACTCGTAGTCGAGGCGATGACGTCGTTTTGGTTGTCAGCGCTATGGGCAAAGAAACAGACGAGCTTCTCCGATTGGCTGGTGAAGTTAATAACGATCCCCCCGGGCGTGAAATGGACATGCTCATTACTGCAGGCGAGCGTAAATCCATCGCTTTGATGTGTATGGCACTTCACGCTGCCGGAGTGCCAGCTGACTCTTTCACGGGAAGTCAGGCCGGGTTTGAAACTGACGACAACCATCGCAATGCAAAGATCGTTTCAGTTGATCCACGCAGAGTTCGAGACTCTGTAGACAAAGGTCGTGTGGCGGTAGTAGCGGGCGCTCAGGGAATGTCTGCTGATGACAACGTGACATTCCTGGGTAGGGGTGGTTCAGACACGACGGCAGTAGCGCTAGCCCACGGTCTTGGGGCCGATGCGTGCGAGTTGTATACCGATGTGTCGGGCGTTTTCACGACAGACCCAAGAGTTTGTCCAACTGCAAAACGAATGGAATCTATTTCCTTCGACGAGTTACTAGAGATGACGGCTGTCGGCTGTCCCAAACCAGTTATGCGTTCGGTAGAAGTGGCCCGAGCTTTTGGGGTGCCGCTTCACGTTCGATCGGCCTTTACGTGGGAACCTGGCACCTGGGTGCTAGAGGAGGACCCTGACATGGAAAGAGCAATCATTAAAGGAATTGTGCCTGACACAAGCCAAGCGAAGGTCACCTTAAGTGGAGTTAAGGATGAACCAGGGTTAGCAGCCAAAGTATTTAGGACTTTGGCTGATGCGTCGGTCAACGTAGACATGATTGTTCAAAATGTAAGTGACAGTGGACATACAGATATCTCGTTCACGGTTCCGCTTGAAGACTTGGATACTGCAACCACAACATGCGAGGCCCTTGCCACCGAATTAGGATTTTCAGCGGTAATGGCTGACCCTGACCTTTGTCGTGTATCTGTCGTGGGCGCAGGTATGGCCTCTAACCCTGGGGTTGCTGCCACAATGTTTGAAACTTTGGCGCAAAACGAAGTGAATATAGAGATGATCGCTACTTCTCCAATTCGTATCAGTTGCGTAATAGCCGAACGTGACGTGGACAAAGCAACAGCTGCTCTTCACACTGCATATGGCTTAGATTAAAAGACAATCAATAAATCGCGCCGAACTGCGACGCCGTCATCGGTAACCTCGGAAGTTATGCGAGTAGGAATCGTAGGAGCAACCGGACAAGTAGGTGGAGTGATGCGCGACATCCTCGCCGAGAGACACTTTCCGTTAGACGAAATAAGATTTTTTGCGTCATCCCGGTCAGCTGGAACGACAATCAGTTGGAATGGATCTGACATTCTCGTTGAAGATGCGAGCTCCGCAGACTACAGCGATCTAGACATAGCACTTTTTTCAGCTGGCGGAGCAACTTCCCTCGCGCTCGCTGAACAGGTTTCTGCGCAGGGCGCTCTGGTAATCGATAATTCTTCTGCGTGGCGAATGGATCCGAGTGTTCCTCTAGTGGTCCCAGAGGTGAATGCAAACGAAGTCAGTAATACCCCCAAAGGCATTATTGCTAACCCCAACTGCACGACTATGGCGGCGATGCCCGTTCTCGCTCCTTTGCATTTAGAAGCTGGCTTAGAGGGGATGATTGCCGCCACGTATCAAGCAGTTTCGGGCGCTGGCTTGGCAGGCGTCGCTGAACTAGGTGAACAACTTCGTGCAACAGTTGGAGACGCTGAACGATTGACCTATGACGGTGACGCAGTTCCGCAAACTGATTTCAACACATTCCCCCAACCGATCGCGCACAACGTTCTGGCGCACGCTGGAAACTTTGTTTCCGATGGCAGTGGTGAAACTGACGAAGAACAGAAACTGCGCAACGAAAGCCGCAAGATCCTAGGCATACCGGGTTTGCAGGTTTCGGGGACCTGTGTGCGAGTTCCAGTTTTTACTGGTCACTCTTTAGCTTTGAATTTGCGGTTCGGTTCGGGAATAAGCCCCGAACGGGCAACTGAACTGTTGGCCGCAGCCCCTGGAGTAGTTCTTACAGACGTTCCGACACCTCTTGTTGCCGCCGGTCAAGATCCCTCCTATGTCGGACGTATACGACGTGATCCAACCGTGGAACACGGATTGGCCTTGTTTATTGTTGGAGACAACCTCCGAAAGGGTGCTGCTCTCAACGCAGTCCAGATTGCTGAAACGGCTCTAGAACAGAGATTTTCTTAAGTTCTGATTGACAGGTTTGGGCAATCACAAGGGACCGAATCGCACCGAGGACAGCCGTCGACGTAACGAGATACCGCCTCTTCAAGTGATAAGTCAAGCTGAACGGCGAGGGAAGCGAGCCAAGCTAAAACGTCGCCTAACTCATGAAGCTGTTCTTCTCGGCTTCCCTTACGAACAGCTTGAGCGAGTTCACCTAGTTCTTCGGCAAGCCAAGCGACAGTCGCAGCGAGGCCCCGCTCATTGTCACGTAGGCCATAGGTCTCTTCCATCAGATCTTGAAGTTCGCTTAAGTGCACATCCCGACGTTAGGCCCCAAAATCAATGCAAGCCGACATTCCTTTGCGAGGCATGAAACAGTGGGTGCGTGCCAATCAATTTTTGCCCCGTAGTCTTGTACCCCTCGGACCGTCTCGATGGGTGTGATCGCCGATGAAAAAAACTCTCACCGTAGTCCTGATAGCGCTTTTAAGTGTGGCGTGTCTTGTCACTATTGTCATCGGGTTGTCAGGCACCACTAAGACGGCTGCGAATCCCGAGATAGCCGAGCCAGTGTCCACTCGGATTATTGAAGCCCCTAAAGGCGATGCGAACGCTGCAGACGCTGCTCAAGACAAGGTTATAGAAGGCCCTTCACAACGGCTCCCTAATGCAGCTGCGGGCACTGTGACTTGGCTTCCGAAACCGGGTGACCTTATCGAATTTGGTACCGCTTTATATGCTGTTGACAACAAGCCCGTCATATTAATGAAGGGCTCGTTACCAATGCATCGCGATATTGCTTACAAGATTTCTGATGGTCCCGACGTGGCTCAACTTGAGCGAAATTTGGTGGACCTTGGTCACGCTGTTGATGAAATGGTGACCGGCGATTCAAATGATTTAACTGTTGATTATCACGTTACGCCGTTGACGGTTTCTTCAATCAGGTCCTGGCAACTGTCACTTGGATTGACCTCTACGGGAATAGTTAGTCACGGGACTGTGATTTTTCGACCAGAGACCGTGCAAGTTTCAGAATTACATGTCCGACGGGGGCAGATCATCGACAAAGGAAGCGTTCTCTCGGTTTTAATTAACTGACATTGTTTGGAACGAGACATAATCCGAACGAGCTAGTTTCTAGTAATGGAGACTGGGGCGCTTGAAACGCGGTTGAGTTCTGAAATACGAGAACTCGAACTTGAGGCTTTTGTATTGCAGTTAGAAGTAGACGGCTTATGTGTTGTCCCGCCTGAAAAAACCGGTGTCGACTTTCAGACGATTACCTCCTTACGTGATCGACTGCTGACTGAAGCCGAAGCGCTAGTGGGATGCGGCTTTGATCTCGATACGGGCCCAAAGGCTGAACTGACGATGAAGGCAGAGGACAACGTGCTTGCGCGTGCAGCAGGAGATTTTGGAGAGCCAACTCAATTTTTGGTTCAACAGCTATGCGCCCGTGACCGCCTTTTCCGTGATTTAGCTATCAACCCCGTAGGCCTAGCCCTAATCCGCCACCTCATTGGCCGCAACGCCACCCGATTTAGCAGTCATAATGCGTTTGTTAAGTGGCAAGGAGAGTTTGGTTACGGAAGCAACCTGGGATTGCACTGTGATCAGTTGGCAGTTCCGCGTCCTTGGGGACGGAATGCGCTTACTGCGAACACAAATTGGTGTCTTACCGATTACACACATGATGGAGGGGCATTGGCCTACGTTCCTGGTTCGCACCGCCGGATGGAGCCGCCTCGTTTCCCTGAAGCTGTCGAGTTAGCGGTACCGGTAGAAGCTCCCGCAGGGTCACTGATTGTTTTCCACGGCGCGACCTGGCATGGCGGTTTCCCCCGTTACACGAAGGGGATGCGCCTTTCGATAGCGAACTACTTCCGTCACTACATGATTTTGCCGCAGGACGATATAAAAAATCTATTTCCGCAGGATCTAGCTGAAGATTGTTCAAACCCTGAGATGTTTAAATTTTTGGCAGGGTTTGAGGACGAATTTCCCTATTCAAAACAAACGGAAAGACTTCCGCGACTCATTTCGTGAACTATCCCCACTTAGATTGGGGCGTCAGCATTAATTACGATTTTCCCGAAGAACTTTCGTTCTTCTAATGCTTGGTGGGCGGCGACTCCGTCATGTAGAGCCACTTCGGAGTCAATTACAGGAGAAAATTCACCAGTTCTCGTTAACTCCAACAGCTGATCTAGGTCGCTGCGTTGCCACCCGTTTGATCCGCGAATATCCATTTCTGCAGTCCAAATAAACCGCAGATCAGTCGGTGGATCGAATCCGGCGGTAGCGCCGCAAGTCAAAACTTGTCCGCCCAATTTGACGCACTTCAGCGACCTTGCCCAGGTATCGCCCCCGGTGAAATTAACCACAACGTCATACCCGCCACCACTGAACAGGCTTCCAGTCTTCTCTCGGCAGTACTTCACGAAATCGGTTGTGGTGTAGTTAATGGTTTCGTCAGCCCCTAGGGACATGAGTTGCTCACATTTCTCGTCACTTCCCGCAGCAGCAATTACAGAAGCCCCACGCATCTTCGCCAAAAGTAAGGCGCTTGTCCCAACGCCTCCACTTGCACCCAAAATGAGCACTGAATCTCCGGCGTTGACGCTGCCTCGAGTGAGCATCATCCGATGGGCTGTTCCATAAGCGACAGGTAGACATGATGCATCAGCGAAAGAGACATCTTCTGGAAGTGGAATGAGTTGTTCTGCCGATACGGCAACATATTCAGCGTAGGCCCCCCACAAGGTGTCGCCGATCATCCACAACTTCCCATTTTCGTACCTAACTGGGTCAACGAGTACCCGATCTCCAACGGACCAGCCAATGACATCGTCTGCGACTTCGGAGACCAATCCGGCGCAGTCACAGCCCGGAATGCCAGGAAGTGGAACCTTTATTCCCGGCATTCCTTGGCGAGTAAAAACGTCGTGGTAGTTCAACGAACAGGAACGAACTGCCACTCTGACCTGACCTGGCACAAGGTCTGGCTCTTCTATATCTCGGTACTTCAGAACATCTATTGACCCATGTTCATCGAAGACGATTGCTTTCATCAGACATTCCGATCTAAGGCCAAAAGCTCTTCAGCCCTTTTTGTGAGTGTTGCCCGATCAATTTTGGCCGTCGACGCGAGAGGTATCTCATCAACGAACCAAACATGACGGGGATGGGCATAGGCCGGACCATTTTGTAATGCGTATTGTTTGACGTCGTCGACCGCAAGAACATGGTCAGGTTCGGTTCGGATGAAAGCCGCAGGCAGTTGTCCTTTCAAATCGTCACTAATAGGTACGACTACCACCTGGTGAATTGCTGGGTGCTTCTCAAGCATTTGTTCAACCGAATCCGGGTAAATGTTTTCCCCTGCACACACAAACATGTCGTCCACGCGACCGACAAAGAAATACCAACCGTTTTCGTCGCACTTCATCAAATCGCCCGTGTGATACCACCCATCGGTAAGCCGTTCAGCATTAGCTTCGGGAAGTCCGTGGTACCCCAGCATCACGCCTTTAGATTTCACCCATAACTCACCCTGGTCAGATTCCAGACCGCTAGCTGGGTCAATGAGCTTGAGTTGGACCTTGTGGTGTTGACATCCGAGAGAAATCTTTGGTCGAGGAAGATCTTCGGGGTGCGGTCCGAATTCTAAGACAGCTTCTGTAGTTCCGTATCCGTTAGTTACGAACGCTGATGGAAATAGAGCCTGAACATCATCAAATAAGGCTTCAGTTAACGGGGCCGAACCGATGAAGACTCGTTGGACGGAGGAAAGGTCATATTCGGCTGACGATTGACGGAGTTCCGCTGTCACGAGCGCATACATCGTGGGTACCCCCGAACACATGGTTACTGCATGTTTGCTGATCGCTTCTAAGTACCCACTAGCTGAAAATTGGGGTAACAAAATGACTTTCCCCCCACTTGCGAAAGCCATCTTGGAAGCCATCGAAGCGTTCTTGTGATAGAGCGGCGCGGATACCAGCATCACTTCTCCGGGCATAGTCGCACCAAACTCTAAGACCGTAAATGTGACATTCTCATGCGATAAAAGAACGCCCTTTGGCTGACCGGTTGAACCTGAGGTATAGATCTGAATCGCTACATCGGATGGGCGAACCTCAGCCAGGTCAGGTAACGCAGCCCCGCTCATGATGTGTGCCCAACTGTCAGAACCTATGACAATCGACGAAACATCAGACAACAGATCGGCGTGCTCAAAATCTGTTATCAGTAACTTCAGATCAGCGTCTTCAGCGATGTACTCCAGAGTAGATTTTGGAAGCCTTGTGTTGAGGGGAACGAAAACCATGCCTGCAGCAGGGGCGCCGAACATCACGGTGTAGTACTCGCCAAGATTTCCAGCTAACAGCCCAACCCGAGAACCCGCTGGGATTCCCATATCGATTAGAGCCTGCGCAAAAACCCGAACGTCGTTGGTTATTTGTGAAACTGAAATCTCAGATGCAGGCTGTCGAGAGCGGTCGACCAAAGCAACCCCATCAGGGTTGGGATTTCGATCCAGAAGAGATGCCACGTTCATTGATGCAATTATCCCAAAACTTCAGGTTCGCATGTCATCAAAATTTCCGCGACGGTCGCCGTGTTAGGAAGTCGGACAATCGTTGCAACAGTTTCAGCCAAGTCGTCAGCTTGAATCATGATTGACGGGTCTACCCCGAAAGCTGAGGTCATATCGGTTTCGACGTAGCCGGGGCAAATAGCGGTTACCCGAATACCGTCATCGAAGGTTGCATGCCGGACTGCGTGATGCAAAGCAAGCAAAGCGTGCTTAGTCATTGCGTAGCCGGGAGCAAATGTTCCCTTGACTCGCTTACCGGACAGCGACACCACGTTGACAATTCGGCCTTCCCCCGAAACAGTTAGAAAGGGAAGAGCTTTTTGGATTAGGCGTAACGGGCCTTTGACGTTGACCGCCCACATCTCATCCAAATTTTTTTCAGATAAGTCAGACAACCCCTCCATATGTCCTATCCCAGCATTGTTAGTCAGTCCGTCTATACGCCCTCTCAAATCGGCCGTCGCCTGTACCCATGAATCCCCACTTGCCGGCTCAAATGCGTCATACATATGACAAGAAACATTTTCATCAGCCCACTCTTGGATCGATAGCTCTAATTGATCGATATTTCTGGCACCGAGACTTACAATCCAACCCTCTGAATGGAATTGACGGGCTAAAGCTGCGCCAATACCGCGGTTAGCGCCACTAACCATCATCACTCGACCACGTGGATCAATCACCTTAAAATTCCCTACTTGTCATACCGGCTTACCGTAATCGTGTGGGGACCAGAATGTCTCAACATCTGAGACAAGGTGCCGAAAACATGGGCGTAAACAATGTCGAGTTAGTGGTCGGGCAGGCGGGATTTGAACCCACGACCTCTTCGTCCCGAACGAAGCGCGCTACCAAGCTGCGCTACTGCCCGTTACACCATTCTGGGAAGACTGACGCTACCGCAAACATAAGATAATTCCCCGAACTACAGAAAACGTCTAACTGACTTCCGCAGGCTCTTCGGTGCCGCCACCTTCAGAAGCCTGATTAGCAGCCTCGTCAGATAGATCATCTGGCCCATCGGATGCAACTAGCTCAGGTTCGGGCTGAGAGGCTTCAATAAGCTCCTCCCTCATGTCTTCGCCTGCCAGGAGTTTGACGGAAGCCATCTTTAAACGAAATGAATCCAAAGGCTTTACCAGCCAGCCCTGAGCTCCAGCTTGCTGGGCTAAATAAAGATCCGCCGAACGATCCAAAAGCATCAGTACTGGGACATGACTAATTCGCCCCGCACCAATCTCCAGCCGAAGATCCATGCAGGTTGCCATGCCACCCATGTTGCCTATCTGAAGATCGAGAATCACTAAGTCAGGATTTTCGCTGGATACTAAATCTCGAACATCAGCACCTGCGCGAACCACAGTCACCTTTGTGCCTGGATCACTGAGCGCGGAACTTACCTCTTCGATCAGCCAGTCAGCGTCGCTTGCTAAAAGAACATCAGTCACTAAGAGACCAGACTAGCCGCCTAGAAACCCCTCTAGAGACCCTAAAAGCATCAGGCTTCAAGAGAATGGGACAGGAGGCAGGGCTCTGTAGTCTGGAACAGGACACCGAGCGAATGACTGAACGGTAAAACTTTGACCAAATTGATTCGAATGTCCCGTTTGAGCGTGGTCTCCCTAATCATCTGCTCGACAGCGTTTGTCTTTTGCTCGCCGAGCGCGGGCGCCCATGACGGCCACGAGCATTCCCGAGAAATCCAAATCGTGGAGGTCGTCGGCCTATTAGACCCTATTGAAATTGATTACATCAATCTGCAACTAGATAACGCCCAACGTAATTGGGCTTTAGCGATAGTTCTGCAGATAAACAGCCCAGGTGGCGCAGCAGACCAGCAGGCAATCGAGGATCTCATAGAAAATATGGAGGGATCGCTAGTTCCGGTTGGGGCCTGGATCGGGCAAAGTGGGGCCACAGCGAGGGGAGCAGCTGCCCACCTAGTAGACGCCGCGGACTATTCAGGTATTGCGCCCGGAAGTAAAATTGGAGATTTCGACGACTTCGAAAGATCAAACAAATCCGCAACCAACCAAGTCGAAAATACCCTACGGCGCGGGGAAGAAGCGGTCGCAGCTGGCCTGGTTGATGTCATGGCACCCACCTTGGGTGAATTCCTACTGGCAATGGAAGACGCCGCACTCATTGAGAAGATTTCAACGGAACTCGAACGTGCAGACGGATTAATCCAGCGGTCAGTCGCAGATGACGTACGAGTTACTTTTAACAAACTTTCACTTTTAGACCAGTTATTTCACACGGCCGCAAGCCCAGCTGTTGCATATCTTTTGTTGCTTGTCGGCATGTCAATGCTGCTACTCGACTTCTTCACTGGCGGTATTGGTGTAGCTGGAGGGGTTGGATGTGGCTCGCTGTTGCTGGCCTGCTATGGGCTGGGGGTTCTGGACGTTCGTTTGTGGGCGTTACTGGTTCTAATAGTTGCGATGTTTGGATTTGCAATTGACCTTCAAACAGGGGTTCCACGTTTTTGGACGGTCTTCGGTGTGAGTTGCTTAATAATTGGATCGTTTCAGCTGTTCGGTTCCCATTCACTTAGTTGGCTAACACTTTTAGGAGGTATTGGGCTCACCCTCGCATTCGTGTTATCGGGTATGCCTGCGTTGGTGCGGACTAGATACGGTACGAGCACTCTGGGCAGGGAATGGATGATTGGCCAAATGGCAACTGCATCAACAGACCTTGCGCCTGAAGGCATCGTGGTATTTGAACAGGCACAGTGGCGAGCCCGAGTTAACCGTCTCACTCCTCTCAAAGAAGGCGACTCTGCACGAATTGTTGGACTTGAAGGTCTGGTGCTGGAAGTTGAGCCTGAAGAAGGTGGTGCCATTGATTATCGAGAAATGCGAACGCAACCAGCGTCAGAAGTTGGTGTTTCGGAGCAAGAAACACACGAATAGTTAAGCAAAAGTGATGCATAAAGCCTGCATCTAGCGTTTTTCAAAAATTGAATCCTTTTTCGATTTTTGCTTGCAAATCGTCCAATAGCGCGCCTAGATTGCCCGTGGAGGCACTTTGGGGGGCGTTAAATATGGCTGCATTGCCTGATG
>CEOF01051032.1_pt1 | contig 14365 bp, 15 predicted proteins | sample 361311 | NCBI WGS metagenome assembly CEOF01 (sample SAMEA2619667, study PRJEB7988) | marine metagenome | biome: marine biome (ENVO:00000447); feature: surface water layer (ENVO:00002042); material: "saline water (ENVO:00002010), including plankton (ENVO:xxxxxxxx)" | depth 5 m
ACTGCCAATATAAACCAAGAGTTTAAAAACGCTATAACTCTCCAACTGACTGACTTTGATGTTGAACGACTTTTTGTTTCTCTAAACTTCATCTTCCCAACTCACTTCCCAATCTTTGAAATCTGCTGCTAAGCAATCTATCTTGTGGTCTTTTCTACCACCCAATATATCTGTGATATAATTTTTAGCTGTGTTTCTTATTCCGTTTAATCCGTGTGTCAATAATAAATTATCACTACCTTTTACACCATTTCTCACATCTGATTCATTATACCAAATATGAGTATTCATTTGTGCTAACACTATGACTGCTCTTAATAGTTTAGCATTTACTTCACCAGGACTCTCATCTAATATAATATCAATATCATTTAGTATATCTTGTATATCTTGTGCATACTTTTCTTTGTGTTCTGGTATTTTAACTTCTTTCAATTGAAAGATTGATAATCTGTCAATTAAGTCTTCTATTGTTGGTAAATATTTTCTTTTTTTCATAATAATTCCTTAATAAATTGTTGTTCTGAAAGTTTTGGTTGTATAGTTAAACGACACCAATTTTTTCTATCGTCGTGTGGAAGTTCACAATACTTAACCAATACTTTATGTTTATCAAATATTTGTTTTGTTTTAACATTATCATCTGTTGTATTAAAATGTATCCAATTACAATTAGAGTCTATAACATCATAATCTTTTAACATTGAAACTATTTTCTTTTTTTCCTCAATAACATATTGACAATAATTTTCAACTAAATTATAATTGTCTAATAAAAATTCACAATATTTCAAAGATACGCCTGTAATTTCATACATTTGTCTAAATTTTGATATAAGTTGTATTGTGTCTTTGTGTGCAAATGCCATACCAACTCTACAACCTGCGGCGCCAAACCCCTTTGAAAAAGTTCTTGTGACAATTAAGTTAGGATATTCGTCAATGTATTTGATAAAACTATCATAATACAAATCCTCTGTATCTAAAAACTCTATATATGCCTCATCAATCAATACCATTTTACCCATATCTAATATTGGTTTTATTTCATCAAATGTTTTATAATCACCAATAGGACTATTTGGATTTGCTAAAATAATTAAATCGGTTTTGTCATCAATTAAATTAATTAATTTTTTACTTGACAATGTGTAATTTTTTTCGTATATTATATTGTGATAATTACATTCGTATAAATCTGAATACACACTATACATTGGAAAACTTGGTTCGTTTGTAATTACATTTCCCTTATTTGTAAAAGTTTCAAATATCGCTTTTATACTTACATCTGAACCATCACTTAAAAATAAATTCTCATCTTTTACATTATAAAATTCACATAATTTTTCTTTGAAGTTTTTTGTATTTGGATAATACATAAAATCTTCCTGTGTTAAGTTTTGTTTAAAAACTTCAAATAAAATATTTGAAAATTTATCACTTCTTTCTGATTGATTTAAGATATAATCATATTGAGATTTATCTATGTAGTCAAATTTTCTTTCTATATTTTTAAGATGTAATTTCATAAAACTTCCTTATTACTCTCTCTATACTTTCACACTTAAACAATAAATCTCTATTGTGTTGAAGTGATTTTTTATTTTCACTTATGACACCTACTAATTCATCTCTTGTCATATTCATAACTTTGTCAATTCCTCTTATATTTTTCCATAATCTTTGATACTTTGTTTCCCACTCGTGATTATATAATGTATCTAACGATTCGTCAAATAGCCAATCATAAGATTTATATCCAGATTTTTTTAAATAGTGTATATGATTTGGTTGTGAGTGAATTACTAATGGGTGATAAAATAATATTGGTTTAAAAGTAGATTGATTGATAAAAACTTTATCTATTTGCTCTGGTAAAGAAGTTGAAGCCCAAGTAAATATAGTTTTTTTGTAAACGTCGTGTGGAATAACTTTGTTTGAATAATCATCAACTTGGATATTTTTTTCATAATAGCTTGCAACATATGGTAAATCACTTTTTATTTTTGTAATTATATTTTCATCTATATCCATAAAATCATCTAATTGAAAAGTAGAAAAGTCTGGATGTTCAATAACACACTCATCAATATAATTTCTTTTATGTAGATAATACAACATAAAATCTCTATATTTGTTTTTAGTTCTACTAATTCTTAATAATTTTTTATCACACTTTTTAATATTATCAATATAATCATCAACTGAATAATTAAAATAATTAGTATAATTTATTGGTATATCTATAAAAGATTGTATTTCTGTGAGATTATCAAATATAGCATTTACTTTACAATATTTAAAATTGTAATTCTTTTCATATTCATAACCATTCATATTACTGCCCATCATCACGATTGATGTATTTGGGATATTATATTCTTTAAATACATTTTGAAATAATTCGTAATAACAATCAATAGTATCTTCTTCTTTTGTTTTTTCAGTAAAGTTTTGAGCTTCCCAACCTTGATAAATCAAAATAACTAATTGATTGTTTCTCATTTTTTGAATTAAAATATTATCTTGTAGTAATTTGTCAAAAAAATTATCTTTCATAGATTGGTGCGGTTTAGGTGAATTAGCACAAGTATGTAGTGAAAATTCTAATATAACTTTTTTATCTGAATTTAGTGCTTCATCATAACTTAGTTTTGTTGGTTCGTAGTTTTTTATAAAATCTACAAATGTTTTGTTATGAAATGTATGATTATTTATTTGATATGTGTTATGACAAAATAAATCATAAAACCAAGAACACTCACCAGCGATTAAATTATATTCATCTCTATAATCAACTTTTTGTGTAGTAAATACAAACTCATCAATAATATTTTTTGCTACATCTACATATCGCATTTTATTCTCTCTACTATTTTATCAGAAATTAAATCATTACCTCTCATAGAAAAATGGTCGTCAATGTAATCTCCATTTGTTTCAAATCTAAATGTTGCTTTATTTAAATGTATAAAATCGTGTAAATGTCCACTTGGTTCAAATTCTATTACATTTTTACTTTTACAACTTTTAGGTATTGGTTCGTGAAATATCCAATATATTTTTTTATTTAAATTATCAAATAAATCAATCATCATAGATACTTTATCTTTTGTGTATTCTTCATTATAATGATTTAGTGTGTAGTTATCTATTTTGTTAAAATGTTCAAACTTTTCTTCACCCTCGTTCCATTGATATCTTCTTGAATATAATGTAAATTGAGCCACACAAATATCAAAGTCTTGGTAATTTTCATATAACTTTTTAAAAGTATATTCATTAGATGCGCAACCCTCTGCAAAATTAACAACTTCACAATTAAGTTTTTTACCAACCATTGTTGGATAACAATATTTTTTAGATATAGAATTAAAAGGCCCGTTATAATCTTTACCATATGTTTCATACGCCTCTCGTTCAGTATTTCCCCATATTTTGACTTTGTTATCTAATTCAGAAATATCAATTATATTATTCTTGATTGCATAATCAACATATATTGGTGAGTTAAATCCACCACCCTCAGTAAAACTACACCCAAAAAATCCTATTTTCATTTATCTCTCTCCGATAATATTGGATTATCTATTGGCCAATTTATTTTTAACATTGGGTCATTCCACTTTGTTGTTATTTGGTCTTGCCAATCTACATATTCGTTTGGATATGATTGTGTATAATGAAATACACACTCATCTGATAAACATAAATGTCCATTTAAAAAACCTGGTGGAACTAATACACTTTTATAATTTTTGTCATCAAGTGTAAAACTATCCCATTGTAAATAAGTTGGACTATCTTTACGATAATCAACAACTACTAAATAGAAAGCACCATAAACACAAGTAATGTGTTTCCAAGTTTCATTATCTCCGTGTAATCCTCGAAGAACATTTTTACGAGAGTGTGTAAATTTAGAGATTTTCTGTGGTGGTGTGTCCATTGATTGTTCCCAATATGTCCACATTGTTCCACGATAATCTGTGAATTTGTCTGGTGTGAATATCTTGACTTCTTTCAAGACATCACTAATCTGTGATTGATAACTAAACATTTGCCTCCTATTTTAGTGTCATTTCGGAAGGTTAGGTCTTTCAGGATTTTCACCCGAGTTAGTTCCGACTGACATATATAAATATCTATTTGAAGCCTTTTTCGTATATATTTTTATATATTAATTGTTGTGCTTCATTGTATTGTATTCCATACACTTTCATCAATTCTCTATTATGTTCTAATATGTCTAACATACCATAATACCATTTATGTAAATCCTCTTTACTCATTGAACACAATCTTTTAACTTCTTTTGTTATTTTTTGCATTCTTCTAAATGGTGATATAACCTCATCATAACTCTCATCAATATAAGGACTAAATGTTTTGAATCCAAGTTCCCTTAAATTTTTTAAAGTGTAAGGTGAGCCATAAACAATGAACGGGTGAAAGTGTAACATTGGTCTATAAATTTTTTCAGTAGAAAAATATGTCTTTTCTGGAAAAGCAGTTTCTGTTACTATGGAAAAATATGAATTTAAGTATGGTTCTTTGGACTCACAACCAGGACCCATTACATTAGTAAGATTATCATAGTCCACTATCATTGGTGATAAATTAACAAGTTCATTATAGTATGACATATAGTCATCTCTTAATTTTGTCTTACCCATAATTTGATTCATAGTATGTAAGTCAGGTCCGTTTTGACCTAAGTGATTTAAATCTTTACCTCTTTCTAATGAGAAGCTTACTAAATTGTTTTTTAGTAAATTATTATGATATAACATAGCGATTAGTGCGTATCTATGTGGTCTTATTCTACGATTAAAACAAACAAAGTGATTATCTCTTATTCCTTCTTCTGCGTCTTCTCCAACGAGTTGCGATAACTCTACAAAATCATTTTCTGAATCATATCTTGTAAACCAATCTTGTCCTTTTAAATATAATTGTTCAAATGAATTTATTATATTGATACCTAAATTACCACACCAATTTTTATACTCATTATTTAATGACCAATTATTACCTATTACATAATATACATCACTTTGTTTTATATTGTAATCATTTAATAAATTGTGAAAAAAAATCATTTCAGATAATTCAACTCGACTTTCTTCCAATGCCAGAATAACTATTTTACCTTGTCCGTTTTGTATTTTTTTTAATGTTGATTTTTTTATGTGTTCTAAAAAACAAAATTCTTTATAATTTTCATCTCTACCGATTAGTTTATCAAAAGCACCAAATTGTTCTACTGGATATAAAAAGTTATCAGATATATTATCTACGAGTTTTTGATTTGTTTGTAATTCTCTAAATAAATTATGAACAACTTTTTCTTTACCAAAAGTTTCTAAATACTTTTCAGTATCCTCTATGTATTCTTGTTCATTAGGATAACCATTAGGAACAAATAAATCATTTTCAAATCTATCATATCCCCAAATCACTTTATCTTTTTCTTGAACATTTTCAATGATTGTAATTTCCCCTTTATAGTCTAATACTTTTACTAAATTATTTTTTACTAACTTTTGTATTCCTTTCCAAACTCCTGTTGAAGTGTTAGGTTGACAGTCATCACAACATATTATTGGTATGCCACAATTGATTGCAGTCATAATGTCAAACATTGATGACGCTTCTGAGTGATGACCATCAATCCAAGCTAAATCATAAGGTGTATTTTCTTTTGCATAATTTCTAAATTCATTTGATATAGAGTCAGATAAAAGTAAACTTATTAATTCTTCACCATAATAATCATTTATCTGAATTTGTCTTTCTACAAATCCCTTTTGTCTATCAACACTATAAATTTTTACATCACCTAAAACTTCCTTTGCTATGATTGAAAAACTACCAACATTCATACCTACCTCTAAAATCTTTTTAGGTTTGTATTTTTGTAAAAATTTTATTATATAAGCAACACCCATAACCGAGTCTTCTATTCTATAAAAATCTATCGTTCCACCGTCAGAACAAAACTCACGAAAATCATTTTGTTGCATAATCCATTTTTCATTATCACCTGTAATCAATGGGTGATTAAAAATTTTATTAATTAAATCTTTAATTTCTTGTGTTTCATTTTCTATGTATATTGAATAATCCATTACACCCCTACATAGTTTAATATTGGAACTAATTCCTTATATGAACAATTTTGACAATGAGAAGTAGGATTATTTGTTTGACAACCTTTCTTTACATTTTGATAATCGTCCATTAGTCTTATTTCATCAATAGAGTTTTCAAACAAATTACCAAATGGTTTTGCGCCTGTATTCATACAACACATTTTTACATTACCCTCTACCGTAGTATAGATTGCATTGTTTACCCAAAAACAATCTTTAAAATCCCACTTAGATTTACCCATAATTTGTTCATTCCAATTATCTCTTAAATAATTTAAATCTTTTTCAGTATAACCTGATGTGGCTATATCATCACTCATCTTAATATCAGCGTCCCATATTTGTGCTATGTTTAATCTTAATTGACCTAAGTTATTTTCTTTTCTTAACTTGTCTACTTTTCTTATATCTTGAACATTGTAAGCATTTACCACATAATTTACCACCACATCACAATCATATCTATCAACTGATTTAAATTGTTCTAAAAATTTTAATAACTTACTCCATTTTGCTGGTGACCTATCTCGTTCATAACTTTCTTTATATCCGTCAATTGAAAAATACAACATATCAATATACTTCATACACTCACGAAACTTATCATTGATATTATATTGACAATTAGTTGCTACGATTAGTTTACACTTTGGAAATACTTCTTTAAACATACGACAAACTTCGTCAAATTGTGGATGCAACATTGGTTCTCCCATACCCATAAGTTTTGCTTCTTGGATTGGGTGGTGTTTTATTCCGTCTAATAATTTACCCCAATCATCTAATGACATATGTTTTAGTGAGCCAATAACTTCATCACGATTACAAAAACTACAATCTAAATTACAATAATTCGTAGTTTCTAAATATGCATATGTAATCTTATCCATTAAGATATTCCTCTAAGTATTCTGGTGTTCCTAATTCATAGATTTCATCAACCATACCGATACCAACTTTCTTTCCGTCTCGTATAGCCCAATTGTAAACTGGTGCCACATAAAACTCTCCGTTGGTTCTACTATTCTGCTCAATCATTTGTTCTGCATATTTTACGAAATCACTACCTTTTTTCCAATAGTAATATCCTGCTGTTGCATTGTTTGATATAACTTTCTTTTCTGCGACTTCTTGAACATATCCATTTGGTAAACATCTGGCATAACTCCAATCCTCACTATCTCCCCAAAAACAAGGCATATATCCGTCATAGTGTTCTGCCATTGTCCACATTTTTTCTACATCATAATCTATCATTTGGTCTGTGTTCAATGTTAGTAATGGTGTATCATCATTGATTAAATCTTTTGCTTGTAATATTGTTTGTGCAGCTCCCTCAGTAATATCATCTAATATTACGACATCATAAGAGTCGTGTCCAATAATATCTTTGAACTGATGAAAGTCATACTTATCAAAGTCCTCTTGTAAACAAACCAATACGAACATATAATTTTTGTCAAACTCTATTCCTAAGTTTTCAATTACTCTTTGTATCATTGGTTTTCCATTTACATCAATGAATGGTTTTGAGTCCGTATATCCTTGTTCGGTAAATCTTGAACCTCGGCCCGCCATTGGAATCACTATGTTAAATTTTTGTTTCATAATTTTAGTAATCTTTCAATATCATTTTCAAAATGATTGATAAATTTTTGATGACCTGTATAAGAAACGTGAAAGTCATCTCCGTCATTATCGTAATCGTCCCAATACTCTACATCATTTTCGTGTGCAAATTCTGCTAATCCACCCATTTCTGTTGTATCACTTTCATAAAAAATAAATTTATCAAAGTCTATCAAATTATATATATGTCTTGAAGTGTTAAACACATCAACCATTTTTTCAACACCCTTTGTTTTTGTTAGAAAGTCTCTATAAGTGTGGTCGTTTTTTGTCCAATTAAATATGTTATTATATACAAACATACAATATTTTATATTATGTTTATCACAAAGGTTTTGTATTAGTAAAATATTCTTACAAGTTTGTAAAAAACTATTTTCTTGTGTAAAGTAATTTTTATAATAATTTAAAAAATAATCTCTTTGACTTTTTGAACGCCAGTCTTTATCATCTATCGCTTCTCCACCACTTCTTATAAAACCCTTACTAACGTCGTGTCGTTGATTCCATTGTTCAAAACACACAGTTTGTCCATTATCACCATTCATTTCTATTTTAGAAAAATCATCAATTTCATCTGAAATAAATAAATCAGTTCTTTCAATACCACTCCACATAATTGCTAAGTGTATATTTTTTGTGTCATAGCCAGATTTAATAAGATGATTTATTTGTGATATAACTCTTTGTGTGATTAATTCATTACCAGAAGCACCAACTGCTGTGTGATAACCTTTGATAAAATTATATTTATCAACTAAATAATATACCCAAGATTTGCGATTTGGTTTTTTTGGGTCAAAAGCTGAATCTGAAAAACTACAACCACCTGTAATCAAGACTTTATTCATTATAATATCCTACATTGTCTGAACAAATACCTGCTATGTCTTTTGGTATATCTCTTGAACTTGGTGGCATAACACAAATAGATTTGTTGGTCATTTCGTTTTCAAATGCCGACCAAAAATATCCCTTTGAAGTTAATGCTACTTTATCTTTGTCGTGAAAAAAACAATGTATCTTTTTATCATCTACCATACGATAAAATGCCTCTATGTTTTTTGCGTGGCACCATAAATGTTTGTTTTGTAAAAAACTTCTTTCAATTTTGTATTGTGGTTTGTCGTGTCCTAAATAGAATTGTTTATCAATTGACCAAACATCAATCTCAACATCATAACCTTTTTGTAAAGTATCCGTAATATATTCAGGTTTATTTTCTAATTCCTTTTTTCTACCTAATGTATTACCTCTGTGTGCTATCAATATCATTAAAAAAATCCTCTGCGTTTATTCCTCTATCATCTATGAAGTAATCTGCATTGTGTCCTTTAAAACACAACTCGTGATACTTACACCCCCACTCTTTTAATTGTTGTTCTGTAATTGGACGATAATGTTGTTCTCCTCTACCACTTTTTAATCCTCTTGCTGTATAATAAACGATTGTGTGTCCTTCATCATACAACTTATTAATTTTTTCTATTCTATCCATATAAGGTTTTCTACCGATTACCTCGCCGACTTCTTTACAAATTGTTCCGTCTATATCGATTACATATTTCATTAATACCAATCCTCTTGAAATTTTAGTAAATGATTACCACAACCACTTTCATCATAAACTTTGAAATCAGTTCTCTTTTTAAAGTTAGATAAGAATATTGTTTTATTATCTTTTTTTATTTCTAAATAACTTATATCACCTGTATAATATTGTCTGTATTCTTCTGGACATTCACTAAATCCATATCCACAACCAACCCACAAATAAGCGATTTTATAATCCTCTAACATTTCTCCGTCAAAATTTATTTTTCGCTCTTTAAACAAACCTTTATTTTCTTTTATCAATAAATATTTTTCTTTAAGGTTACAAACAAAGTGTATTTTAAATGTATTATGCATATACTTTGGATAAATGTGTTTAAGTTTTTTTTCACCTGTATCTGTCCATATTGTTCCGTCAACAAAAACATCTTTTATTTGAATTCCTAAATGTTTCCCATTTATTCCCACGACATATCCACCAAACTTTTCTTCTTTTAGTTTTTCTAAATCAGGTTTTACTTCCACTATGAATTCAAATTTATCACATAAATCAAACCTGTTAGGTGGTGATGTGCTTAAACCATTTTTATTATCAGGTGGTAAAAAATAAACATTGTCTTTGTCTAATCTCATAACTTTATTTTTAAACACTCGTTATAAAACTCTTCTAATTCAGGAAAAGTTTTACAAAAATTTGTTCCTCGTCTTTTATCGTGTTCTTGGAAAAATTTACCAAAATCATATCTTTGTTTTTTTACTTGTTCTTCTTTTTGTTCCCAAGTAGCTACTCTCCAATCCCATATTCTTTTTATTTTCTGAACTTCGATATCTGAATATCCAATATATTTGTGTTCAAAAGAAGGAATAGATAAATAATCTGCTAATTGTGCTTGTTCAAATATATTTTTTGTCCATTTGTTTGGTAAAACTTGTACAGTTTGGTGTTGTGGAAACCTTAAATAACTTGAATCTAAAAACACTGCTGAATTCCAATATCTATCTGATGAACCATACTTTTCTTTCAATCCATATACACCCTCAATTAGTTTGTGATAATTAGGAACTGATAATGCATTATAGGTGGACATAATTGTTAGATTTACTCTTGGACACTTTTCTAATATTTTGTTCATATTGTCCCATATGCGATTGAACTCTAATCCGTGACGAGCGTATTCTGCTTGTTCACCCCAAGTATCAACTGATGTAAATATAATGAATTCATTTACTCTACCCTCATCTTCTATTTTGTTAATCTTTCCGATTAACTTATCAATCATATTATCTTCTAATCCTAAATTAGAATTGATAGCAAAATTTAAATCTTTATTTGGATTAGGTTCATCAATAATATAATCTAAAACTTTCCAAGTATCTTTTGCCAACATTGGTTCACCACCTGTAATTCTAAATGTATGTAAATCACGATATAAATCTGGCCACCATTTCCAAAATGCTTCTACATATGGATTGTAATCTTTGTGTAGTATTGGAACTTTATTTTCTCTAATATGACTTTCCATTGAATTGAATCCGTCCGTTGTTGGATAACCGCCGTGTTGTTTTATCTCATTCATCCAAGTAGATGAATATGCGGGTCCACAATAGCTACATTTAAAATTACAAGCATTAGAAAATGCCACCTCTACATATCTTGGATTGAAATCTTCTCTCCAATCTGCATTTACTATTTCGTCAAAATGTGGTAATGACCAATTTTCACTTGACTTAAAAACTCTATCACTAAATCTATCTGAATTATCCTCTACACCCCAACAATAATCACACTCCTCTGGTCTTTTACCCGTAAGCATTTCTCTTCTACGAAGTTTTTTATATTGAGTATTGTGTAGAGCACTTGGATTTCTTTTGATTTCATTTACATTTATTTTGTGTGTTCGTGGGTGGTGGCAAGAGTGATTATGACCTGTCTGTAATTGTAAAGTTACTTGTGTCCACTTCGCCAAACACATACCTGAACCAATATCATCAAGTTTCTTTTTATTCTTTATATAAAATGGATTATCTTTTGTTACATCTGACATTAAAATCTCACGTTAATTAACTTGTGTCTATTATAAATAGTTTCTATACTATCAATTTCATATTTCATAGAGTTCAGACCTGATTTATCAATATCAACTTCACCCTTTTGCATTTTCTTTCTATATAGTATTTCATTTTTAGATGTTTGTTCCACATCTCCTTGAAACTGATTATCAACTATTCCCTCGTCGTCGTGATACATACACTCCATAGTTCCGTATCTTCTATGTGGTGCTGGACTATCTTTGATAACTTCTTTATTTCGTAAAAATCTAATATTACGATTAAATATTAGTCCGTGATTTCCAAACTTACTCAAATCTTTTACTAACTCTCCTTTACATCTTTTACAACCTTGGTCGCAACATATTGATTTTGTCATATCGTAATGTAGAACTAAGTCATCATATGCGTTCCACATTTTTACCTCTGCTATCTCTCCTTTAAAAAATCGTTGTCCTTCCCAAGCATTAGGGTCATTACTACCAATCCAAAATGGATTATTTCCATATCTTTTTAATTTTTCTTGATATTCAATTGTTGATTGTTGTATACCAAACTTTTCTCCTAAATCTTGGTCGTTAATTTGAAAACTAATTTTCTTGTTATCTTTATCGTGTATCAAACTAACTTTCGTCCAATTATTCTGATATCTTCTTCTCCAACGATAAATATGTTGGTTTTTCCAGTCCCACATAGAACAAGCAAATGCATTTGAATTATTGTAATCTATTCCGAAGTCATATCCTATTTTTGACAAGATTGGATATTTCAAATATCTGTTATTACCTTTACCGATTAGGTGTTCGGGTTCGTGTTCGGGTATTTCTGGCTTACAAATAATGTCGATTCTAAAACTATCCGTAGGTATTCTTCTGAGTTCTCTTGTAGGATTTATTTTGATGTGTGTAGATTTTCCGTCCAATGACAAAACCATTTTTTGTTTTATTTCTTGTAAAGTCTTTTGTTCATAATAACCTTTTTCTACACATCTCCAATATAAATCATCATCTTCCATACCCCAACCAACATACTCAGTATTGTATCCGTTGATTCTTTCAAATTGTTCTGCTGTGAATATCACGACTCCACCAAAGTATTCGGTATCTCGTAGTGTATAACCCCATTGAGATAGCCAAGTAGCAATATGTTTTGGTGAATCGCCGGGATGACCATAATAACAATCATCATAAGGCAACATATCCACGTCGTGAAATGCAAAATAATCACACCCATCTTTTTTTGCTTGTAGGTATGCGACATTTTTGGTCCCACTTCTGTGGAACTTTTCATAATCAATTTGATGTCCTACATAACAAGTAAAATCAATACCTTGTTTACCTAAAAACTCTTCTAAGTGTGGTATCAATCTATCAAGATGTCCTTGACGAACTCCGTCTCCACTATCACGATATGGTATACAAACTCCTAACTTCATAACTCTACCGATATAAATGTATAATTATCTTGTTCAGTTTTAGACACACCCTTAAAGTTCAAAGATGTTAGTCCGTCTGTTGCTAAATTAGTTTCATTATTACGAACTTGATTGTAAAATCTAATCTGATTTAGTCGTGTTGATTCAGATTTCCAAGTTCCGTGATAATAACCTTTTGACTCGTGCTTTAACATTTCAAATGTTGATTGTCGTCTGGCGGGAATAGATATTTCTTTTCTATCAATTGATTGAAATGTTTTTGGAATACAATGATTTGTTATAGCATCATATTCATTAGTTTTTAAATTTAATAATTTACCCTCATCATATAGATAATTTGATTTTAGTTTTATATGTTTAAAATCATAGTAAGTTTGTAAATTATCTGAACTACTATATTGTTCATAATCATTTAATAAACTAAAACCTTGTGATTTGTGGATTTCAACTATTTCGTTTGGTTGTAATGGTTTATCCCAAAAAGCAAAGTCATTTACATATCCACGAAAACTTTTTATGTCATCATCTCTTTCTGTCGCTCCTATACCAATATTAAACCAAGCTTTTTTAGTATCTAAAAATTTTCTTCTTAATATATGCTCACCAATTTTTTCTCCGTCTTGATACATTGCTAAGTGTCTCTCTCTTCTATCGTGAGTGATTGTAATGTTGGTAAACTTAGGATAAGAATATTTTGATGTAATTTGCTGACAATTTTTTCCTATATCCCAATATTCAAACTTATATCTGTTAAAAGAATTGTATGCAATAGTCGTATCATAACCCTCTATACTAAATACACAATATTCATCAAACATCTTATTGAATTCAGGTATAATTTCATCTGGTCTAAAAGACATATGAATTGTAAAATTTTTATTTAAATCTATATTGTTAGGACATTTTATATAACTTTGGTCTCCGTGTAAATATAAAGCTGATGTGTTTAGTTTAGGAACTTCATAATAAATTGTATCTGTAAAAATATGTTGTTCTGTTAATCTCATTAACAAATCATCATCTTCAAATCCCCAACCCCAATACTCATTGGAATATCCATTTACTTTCTTGAATAAATCTACTGGAAATAAAGTTACACCCCCAAAGTATGTATCAAATATTTCTCTATCTGAATTTGTAAATCCTGTAGCAAGGTGAATTGGAACATCTGAATAAGAATAATCTACATCTATTGGCAACATATCTATATCGTGAAACACAACATAATCACATTGTTGTCTTACTGCATATTCAAAACCTATGTTAAGAAGTTTACCTCTATTAAAAGGTAAGTCATCTGCTTGTTCAACCACGATTAGTTCATAATCTTGGTCTTTTAAGTAAGACTTAATAGATTCACGAAACTTACGAAGATGTCCCGGTCTTTTACGATATGGGACAATTATTCCAAGTTTCATTTTTTATCTTCTGATTTTCCGTATTTTTCGTAGAACTCGGACAAATACCATTGTGTTCTATTTGACCATTCTTCTTTGTCAATATCTTCAAACCAAAGTGTTAAAGCATCTAAAACATTAGC
>CEOF01063935.1_pt1 | contig 14333 bp, 9 predicted proteins | sample 361311 | NCBI WGS metagenome assembly CEOF01 (sample SAMEA2619667, study PRJEB7988) | marine metagenome | biome: marine biome (ENVO:00000447); feature: surface water layer (ENVO:00002042); material: "saline water (ENVO:00002010), including plankton (ENVO:xxxxxxxx)" | depth 5 m
AGGTTGGGAGGTGATTAGTGGTGATTGCGCAACGGGACAATATAATGACCGTTCAGTGTCTATTGGTGTTGCAGACACAATCCTTCCGATTGTATGTTTTAATGAATGTAAGGAGTGCAATTGATAAAGTTATCTTTTAAACGAGCGTTAAAAACATTAATGACTAGCCTCATATTACTTTCAGCATTGATCGGGCAAGAAGGTTTCTTGCATAATGTTGATGGAGAGATAGTAGAAGGGAATGGGGAGCCCATCCTTCTCAGAGGATTTGGTTTAGGAGGATGGCTTGTCCCTGAAGGGTACATGCTACATAATCAAGCTTGGATCTCTGGATTCGAATCTCCTACAGATATAGAAAATCATGTCACTGATCTAATTGGAGCTGAAGCTGCAGAAGATTTTTGGGAATTGTATAGAGCTAATTATGTTGCTCAGGCTGACATAGATCAGATTGCTGAGTGGGGTTTTAATCATCTTAGAGTTCCATTTCACTATAAGCAATTTTATGATTCAACGGGATCAGAGACCCCGATTGGGTACGCGATCGTAGATGAACTCATTAGTTGGTGTGAGCCCTATAATATGTATATTATTTTAGATATGCATTGTGCACCAGGAGGTCAAAATGGAGGCCCAATAAGTGATAGCGATGGCACTGCTCGTTTATGGCTAGAAGAGAGCAACAAGGAGCTAACAATTCAGATCTGGAAAGAGATAGCTGCATACTATGCTGATCACACATTAATAGGAGGTTATGATCTTATTAATGAGCCAGTACTACCAAGCGGTGTAACATTAGAAGAGTTTAAACAACTTTATATAGATATAACTGAAGCAATAAGAGAGGTTGATAATAATCATCTCCTTTGGATAGAGGGGAATTGGTATGGAACCGATTTTGCAGGATTAACTCCGCCTTGGGATGATAACATGGGATATTCATTTCATAAGTATTGGGGAGCAACTTCGTTGTCTACAATTCAATCGTACATCAACATGCGAAATAATTATGGTGTTCCTTTGTGGATGGGAGAATCTGGAGAAAATTCAAACCATTGGTACTATGAAGTTTTTAAATTACTTGAGGAAAACAATATTGGTTGGAATTTTTGGACTCATAAAAAAGTTGATAAGATCACCAGTCCATATTCAGCATATGTAAGTCCTCAATATCAAATTGTAATTGATTATCTATTGGGCAATGCATCGCAACCTACTTCAGACATAGCTAGTATGGGTCTAACTAGCTTTGCGAATAGTTTAAAAATTGAAAACTGTTTAATGCGAAGAGGTGTAGTTGCTGCATTGACAGACCCTGACTATGGAGAAACCACAAAGCCATATGTTCCACATTCTATTCCAGGAACAATCCCCGCAGCATATTATGATATTGGCGCTAGGGGGCTTTCATACAGCGATAGTGACTATTGGAATGATGGTGACGGAGGGTATAACGATGGTTGGGTCTTTAGAAATGATGGGGTCGATGTTGAAGGAAGTGATGATGATATAAACATTCCATATACTGTTGGCTGGACAGAGGCAGGAGAGTGGCTTGGTTATACGATACAAAACGTAACCCCTGGTACCTATGATGTATCGTTTAGTATCGCCGCCCCCTCATCAGGCGGAATCTTTTACGCACAATTGGAGGGTCAAAACCTAGGAGTTATTGATGTGCCAGCTACAGGTGGCTGGTATAATTGGGATGACATACCTGCTCAAACTGTGACGCTTAGTGAGGGCGATAAGTTCTTAAAAATACAGATCGTTCAAGCGGGTTTTAATATTCAAAGCATAACGTTTGATCTTGTATTAAGTACTGACGAAAAGAATTTGAATCCTCAAGGTTTTACTCTTGGAAAACCCTATCCAAACCCATTCAATCCAAACGTTAACCTCCAACTTAATATGATTGAAAAGAAGGAACTTCTCGGATACATATATGGTATAAAGGGTAATCTAGTTCGAAAACTCGATTATAGAGAATTAGGAGTTGGTACCCATGAATTAGAATGGAATGGTTTAAATGACAGGGGTCATTCTGTTGAAAGTGGTGTTTATCTTTTTAAGATTCAAGCAGATGGTTTGAGTCAGACAAGAAAAATGATCTTTTTAAAATAGTTTGAAATAGATAGGCGTTCATCTTAATTTTGAAATTGAAGGAGATTTAAAATGAATCAAAAAATATTTTACTTTATTCCAATATTATTATTGCTTGCAGGGTGTGACCTTGGCGAAAAACAAGAGTATGAAACTTCTGACGCTGAATTGATCCAAATGATCATTGAATCAGAGAAGGTTGATATTGATATTTCTGAATTGCCAGAGGAATCACGAGACTATTTGAATAATGACAGTGAATACGATCAGATGGGGTCACGTTATGCGTCTCAATTGGGATATGAAGTAGAACGAATTGGGAAAGGGGCTAAAAGTGGTCGCCGAGGTGATGCCTATTTTAATCTTGAAGGAAGAAAATTAAACCCTAACGATTGGGGCAGAAAAGGACGTGGATTTGGAATAGATCAAAAAGAAGATTGGGAGTGTTTTACTCTTATGTTTCCTGTCTCATTTGATATGCCAGATGGTTCATCGGTTACCATAGAAGCAGATGATGAAGCAAGTTGGGCAGAGGTGAAGTCATGGTATGATTCCAACCTAGATTCAGAAGAAAGACCAACCATGCAATTTCCGATTGTAATACTACTTGATGAAGAATCTGTCACAATAGAGAGCCAAGAAGAAATGAGATCTGCGTATCAGGAATGCAATCCTAAGCCAGAAGGAGATTGGAGTCGAGATGAAGATTTTGATGGAACGTGCTTTGATCTTGTCTACCCAGTTACTTATTTAATGCCAGATGGCTCAACTATTATTGTTGAAGGAGATGACGAAGATGGATGGTCTGATTTAAAAGATTGGTATGAGGAAAATGAATACTCAGAAGATAAGCCTGAACTTCAATATCCAGTAGATATTACCCAGAGATCGGAGGAAGGTGTTACATCGATCACGGTGAATGATAATGAGGAGATGGAATCTGCGAAAGAGGATTGCAGAGATGAATGGGAAGATGGTTATCATGAAGAATGTTTTGAATTAGTTTACCCTGTTTCATACGTAATGCCAGATGGGTCAATTATTACAATTGAGGTAGATGAAGAGGGTGGCGCGGTTGAATTAGAAGATTGGTATGAGGAAAATAGTGAATCAGATGAGAGACCTGAACTTCAATATCCCGTAGACATTATTTTAGAAACTGAAGAAGGTAGTTCAACGGTTACGATCAATAATGAGGAGGAAATGGCTTCAGCCAAGAGAGAATGCCATGCTGAATCGGAAGAAGATTGGGATGACGGCGATGAAAGAGAGTGTTTTGAATATGTTCTTCCTGTTACTTTTGTCATGCCAGATGGTTCGACGATTACAGTAGAAGACGAAGAAGGATGGTATGTATTGAGAGTATGGTATGAAGAGAATCGCGGATATGAGGAAGAACCAACAGTTCAATACCCTATTGATATTTCTCAAGAGACTGAAGAAGGAATTGTAACCGTAACGCTTGCTAGTGATGAAGAAATGGAAGAAGTCTATTCTAATTGTCCAGATGATGATTAGTCTTTAAAAAATCCAATAACTATTTATTAAGGCCTCTATATTTTAGAGGCCTTTTTTGTATGAAAATCTCAATTAAAATAACGATATGCTTAATACCTTTTTTGCTGAATGCACAGCAATACACTTCCAGACCCAATAAGCAATCAGATGATCAAAAGCGGTGGGAAGACCTAAGGTATAAAGTTGAGACTGCTGTTATCAAAGGCGACATTTCCAGAGATGATGCAAATAAGAGATATGCTAGGTTTCGTGCTCGAGTTTCTGGTCAAAGAGTTGAGTTGAAAGACCCTGTCTTAGAAGGGTATTTCAAAAGATATGGGATTGAAGACATTGATAATCTTAAAAATAGGATTTTAGATCAGGGCATTCCTGCTGACCAATTAGATGCAGTTTTAGGAGGTATGCTGAGACTTGCTCATTCAATAAAATTGGATGGAATTAATTATAAGATAAATCCAAGATTTCAAGTTTATTTTGAAGAGAGGCTGGGAATGACAAAATCTCAGATTATTAAGATTGAGAAGATTGCCAAGGACATCGTATCCGAACATATAGATTAGAGAAGTAATTCACTATAAGGATATTTTTAACCTTTTTTGCTCTCATGGGTCTTATTAATTGAAATGAGAAATAAAATGATAACGAACTTATTAAAAAATGTCAAAAAGGCGACCAATTTGGTTTTGAAAAAATTGTTAAAAACTTTTTCTCTAAAACCATTGGATTCTTCTATACCATTAATGTTACTTACTAGATTTTTCAAGTATTCAGTTTTCACTTCTTTAACTATTTTACTAGGGCAAAGTAACTATAGTGTAAATGGTTTTGTTCGAGATGATTTGAATGGGGAACCCATTTCCTATGCTAATGTATTTATCAGCAATACATCAATTGGTGCGGCAACAAATCGAGATGGATATTTTGTAATATCGGATATTCCTTCAGGTTCATATGAAATTAATGTGTCTATGATAGGATACGCGGTCTATAAGGAAACAATTGAACTTAGCGATACTAGTTCCATAAGGGTTGAAGTTCGGTTGAAAAAGCAGGTCATTCAAGGTTCGGAGATATTGGTGACTGCTGAGCGTCAAAAATTTGAGAGATCTATGGAAAGCAGTCAAATATCGTTAGATATCAGGGAAATAAATTCTGCTCCAGCATTCATTGAGCCGGATGTATTCAGGACCTTGCAAATGCTTCCGGGTGTCCAGACAACAAGTGACTTTTCTAGCGCATTATATGTCAGAGGTAGCACTCCTGATCAGAACCTGATCATGTTGGATGGAATAGTTATCTACAATCCTTATCATCTTGGTGGAATCTTTTCAACATTCAATACGGATGCGATCAAGGAAGCAGACTTTCATGCTGGCGGGTTTCCTGCTAGATATGGAGGAAGAATGGGAGCAATTCTGAATGTGCTAAACAGAGAAGGAAACGCTAATAAAATAACTGGTATGTTTAATATTTCATTGATCTCAAGCAAAGGATTGTTGGAAGGCCCGCTGCCCAAGTGGAAAGGGATGAAAGGCTCCTGGATGATCTCTGGACGTAGAACTTATTTTGATTCGATCATTAATGCTCTGAAGATACCAAGTGGACAAAATGCAGATGGAACAGATTCATACTTTCAATTTCCATATTTTTTTTATGATTATCAGGTAAAGATAAATCTTGATATAAACCAAGACCATCGTATTACGTACTCACGTTTTTATGGTGATGACGTATTGAACTATTCTTACGATGATAATCAAACAATCAACAGTACAGGGGTCAAACGTAAAAACGAAAGTGGTTTTAATATCAAGTGGCCTTGGGGAAATCAGACGAATGGTTTAATATGGCGCTGGATCATGTCTCCAGAACTTGTTGCAAAGACCTTTATTTCAAATAGTAGATATCGGTTTGACTTTGACCTTGGGTTTTATAATAGAGATACTTATACCTATACAGATTCAATAACATCAATATACACAGATATAAACTGGAGACTGTATGATATCATCAATGATAATTCACTTGAAACAGAACTGACCTGGAATGCGATGGACAATCATGAGATAACTGGAGGCTTTCAGATAAAGAATATTCACTTTGAACTTGGAGAAGAAGTGAGTATCTCAACTGAGGACACATCAGTTACATTCTCATCTTTAGCATTAGATGATAATACAAGAGAGTTTGCACTTTATATTCAAGATAGGTGGGAAGTTTCAGAAAAACTAAAATTCCAATTTGGTCTTAGAGGAACTGATTATAACCTACATAATAAATTGTATTTGGACCCTAGATTTGGAACCAAATATCACTATTCAAAAAATATTGCTCTAAAGTTAAACTGGGGTCTTTATCATCAATTCTTGACAACTGCCAACAATCAAGATGAGAACCTAAGACTTGTTGAACTTTGGCTTGGGATACCTAAAAACAAGCCTGCTGCTATCTCTCAACATGTCATAGGAGGCCTAGAATACATGTCCCCTAAAAATATTTTTTATCGATTGGAAATATACCATAAGAACTTTGATAATCTTTTGACCTTAAAACAAGAAAACCGAAATACTATTGAAGGGAATGACTCTGAATCACCATTCAATGAGTTTTGGAATACAAAGGGAGAGAGCCAGGGCATAGAATTTCTATTGAAAAAATCATCAGGCAAGTTAAATGGTTGGGTTGGGTATACGTATTCAGAGACAAAGTATTATACAGAACCTAGTGGATGGCACTACCCCAACTTTGATAGAACTCATACGCTTAATATGGTTGGTAACATTGAATTGACAGATGAACTTGAGTTTAGCGCTGCTCTTACACGATCAAGCGGTAATCCATTTACAAAGATCTTAGGTCGAGTATATGATTGGGAACAAAAACTTGATAGTGATACCTACTGGTATCCTGTTGATAGTTATATGGTTGGAGATAAGAATACTGAGCGGTATGATGATTATTTTAGGATTGATGTGGGTATGACCAGAAAGAATGGAAACCTGTTTGGTCTTAAGTATGATACATACTGGCAGGTCATGAATGTTTCAAAACATTTGAATATTTTTACGTATGCATATCAGACAAAGAGAGACATTAATACGGGTGACCAGTTGGGAGTCGAAAGAAGGGCAGTGCCTATGTTCCCTTTAATATTTACATTTGGAGTAAAATTTGACTTTTAAGTTTTTTTCAAATCTCATGTTTCTGTTGATGATAACAATTATAACTGGTTGTTTGTATCCAACTAATGAGTGGGAAGACCTAGAATCTGAATTTGATCATGTTCTAAATGTATTTGGCTTGATCAACTTAGATCCAGGGTACCCCAGTTATATTGGGCTATATAGAACAACTGACCTAGATGAAGCTTCTTTGAACTTTGTTGGTGCAGATACATTATACTGGTGTGATTGCGATGATGATGAATGCAGCTGGCAATGCGAGGAGGATGAAGATGGTTTTTGGGTCGTTGATTCCACCTATGAACCTGCAGCACTGATCAAAGATGCATCGGTTAATTTGATTGATGATCAAGGAAATACTCATACTCTTACCTTTGTTGAAAAGGTTACTTTTATCGATACAATTTACTTTGACACAAGCTTCACGATCTACGGTACTACAATTAATTGGGATACAACCTTTTACGATACAAGCGATATTCGTATCAATTTCTATTTAGATACATCAGGAACGTTCATTCCGCAACCTGATACGAGGTATAACCTGAGTATCTCTGCTCCTGGATTTGACCCCGTTACTGGAATGTTGACCACACCAACATCTCCAAAAATAGATTCTCTTGTTCAACGTGGAATCCAAGTAGACACTATCATTGCCAGTGAACCATTTGATATTTATTGGAATTCTCAGAGCGAAGGGAAGGGGTTTGTGACTGGAGAGGTCATTTCTGGTAACTGGTTTGAAGATTCGATAAGTAGCGATTGTGGGTACTTTGATCCATTCATCATTGACTTTTCTGAAATTGATGAAAATCCAAATAGTGTATATCCTTGGATATGCAATGAAACATTAGAAACTTTTCCGATTAGAGATTATTTCATAAGACTAACATCAATGGATGAAAATTATTACGAATATTTTATCCTAGGTGAGTCTGGGGAGTATTCAAATGCACTACTTAACTATCCGACCACTAAAGGAAGGTCTGTTGGAATAGAAGGCGGCTTTGGATTCTTCGGATCTATTGCTTCTGATCGTTTGCTATTAAAAATCTCGCCTTAGTATATTTATCAGATCATAAACGTGTTTATAGCATAACATTTATGATTCAGATAATGTCCGGAAAGATTCCCAAAGCCCACAAAAAAATACAATACATATGAAAAATTTCATGAAATCAAATTACATAATCATTTTTCTTATGGTAATGGTTCTTTCATGCTCAAAGAATGTGTCCTCACCAGAAGAAACTGGCACATTAGGCCCATCTGATTGTGGTATTGATACGACCTTTGTATTGCCCTTACCTGCTGTTGATATTGCAAGATATTCCGATTGTCGTTACATAGTTGCAGGTATCTATGGTGCAGAGATCATAGATGAAGTGGGCAATCTTCTGCCATCTTGGGAAGATAACGTAATGAGAGTACCTGCTGTACCTTCGACAAGAGGATTTAGTCCCACTAGTGATGGAGGTTATCTTACTTCTTACATAAATTTTGTCAGCAAGTCCAGTCCACCAGACGCCCCCGGGAATGGTTGGACATGGTCTATACCTTCCTTTCAAGCACCTCATTATGTTAACGATGCTATTGAAACTTCCGATGGTGATTTTATTGCGGTTGGGTGGGTAAGTGGTGACCCAGGAACGGGAGGACATAGTCAAAGAGGTCAGGCCTTTATTGCTCGATTATCAGATGGAGGTATACTGCAATGGATTAAACGCTTTGGGCAATTAAATACACCCAAAGATACTTTTTGGGAAGTTGTTGAGGCTGATGATGGTGGTTTTGTTTCTGTAGGTTCAAAACTTGAAGATAGAGAATTTTACTTTTACGATCACTTTTGGTTTTTAAAAGTTGATGCTGATGGCAATGAGGTTTGGTCTCAAGAAATTGGTACAAATGATCGATATGATATGGCATTTGATGTTATAAAAATGCCTGATGGTGGTTTTGCGGCTACTGGGATGAGTACTATCAACAGCAATGGAGTTGCTGCCATGAGAGTTGTTCGTATATCTGCAAATGGAGCTGTGCTTTGGAATAAAAAAGCAGGAGGAGATGGATATCAAGACATGGGGCATGCCTTGGCTCTAAACCAAAATGAAAATGTTTTGATGGTAGCAGGAACAAAACAGCCCTATGGAGATGACAGCCACATTAAGCTATGGGGCTATAACCCTGATACGGGTAATAGACTATTTGTAGTTAACAATATTGATCGAGAATTCGGTCTTGGTTCATGGGGTGTTGTTGCTACTTATGATAATGGTTTTATTATCACTAGTAATCCGTCTCTAATAAAAATGGATTCTTTAGGGAACTTTTAATAAGTGCCTAGCTACCTAAAACCAATAGTTGCTTTAACTTTTACAATTATAACAATGGTCACTGCTCAAAAAGTCGTGGGTTATTACCCTCAATGGGTTATAAATAATTTGCAAATAGATGAGATCGAGTTGGACGTGGTGACCCATGTCATTCACTCTTTTGCTTGGCCAGATGTGGACGGAAGTATCCTTGCATATGATGGTATGTTTGGTTCGGGAATGAGCAGTGTGGTTCACGAGAATGGAGCAAAATTCCTCTTAAGTATGGGAGGTTGGGGGAATCACGAGGGCTTTGAGGTCTTAAGTGCAGAGGAAGACCTTCGAGAGGCTTTTATTTATAATTTAGCAAGTATATTGACCATTAATAATTATGATGGAGTTGACTTGGATTGGGAATTTCCAGACTCAGAAGATGATAAAGAGAATCTTAACTATTTGGTTTCAGAAATGGATTCCATTTTTCATCTTCTAAATTCAGATTGGATCATCACAATGGCGGTCCCTGCTTCAAATTATTATGGGCAGTGGCATGATTTTGAATTCTTGGTAAACCACGTAGAATTTTTTAATATAATGACCTACGGAACGCACGGTAACTGGTCAAGCCACTCAGGCCATCTTTCTCCTTTATATCCTTCACCTCCTGGAGATTTGGATGGTTCGTGCAATGATAATATAAATTACCTTATCAACGTAAGAGATATTCCAAGAGATAAGATCATCATGGGAATGCCTTTTTGGGGAATCAAGTGGGAATCAGAAAATATCAATGAGCCATTCACAGGAAGCACAGTTGACGTTATGTATTATGATATTCCTTCAATGATAGGCAATGGATGGACCTACCAATGGGATGAAGATGCATCATGCCCATACCTTATCAAAGACGATAACACAAGAATCATAACTTATGAGAATCAAGAATCGATCGGTTTAAAATGCCAATACGTTTCAGATCAAGGACTGGGTGGTGTCATGATCTGGGCATTATCCTATGATAAAACTGACAATGGTCAAGAATTAATACAAGCGATTGAAGACAATTATTTAGGTCATCATTCAAATAAATCTAAGTTTATACCAAATAATATCTCTATAAAAACACACCCAAATCCTTTTAATTCAGTCTGCAATATTAATATTGATCTAGAGCAGGATTCATTTGTAAAAATAATGGTAAATGATCTTTCTGGTCTTGAGGTTGAGCTATTAAATAATCAAGTGATAGAAAAAGGCTCTCACCAGTTGAGTTGGAAAGCTGATGGTCATGCAAGTGGAATTTATTTTATTACTGTTGAACAAGGCAGTTACATTCAGAGCAAGAAAGTCACCTTTCTTAAATGATATTTCTATAAGAATTATATCTATGACTAAAATAGATTTATTTTTTTATAAGGATATGTATAAATATCAATTTTATGTTAATAATTCTCTTTACTGGTATTTGTTTAAGAGAAACCAAAGATGGGTGTATTGGAGTTAATGAAAAGTAATACCCGGATATTCCTAGTTTCAATTATGTTATTAAATAAGAGTTCTGCGAATATAACCTTTCCAGATGATGGAATGCAGTTACATTACACTCATGTCATGTTTCGTTGGGATCAAGAACCTGATGCTACGAATTATAACTTAGTGGTCTTTGACCAATCAGATAATACTACTTTAAACATTCAAACTAGTCACACTGTTTATATTGATAAAAATAATTTTGAATGGGACAAAACTTATCATGCCACCGTGACTCCAATCCTTGACATAGGTTTGAACTTTGAATGGAGTGACACCATTTCTTTTAGTATTGGATCTGCTTTTACTTCTGCAGATTTAAATACTGAGATTATGGATAGTGCGTCGATTCAGGATGGACTGGTTTTATTTAGTCAGATTTCTCCTGATTTTAGCATGGTTATCATAGATAATTTAGGTAACCAGGTGTGGAACTCTGAATTTGTATATGTAAATCATTGGAACCAATATGGACAACTCTTTGGAATGCAAAATGGGATAGGTGTTGAAGTGAATTTTTACGATGAAATTATTTGGGAAACTCCAATAGGGACTGAGATAGATGCACATGAGATAAAACAAATTTCAAATGGAAACTACATGGGTATTGTACCTGAATATCAATCAGGTCCTATACCAATAGGTCCTTGGACTTCGTCTTATCAAGATCTTGGATATATTGGAGATGGAGAAACAAATGAATTCACTTGGAGAGGAACTAAGATCGTTGAATGGGATGATTTGTCTACTGAAGAGATATGGAGTTGGAGCCCCTTTGACCATTTTGATATGAATGACTATGATTCGCTCGAAGGGCGCTGGTGGAGTCCTATCAATGGAAGTAGTTATGGAATGGTCTTTGATTGGAATCATGTTAATGCATTTCACTTTGATGAAACGGAGAGTGCTGTTTACATATCTAGTCGCAATCTTTCAAGAATAACGAAAGTCTCATACCCAGATTATAATTTAGTCTGGAATATGGGACCTCCTAATGAATTTGGTTATGGAGATGAAAATATTTGTACAGATCTGTTATTTAGTTGCCAACATCACATACAAAAATTGGAGAATGATGATCTTTTATTTTTTGATAATGGAAAGCTAAGTGAAATATTTTTAGATGATTCATTTCCAACCACAAGAATTAGAAGGGTTCGTGTTATAGATAATGCATATTGTGAAACAATATGGGAATATGAGTTGCCTCAAGAATTATATGGACATAGCTGGGGCAGTGTTCAGTTGTTAGAAAATGGTAATTATTTTATTTACACCCATGGGAGTGGATACCAAGATGGTTCTATTTGTACGTTGATGGAGGTAACTCCAGAGCAAGAATTGGTCTGGAGCGCGAATCATACTATTCCATTTTCAGTGTGGTATAGAGGATATAAAATACCTTCTATACATCCTGGTGCGTTCTCTGTTGACATAGATCGTTACCAAACCATTCAGACAGATACATCAACCATTGCAGGAATCGTTGTTGATGAAAATAATCATTCATTGATATTTACTATCAGTAACCATAGTGGATATGATCAACCTTACTCTTATACATTAAATGATGAAAGTGGATGGTATCCATTTATAAGTGATACTGTATTCATAGAAGCAGGAGAAGATCACACAATTAGTTTGAGTCCAACTGTGTTGGGCATTACTTCAACAACCATTGAATTAAGTGTTAAACCCAATTACCATCGATGGTCTAGATTAGATCTTACTTATAATGTTTTCCATATCTCTGGAGTGCTGAGTCAGTCTGATAAGATAATCATACCTGACCTTTTTAGATTATTCCAGAACTACCCAAACCCATTCAACCCGACCACCACATTAAAATATTTCATTGGTCAAGATGCGGATGTCAAAGTAATCATTCATGATTTATTAGGTAATGTTATAAGAGACCTTTTTATAGGAAAAGAATTATCAGGTTATAAATCGATTCAATGGGATGGCATGAATGATAATGGTATTTTAGTGCCTGGAGGAGTTTATCTCTATACTATTCAAGCAGGAAAGGAAAGTAGGACCAAAAAAATGATCTTGTTAAAATAAACCATGCTATTATTTCAAGATATAAGATGAACTAATGGTATACTCTTTATCCTAATTGATTTTTCTAGTAGTTAAGAAGTTGGTAAGCCTAAATTAGTAATTGGCAAAACTCATAGTGAGACATGCGCCTTGAAAAATCTGGGATAACTTCCAGGTAAAATTTTAATTGAATTAACTATAGGAAAGTTCAGATGGCAACTATGATCTTGAGAGATACGCATCGTCTTTTAGAGGAGAAAATGGAATCTCTTGAAAAATTAAAAAATGAGACCTCTATAAAAATTAGAGAAGCAGCAAGTCATGGAGATCTTAAGGAAAATGGAGAATACCATGCTGCCAGAGAAGAGCAAAGTTTAATCATACGCAAGACACAAGTATTGCAGACGCATTCGCCGTTTCAGATCGTAGAATATGGTGAAATAGAGACCGATCAGGTTGGGTTTGGTAATAAGGTTGCAATCCTAGAAGAAGGTAAGGACAAGGCCGAAGATTATTATCTATTGGGTCCCATTGAATTTGAATTAGACCTGTATCCTTTGGTTGTGACTCTTCATTCCCCGTTTGGCCAAACTATAGTAGGGAAAAAGGTCAATGAAGATTTTACACTAGAAATCCAAGGTAAGGATAAAAAGTTTACAATTACTGCTATTGAAAAAATTACTCCACAAGATCAGTGAATAAACAAAGTTAGGTTTTTTTCTTTAATCGGACTCATTGCAACTATAGTCCATATACTATAGAATACTCTTTTATTTTTTGCTTTTATAATCATATTGATATTAATTATAAATTAATCAGACCATTAGATTTATTCTGTACAGCATTGTTATGTTTAAATTATGTTAAAAGACCATATAGAAAAGTTTGCAAAAAAATGCGGTGTTTCTGATAAGATTCGTTTAAAAGCAGGTATAATTATAGATCTGCTTGAGCAAATTTCTAGTGGACTTAGTTCAAAAAAGCACAAGCAGTTACTAGACTTTATTAGGATTAAAACTCTAAGCCCAAATTCAATTTCATCTCAGGAGAATATAGTTTCATCTTTAAAGGAATGGTCTAATACTGATATAATGAAAATGGTAAAGTTTATTGGAACTTATTTTCATCTCTTAAATCAAGCAGAATTAAATGAAGTAATTATTATAAATGAAGAAAGAGATAAAATTTCAGATGTTGATAATCCGAAAGTGGACGGGATTGCATCAGCTGTAAAATATTTAAAAGAAAACGCCATTAGCTTTGAAATAGCCGAACAAATTCTTCAATCAGTAAGTATTCATCCTACGTTTACGGCTCACCCAACTGAAACAAAAAGACAATCCATAATTCATAAACAGAAAAAAATTCTTTCGCTCATTGAAAAAATGCTTGAGCATAACATTAGCGAGAAAGAGAGGTCGAACCTTGAAGATAAAGCCATAAGATTATGTAGACTCATTTTTCTTACGGATGATGTGAGAACTCAAGGAGTTTCTGCGAAAGAGGAAATTAAGAATACTATAAAAAATACTATTTCAGCCTTATGGGAGGCAGTACCTCTCCTTGCTGAAGATCTAGAATCCTCGTTCTATGATTATTATGATAGAGGTATTGATCTACCTCAATTTATGAATTTCCATAC
>CEOF01028024.1_pt1 | contig 14323 bp, 10 predicted proteins | sample 361311 | NCBI WGS metagenome assembly CEOF01 (sample SAMEA2619667, study PRJEB7988) | marine metagenome | biome: marine biome (ENVO:00000447); feature: surface water layer (ENVO:00002042); material: "saline water (ENVO:00002010), including plankton (ENVO:xxxxxxxx)" | depth 5 m
TCCAGATTCCATAGGTAATCTATCAAACCTCAATATTTTAGATCTAGGGTATAATCAAATTTCAATGATCCCTGAATCAATCTGTAATCTTGAAAACTTGTCTTATCTCTGGTTATTCAATAATAAAATTAAAACTCTCCCAAATTGTTTTTGCAACATGAATTTAGATTTAGATAACACAGACGATGCTGGTTATCCCTTTTTTGCAATTGGGTCAAACAACCTATGCGATAATATTCCTTTTTGCCTTGCAAATACTCCCCACCTTGAGCTTAGCCTGGACCAATTCTATTATTCTTTTCCTGTTTTTTCTCCTCAAGTCTGTGATAGCTTGACCAATTCGGAAGAGAAACATCCATTATCAAATAATTTTGCTGTATCAAACATTTTCCCAAATCCATTTAACCCAATATCAAGTTTTGAACTATCTATTGCTGAACAAAAAAAATTGGATATTAAAGTTTTTAATATTCTTGGTGAAGAAGTAGATATAATCAAGAAACAAAAGATTTTTGATATTGGAAACTATAAAATAGTTTGGGATGCTAAATATCATCCATCAGGAATTTATTACTTGGTTATTTCTGATAAGATCAATGTAATAAAAAGAAAAATGATTCTAATTAAATAATGAATAATAACTACGACATAAATTACTTTTATCAAAAACTTAAAAAAAAATTTACAATATTGTTATTGATACTTAATTCGGTTTTTACAAATTCGGAGGAATTTCGTTTTTCTGGGAATATTGATCTTATTTATGCTTCAAGACTATCTGACTTTTCAACAATAAGATTACCATATAGATTAGTAAAAATTGATATTGAACAAATAAAAGGTCATATTTCTTTAAATGGAAAATTTGCTTTGGAACATTACCTCAGAACTGATGCCGCTTTCTTATCTTCAAGTGATCCACAAGATTTTTTCATAGATATGCGGGAAATTTATCTAACATATAGTGCTCAAAAGTATGAACTTAGAGTTGGAAAACAGATTTATTCATGGGGAAACGTTGATGAAAATAGCCCACTGGATATTGTAAGTCCCTTCGATTATTATTACATGTTTTATGGAGGAACAAATAGAAAATTGTCCAATCTGTCACTTGGGATTGACTACTACTTAGGAAAGTTAAAATTATACACAGTCTTATCACCTATTCACTCAACAAATCGATTACCTATCGGTGAGGATGATTTTCCAATAGAATTACCAATATATCCTCCCCCATCATCAATACTACCAATAAAGAAAAATCCTTTTGAGAGTGGATTCTTTGCCTCGTACTCAACTCCTGTAGGGGATATTTCAGCTATGTTTTTCCGAGGATATGACCGTATTTTTAACCTTACCGGCGTCAATGTCTATGGACATGGTAGTGACTTTTCTTTTCCACATGTTGATATATTATTTGGTTTTAGAAAAACTAATGTTTTCGGATTTGGTGGTGTCTTTATTTATGATCGGTTTACCCTTAGATTTGATCATGGGTATTTTTCGACAATGGATAAAAATATTTCAATTGACCGATTGAGCACATTTAATCCTTCATATTATGATTCATTATTATCCTATCCGCTTAATGAAAAAGCAAACTACTCACAATCAGTGGTACAATTTGACATACAGTTACCATCTGATATTAATTTTTCAACACAATATTTTGTTCACAATAAAGTTAATTATGGATCAGACAGCCTTCCTATTCAAGAAAATATCAATATTCCAAACCTAGCTATAGACCTGGATCAAGTAACCCCAGAAATAATTTTTGTACCTGGAATGGGCTCTCCTTTGGCTTTGTTAACAAATAGTGCACTTATTTTCAGATTAGATAAACTTGATTTTGATGGGAGACTCTTTTTATCAATAACTTCTTTGATTGATCTAAAAAGATATTTCAACAGTAGTAATAATTTTGGATCATTAACAGAATTAAAGCTAAAATATTCAATTACTGATAGTTTCAAATGGATTTTAGGAATAACAAAAGTCAATGCTGTTAAGAATCATCCTGATGGTGACGAATATCCTTTTAATCAGATGCAAAATTTTTCCCATGCTCGCTTTGAAATAAGATATTATTTTTGAATAGTCACAAGTTGAAAATAAAAATTGCCCGCGTGGGGATTTACTTACCTCCAACTATACAAACATCAGAAGATATTGCCCCATTGATAGGTAAATCTACAGACTGGATTATAAGAAAATCTGGTGTCATTGAGAGGAGAGTTTCAAATATCGATGTTGATAAAATGGGTGCTCTAGCAGGAAAGGAAGCGCTTGATGGTTCCAAAATTCCTGACCTAATTATTAATGCATCGGGGGTACCTAAACAGACAATCCCTGACACATCGATATTTATCCAAAAAGAACTTGGTTTTGAAGGGATACCGTCGTTTAGTATTCATAGTACATGCTTATCATTTATTACGGCATTACATATGGCTAGCACACTCCTACATTCAAATACTTATAAGTGTATTCTTATTGTATCATCTGATAGGGGAACCCGTGGAAGAAACTTTTTGGAGCCCGAAAGTGCATCGTTACTTGGAGACGGTGCCGCAGCAGCATTGATCGAAAAGGGAAAAGATAATGAGGATAGCGAACTAATTTATTATGATATGAAGACATGGCCTGGCGGATCTAATCTTACAGAAGTCAAAGGTGGTGGCACAAACAAGCATCCACAAGATCCAGATACCAGACCATCTGATAATTTATTCACAATGGATGGACCAGCTATCTATAAAATTGCGAGAAAACAGGTATATAAGATGATGTTAAAAACCTTAAAAAATGTTGGAATTAGCCAAAATGAAATTGACTGGGTAATCCCGCATCAGGCATCGGGGAAGGCTATTGAAGCATATAGTGTAATTGGGAAATTTGATAAAAAAAAAGTAATAAACATTTTGCCAAATTATGGAAATTGCGTAGCTGCTTCAATCCCGATGAGTCTTGCGATTTCCATAAAAGATGGTAGAATTAAAAGAGGTGACTTAGTACTTTTTATTGGAACAGGAGCAGGCCTGTCTGCATCTAGTTTACTAATTAGGTACTAATTTGATAATTTATTTTGTTGCATAATAAAATAGCCACAAAGTAGATATAACAATTTCATCTTATTAGATTAAAAATTATATGGGTAAAAAAAATTTTGTTTTATTTGGAAATGGACAAGTGCCAGTTCACCAAAATGAATTATCTTTTTTGAAGGACGCTAAAAAGATTATCTGCATGGATGGAGGGACAAATAAATTAAAATTATTGGGATATTCTCCTGATTATATTCTGGGGGATATGGACTCAATTAAATCTGATCCAAGCTTTAAAAACGCTGAAAAAATAATTCTGAAAGATCAGTCAAAAACAGACTTGGAAAAATCATTAGATTGGTGCCGTAGAAACAATATTATAAAATTGGCACTTATAGGATGTTCTGGATTAAGAGATGATCATAACTACGTTACTCTTTTACTGCTTTTAAAATACTTTCTTAAACTAGAAATAATAATTGTTACCAATTTTTCGACAATCCATTGTGTCCAGAAAAGAAAACAATTTAACAGCATAGCAGGACAGACTATCTCAATAATCCCAACAATTGATGAAATTATGATAACGACTGATGGCTTAAAATATTCTTTAATTAACCAAAGTCTTTCCAATATTAGCCAAGGTATAAGTAATGTTTCTTTAGGTTCTGAATTTTCTGTTGAAGCAACTGAACCAGTTTGGTTAATGATTAATCATGCCTAATGATTGAACTGCATCCAGCAGACTGGATAATTATTTGCCTTTATTTTATAATTGTTATTTGGGCTGGTATAGCAAGATCCAAAAAGGACAATGGCTCAGATGAAAACTATATTCTTTCAGGAAGAAAATTAAGTTTGCCTGGATTTATTGCAAGTCTAGTGACTACTTGGTATGGAGGAATCCTTGGTATTGGTGAAAACACATATCTTTACGGTATTCAAACCTGGTCCATTTTTGGACTACCTTATTATATTTTTGCATATATGTATGCTTACTGGCTTACCGAAAAAATTTATAAGAAAAAAATGATTTCTATTCCAGATCATTTCCGCCAATATTTTGGTGAAAGGCCAGGTGTCATTAGTGCACTCCTTTTAGTTTTTTTAGCAAGTCCTGCGCCTTACATCTTGAGTATGGGTGTATTATTTCAATTTCTATTTCAAATAAATTTTGGACTGTCACTATTTATCTCTATTCTTTTGAGCATAGTATATGTCTGGAACGGTGGGTTCACAGCCATAGTGAGAACGGATAAAGTACAATTTATTTTCATGTTTTTTGGATTTATCATTTTATTTTTATTTTGCTATGGAATTTATGGATCACCACTAAAAATTTATAAATCTCTTCCTGATTTACATCGCGATATATTAGGAGGAAATTCATTACAGTATTTAGCTGTTTGGTTTTTTATTGCAGCATGGACAATAATTGATCCTAGTTTTTATCAACGATGTGCTGCCGCAAAAACCCCAAAAATCGCAAAAAAAGGATTACTCATTTCTATTGGGTTTTGGGCTATTTTTGACTTTCTGACTATTTTTACAGGCCTTTATGCAGTTAATACATTCCAAACCAATAACCCTCTTCTCACTTACCCCTTGCTTGCGCAGAATATTTTGCCGATCGGGATTCTAGGTTTTTTTTTAGCAGGAATTTTCGCAATAATCATGTCTACAATCGACTCATTTAGCCTTATTAGTGCAATTACATTTGGAAGAGATATTCTATGGCGTATCCAAAAGCCTCAGCTAAAAAATAGTTCCGTATTAATGATCAAACGTGGCATATTGGTCACCTCATTTATATCTTTTTTACTTGCATATAGTATCCCCTCTGTGGTTAAACTTTTTTATTCTATTGGATCCACTATAATACCAGGTCTCATACTTCCTTTTTTATCAACATTACATAAAAATATAAGGCCGATTAGCGAAAAGAATGCGTTGGCTTGGATATTAACCCCAGTTTTTCTATCTCTAATATGGCTCTTGATCAGCCTGATTAATGGGAAATCATTGCTTGGAATTGAACCATTTTATCCTGGTTTTTTTCTTTCAATATCTTTGGGACTATATTTTAAACAAATAGGAAATTTGAGAAATATATTTAGATGAGTTATCGAAAACTTTGATCCTTAATAATAATTTTGAGAATATCTCATACCTAAATAAGATATTGGTGAAAAAAATTTTCATTATGAAAATGATGATACTAAAAAATATAATACTAATTATAGTCCTGATTTAGTTGTTCAATTTTCTACCCTTAATTGAATGTATAGTAAGTCCACTTAGATTTTTTTGATTGTTGAACATTATGAAGCTTAATAAATACCCTGCTAAAATGCATGATATTATCCCGATTGCAGAAAACAGAACACCATTTATTGAGTCATTTTTCAAAAGAATATATTGAATGATCGTGCTGGTAATTAGGCCAAAAATAGCACATTTGCTGTCGACACGATTAGTGAAAATTGCTAAAATAAATACCCCCCCCAGTCCACCACCAAACAAACCTATATATTTTACAAAAACCGACCAAATAGATTGAATTTCCCAAGTGGCCATAGACAAAGCAAAAATAATGCTCAATAACCCAAAAATAACTGTAGAAACTCTTGCTACAGAAAGATATTCTGTGTTGCTGCTAGAAATTTTAATTCGTTTGTAAAAATCAGTTGTAAATGCAGTTGCAACACTATTCATACTGCTGTCTAAACTTGACATGCTAGCTGAAAATATTCCTGCTATCAAAAGACCTGATATTCCCACTGGAAGCTCCGTCGCTATAAACCAAGGGAAAATCCCATCTGTTCTTTCCATTGTTGCACTAAGTAAGGATGGATTTGATTTATAAAATGTATAAATTGCAGTTCCTAAAGTAAACCAAATAACAATTGTTGGAATTACCATAAAAGCATTTGTCCAAATAGCCCTACTTGCGTCTTTTTCATTCTTTGTTGTAAGGTACCGCTGAATTACTGTTTGATCGCTTCCATAGGAAATAATATTATTACCAAATCCGCCTAAAAATAAAATCCAAAAGGTTGGTTCTTTTAGGGAAAACCGAAAATCAAATAGTTTTAGTTTTTCATCCTCCAGTGCAATTTGCAACATTCCACTTACCCCTCCATCAACATAATGCGGAATAATTATAAGCGTTACTAATGCGCCAATTAATAATACGAATACCTGAAAAACATCTGTCCATATTACCGCCTCAATACCCCCTAATAACGTGTAGAAAATTGAAAATAGTCCTACTGATAATATGCAAATTCTTATATCAATATTTGTCACTATTGACAATGCAATTGCTGGTAAATAAAGAACAATACCACCGCGAGCAAATTGAAATATCATAAAGAGAGCACTTGCAATCATGCGAACAATAACATCAAACCTCTTTTCTAAATACTCATAGGCTGTCGTAATATTAAGTCTACGATAAAATGGCAATATAAAAATTGAAACTAGTGGTGCAACAATGACAATGGTCATACTCAATGAAATCCATGTCCAATTACTTGAAAAACTCCTTGCAGGAATCGCCATCACAGTAATTGCACTAAGTTGAGTAATAAAAATACTAATACCGGCAGCCCACCACGGTATCCTCCCACCAGCTTTAAAATAATTATCAATATTTGTATTCTTATTTAAAAAATAGAAACCTATAATAATTAAGATAATGAAATATGTAAAAAGAAAAATATAATTTACTATCCCAAACTGGTTGGTGATTTTTGGTGTTATAGACCATACTTTAGGGGAACTAACACCTGGGCGAACCTCACCACTTGCTATGATAATATCATTACCCCATTTTACCGCATTTGTGGTTACATGTGAACCCACTACTTTTCCTCTAATAGAATCAGGTATTTTGCCAAATTTGTTCCAAGTATTTGTTATGGTATGATAGATTAGTACATCTTTGCTAAATCCAGGTTGGCTCCCCACCATACTCCATTTTTTTAACCCGAGCTCACCAGCATTATTAAGGTTGCTCTTTTTTTCTAGATTATATCTTTTATTTGGAATATTTTGTTCTGATTTATTAAAAATTTCTCCACTTACACCGCTAAAAACGGCAATATGATTAGCTCCTAAATTGATACTGGGTGCAGCCATAACACATATCGATGTACTATCAGTTAAACTTGTACCAACATCAGCAATTATTTCCCAATTTCCTATTTTTGGATTATATTTAAAACCGTCGGTTAGAAACTGCCATCCTCTCTTTGGGTCATAAAATCGTCCACTAAAAATATATAAACATTCATTTATCCCATCGCTCTGAGATTCAACTACAAGGTGCGATCTTGGACTACCTTCCCAAGGTTCTAGGATCTGCCATTTATCTTTCAAAAGAAGATTTAATTTCCAAAAACTTTTTGTCTCTTTAGTATTATTCTTTCCACCAACTATGTAAACATCAGTCCCTATTTTTGCACCACCCATAGCATAAATAGGTTCTGGGGTTGGCGGTAATGAATTATAATCAATATCAACCTCTCCATTTCCCAGGTATCTAATAATAAAAGTCTTATTTGAAATTTTCTTTTGATCATTATTGTTATTATCGGTACCCCATTCACCTCCAATACAAATTAAGCCGTCGTCAGTTGTAATGGTAACGCCATAACTATATCCGTTTTCCAATTTTTTATTAGCAACAATCCAAGATTTATTTTTTTCTAGTATGAATATTTCTGTGCGGTAGGTTTTTTGAAGATTAATCTCGTTGCTTTTTTCTGTAAAGGTATTTTGTGTAGATAAATTTGTACCTCCTGCTATGATTAAAGCATTATTGTGAACTCCAATAAATGCCCCAGCTAACCCAGTTTGAACAGATTCTCCTTCAGCTGAGATTAGTTCAGGGAGATTATTCCAGTCTAATACCTCATTAGGAAAAAGATCTCCTAATACGATTACAATTAGACAAATTAAAAATGATAAGTTTTTTTTAATAGATCATACCTTATTGAAGTATTTGAATACTCCATTGGAGTTCAAAGAAAAATTCAGCTTATTTATCTCAGCATCTGAAATATCGATATCAGGCTCTCTTACTTTACCAAGATCTAAACCAAGGATTTTAAGTAAGGATTTTAAACCAGACCTAAAACAGCCAGTTGCATAAAGGGCATCACAAATATTTTTAGAAATTTGTTGTAGATTATTTGCATGATCAAAATCTCCAGAATTAAACGCATCTATTAATTCATAGTAAAGAGGTAATGCTATATTATATGTGCTGCCAACCGCTGATTGAGCACCTGCCTTCAATCCATCTAGAAGGTGTTCGTCTCTGCCGAATAAGATTTCATATTTTGAATTTTTAAACCCTTTACATAGTTTAAAATCATCTATATCACTAGCATTTGTATATTTTATTCCTGCAAAATTGGGAATTCTTTTTTGAGCATCTTTTAACAATTCAATCATTGGAAAATATAAATTTGTCTCCGAAGGTATATGATAATAGTAAATTGGGATAGATGGAACCAGATTAGCGGTTGTTTGTATATATTTAGTTAAAGACTTAATATTATTAACATTTAATGATTGTACCATCATCGCAATACCATCGGCTCCTACTTTTTCGGAGAAAATAGCCATTTTATTGCTTTCTTCATGTTGCTCATGGCCAACATGAATAATAGCCTTCAATCCATATTTCTTCGTTACAATCACCCATCTCTCAGCAAGATAGTTGCGTTCTTTAACAGATAGAGATAGGCCTTGACCTGTAGAGCCATTAACAAATACACCTGAAATACCATTTTTACTAAGCATGCGTGCATAAGGCTCAATAATTTCAAGATTTATAGATCCATCTGGATTGAAGCCGGTCATCGGCGCAGCAATAAAACTTTTAAAACTATAGTTCACCTAAATTTCCTTAATCAATCGGACAAACTAAAAGAATATAGTTTTGCTTTTTTGAATTCGAATTCTAATTGAATTTCATTTTTGCCAATTTTCTTACCAAAAGAAAGAACACCATCTGTAGTAGTGGTAACAATTTTTTCAGATGTTAATATCTTTACTCCGTTCCTATCATATACGTTAACGAGCAGCCAACCATCAGTTTCAATATCAGTTGTAACTTGAATATTATTATTTTCAATATTGATTAATTTTGTTTTGATCCTAGAAATTTTTTCTAATTCAATTTGTTCAAAACCTGCAAATCCATCAGGCCTTAGCGAAGCCAAACATAAAGAACCATTTCTCCAACCAAAATGTAAATAATCACTGGCGCCATAGTAGAGGCGTATTTCATTTTTTAAAAATACTGGATTTGCACAAGCGTAAACACAGCCATAATCATAATCCAAAACTTTTTCAGAATTGGGGATTAGGGCTACTCCAGGAGAAATCCTATTCCACTTTTTTGTGTCTGTGCTATATGCAAGTTCCGTCCATGCCTTATCAGAACCTCTAGAATAGATTACCGGTAACCCAATATATAGACCTGCATAAAAAAATACTGGCATCGCATAGATTTGATCATCAAAATTTTCTCCTTCTAAAACAACTTCTTCTTTTGTCCAATTTAAAAAGTCATTACTCTCAATTCTTGAGACTTGTCTTATTCGTTTACCTCTTTCAAATTTTCCTTTATCACTCCAGCTTCTAGTAATTCCAACATACTTATTTAATGTTGGAGCCCAAAAGGCATTGTTGTGTGTATCTCCAGCAACATCAACACCCTTAATATCTTTCTCTTCTTCCCAATTAAATCCATCCGGACTACTACTTACCGATATACCCTGAAAAATTGTTTTGTATTTTTTTTGTGGATCTTTTTCATTTGGATCTAGAAAAATGCCTGCACCATGCGGTTTCCTCCATACCAGATTGTTATTTTTTGACCCATTATAATCGACTAAGCCCATTTCAGGCTTTACCCAATTAATACCATCTTCAGAAAAAGCATAACAAATTGCCATCTCTCTATCGTATGGAGGGTTATAAGGTTTTTGTCTAGCTTCAAAACTCATTCCTTTTGCTGAAGAGTCAACTATAAAAGGACTATACCAGCACTTATAAAGATTTTTTTCCTCATCGTAGATTACGTTACCGTATAAATTATCAAAACGTTTTTCCCAAGGTCTGTCCTCCCCAAATAAGGGGTTTAAATCACTTTTATTTGTTTTCCCAACTACAAGTCGGGCATTTTGAACGCTTAGGATATTTCGTTCATCAAGCAGAAGAAACCTAACAGCGTTATCTGTTTTCTCCACCTTTTGAACACATGAAAGAATACCAACTAAGAATGTAATTAAACTTGGGATTATGCTTCTGTTGACTTTTTTTATCATATAACTAGCCCCTTGCCATAACATTTGAAAATTATTCCATCATATTTTTGGCCTCTTCAGTAAGAAGTAATCTTGGCCTATTAACAGATGTAGAAATTTTAATACTACTACCTTTTTCCCCAGATTTTAGAATGGCAATCATTACCTCAATACAATGTATTGCTAAATCTATGGAGCAGCGAGGAGTGTCCCCTTTTTCAATTGAAAATGCCAAATCAGATAACCCAACGGATCTGTAATTTGCAAAACTACCTGATTCATTCTCTTCATTTTCTATACCAAATGGATGATCCCATTTTATAATATTTTCAAAGTTGCCTCCTGGATCACATTTTTGAACCTGACCCCCAAAAAAATTTGGGTCTGGTATCTTGATACTACCCCTAGAACCATATAACTCCATATCAGGAAGGCCATGTTTCCATACATCCCAACTTGCTCCTAGGGTCACAAGTGAACCGTTTTTAAATTTTAAGATTGAGTGAATGGTGGTAGGAGTATTGACCTGTATTACCTTTCCGAAATTTTCTTCGCTTAAAACAATGCGCTCTTTTTCTGGCATTGAGTGTAATGCAGTTACTTCACTGATAGGTCCTAAAATTTGCACAAGGTTTGACAAAAAATAAGGAGCCAAATCAAAAATAGGGCCACCACCATTTTGATAAAAAAATTCTGGATTAGGGTGCCAATGCTCCATTCCGTGGTTCATAAAATTACAAGATCCTCCGATGATATTCCCGAGATCTCCCGAATCAACAAGATATCTCGCATGCTGATGCGCTCCACCTAAAAATGTATCCGGAGCAGCAGCAATCATTAGCCCATTCTTTTCACTTATAGTTTTTAACCGATGTGCTTCTTCAAGTGAAATAGCTAATGGTTTTTCTGTGTATACGTGTTTCCCCGCCTCTAAAATAGATTTTGAAACACTAAAATGTTCTGAGGGAATGGTAAGATTTACTACAATATCTATTTCTTTATTATTTAGTATTTCTTTTACACTTAGCGCCGTCACGCCAAATTCTTTTGATGACTCATGGGATGACAAAGGATTAATGTCGGCACATGCCACCATTGTAATATTTTTAAAGATAGAAACATTACGAAAATAAGTTGCTGATATGTTACCACATCCAATAACCCCAACTCCCAAAGCACTACTCATAAGTCAATTTCAAGAGTTTTTACTTTTTTAATTGAACGTTCAGCGAAACGATATAGATCACTTGGGTTATCATGCTCCATTATAAGTATTGGGACTGATGAATCTCGTAGCATTTTATAATATTTTTCCCAATTCATAGTGCCAAAACCAACATCAGCCCAGCCATCTTCATCCATATTTTTACCATCGGGTGCAATATCTTTTAGATGGGCAGCGCATAATCTGGAACTATAACTATTGATCCATTTAGATGGCTCAGATAAACCTCTAACAACCCAGGCTAAATCAATCTCCCACTTCATATCAGTGTAGTCCAATAAAATTTTCATTGGAATTCGCCCATCAGGCAGAATTTTAAATTCAAAATCATGATTGTGCCAAGCAAATGTAAAACCGTTTCGCTCACATTGACCCTTAATTTTCATAAGTCTATCGCATAGATACTTCCAACCATCGCTATCAATTGGCCGCAGATCATTTTCAATGTACGGACATACAATTATTTCAATACCAAGTTTATCAGCAATTCGAAATGAATTTTCACCTTTTTCAAGTGATCTGAGGTTAAAATGGCCCGTGGGTATACTTAGACCAAATTCACTGAGAAATGAGTTCAGCTCATCAACATCTTTATACACACCATCATAGCCCTCAACCTGAGTATATCCTAGATCAGAGATTAATTTTAATTGATCTTTTAAAGTTGAAAATTTTCGTGCACTATATAACTGGAATGATAAATTCAGCATATTTGAGTTTAGTTTTTCCAGATATAAATTTTATGGAAATAAAAAAAGTTTTTGATGAATCAGATAACAATTTTTGCTTCTAGCTCAATATCATCGTAAATTAATTTATCACCAAGATTTTCGTAAAATTTACCGGATCTAAACTGCACATTGTAAAGAGTTCGGTCAAAGCTTAATTTAATTGTAGATTCAAACCCCTGACCTTTTTTATTGATTTCTCCTGAAAGTTTGACCGGACCTGAAATATCTTTAATAGTGAGGTTACCTTCAAATTCTCCAATGTTATTTAAGTCTATATCCTCAAAAGAGATTGTAGCTTCAGGATGAGATTCTACGCTAAAAAAATCGTCACTGCGTAGATGTCCTTCTAATGCATTCTTCCCTCTACCACTTAAATCTTGAACAGTAATTGTATTCATATCTACAATGACTTTTCCTGAGAATGCTCCCCTAGCATTAACATTAATCATTCCTTTTCTTAGGTTAAGTGTGCCGTAATGAATTTTAGTTGTAATCTCCCTCCCGGTCCATTTAACAATACTTGAATCTGTGTTTATATTATATTCCCCTTCCTTTATTAATGGTGCAGGAGTTGATTTTACAGTAGCATTAGTTTCTGAGGATTCTTTCTTGGCTTTTGAGCAAGATGAAAAGAACATTGCAAAAGCAATTAATAAGGACAAAGTATATTTCATATTTATTAGCATTCCTTGTTGTTATCTATAAGGGAATATAAAAAATTCATTCAACTGAACAAACGTTTGTTCTACTCTACTAAATTTTTATTTAAACTTGCTTGTTTTAAATAGTCATTTTCTGCACTGTTCGGTTCATATAAGAAAAAGAATAATCAATATATTTTTTTAACGATTAATTTTATCGGATTTAACTATCAAATCTAATGCGATCTATTCCATTATATTTCAGAGTTTTCTACTCAGTTTTAATGTTCATATTACTTGATTGGGGGTACTCCCAAAATATTGATCCCGATCAGTTACGATTAAAAGAGATATATGCAGTTAGGGTTTCAATACCTCCAAATCTTGATGGCGTCCTGGATGATGAGGTTTGGAAAAACGTGGTGCCTAACTCGGATTTTCTACAGTGGAGACCATATAATTTGGCGCCACCCGCTGAAAAAACAGAGGTGCGCGTGATCTATGATGATAACTATATATACGTAGGAGTAAACTGCATTGCAAGCCAACCTGAAAAAATAGTGGGAAGAATGGGAAGAAGAGATAATTGGCAGGAGTCTTTTGGTTCAAACTCTGATTGGGTAGTGGTTGCATTTGATGCAAACAATGACGATCGAACGGGACATCATTTTTTTGTAAACACTGTAGGCTCTCGTATGGATATTGCCCTTACGCAAGGTGGAATGAAAGGATTTGATCCAAGCTGGGATGCTGTATGGGACTTCAAGTCTGCTATTCATGATGAGGGATGGTCTGTGGAATATAGGTTCCCTTTTAGTATATTTTCTTTTGAGGCAAACTCAAATGAAGATTGGGGATTTTTTGCTGCAAGACACATCCAACATAAGCAGGAGGAAACTCAGTGGCCGTGTGTTCCAGTTGGAGTGGAAGGATTTGTCCCGTATTATGGAGTCCTGAAAGGGATATCTGACGTTCCAGCTCCAAAAAAGATTGAGACTCTTCCTTACTTATTAAACGGTAACACGGATAACGTAAATACAAGTTCTATGGGCCTAGATTTAAAATACGGTTTCAGCGCTCGATCCGCTTTGAACTTGACAGTAAACCCTGATTTTGGGCAGATAGAGGCGGATCCCTCAGTATTAAACCTCACTGCGTTTGAGACCCAGTTCGAAGAAAAAAGAAAATTCTTTGTGGAGGGGAATAATTTTTTTAAAAACCGTTACGAACTATTTTACTCCAGACGCATTGGAAAAACACCAGGGCTACTCACTCCAGATGACGGTGAAATAATTAGCAAGCCAGACGTGACAACTATTTTAGGTGCCGGCAAATTATTAGGAGAGACAAAAGG
>CEOF01026568.1_pt1 | contig 14300 bp, 14 predicted proteins | sample 361311 | NCBI WGS metagenome assembly CEOF01 (sample SAMEA2619667, study PRJEB7988) | marine metagenome | biome: marine biome (ENVO:00000447); feature: surface water layer (ENVO:00002042); material: "saline water (ENVO:00002010), including plankton (ENVO:xxxxxxxx)" | depth 5 m
TAGAAACAGGTGTAGAAGAGGTTGTCCTTATGGAGCATATTTTAGTTCTAACTCTTCCACACTTCCTGCTGCAGCTGAAACAGGAAATATGACATTAAGGCCAAATTCCATTGTTTATGAAGTTATGTATGATAAGGATAAAAAAAGAGCCTCAGGAGTTAAAATTATTGACTCTGAAACTAATGAGACTTTTGAATTTACTGCGAAAGTAATTTTCCTTTGTGCTTCTGCTATTGCTTCAGCTTCCATTTTAATGCAATCAAAATCTGATCGTTTTCCAAATGGAATGGGAAATCAATCTGGGGAGTTAGGACACAATATTATGGATCACCACCTTGGTGTTGGGGCAAGGGGTATTTCTGACAAACATAAAGACAAGTATTACATAGGTGGAAGACCAAATGGACATTATTTGCCAAGATTTAGAAATTTAGGTGGAAAAACAAATATGAAGGATTTTGTCAGAGGATATGGTTATCAAGGAGGAGGAAGTAGAGGAGCATGGAAGGAGTACTCTAAAGAAATTGCTTATGGTGCGGATTTTAAAAAATCAATTCTCAAACCAGGAAATTGGGGGATTTCTTTAGGAGGATTTGGAGAAATTCTACCCTATCATGATAATAAAATGACATTAGATTACAATAAAAAAAATAAATGGGGACTACCTACCTTAACTTTTGATGCAACAATTCGAGAGAACGAGATAAATATGAGGAAAGATATCAGAAAACAGGCTGTTGAAATGCTTGAAAATGCTGGATTTAAAGATATTAAAAGTCACAATAATGAATATATTATGGGCCATGGAATACATGAAATGGGTACAGCAAGAATGGGTCGTGATCCAAAAACATCTGTATTAAACAGGAATAACCAGCTACACGAAGTACCAAATGTTTATGTAACTGATGGAGCTGCAATGACATCTGCAGGGTGTACAAATCCATCCATAACTTATATGGCACTGACTGCAAGAGCAGCAAATCATGCGGTTGAAGAGCTAAAAAAAATGAATATATAATAGTATGAACAGAAGAAAAGCATTAAAAAACATTGGTCTTTCTTTAGGAACAATTTCTGCAACCCCAGCATTAATTAGCTTGCTAAATAGATGTCAGTCTGAATTAGATTGGAAACCAAAACTTTTATCAGTTGATCAAATGGAAGTTATTTCGAAATACCTAGATCTTATATTACCAAAAACAGAAGATATTCCTTCTGCCACTGAGCTTGGATTACATAAATGGATCGATGCTTATGCTTATGAATCACTTGATAAGGACGGAACAGAGGGATATTTGATACACTTAAATTCTTTAATTCTAAATTCTTTAGAAGTATCTTCTAAAAAAGAAGTAAATGAGCTATCAAATGATGATTATGATAAACAACTAAAAAAGTTTTTACTAGCAGATAAAAGTAAAATAAAACAATGGGAGAAAATGCGGACTGAATATTGGATGAATTCACCAAAAAACTCTTCATTACCCATTCCTGAAGAAGCAATGGCATATTATTCAATGATTACTATAAGAAATTGGGGAGTAAGAGGTTATAGATGGGGTAATGAGTACATAGCTAAGAATGTCCTTGATTACAGACCTGTGCCAGGACAACAAAAGGGTTGTGTGGACCTAAACAAAACAACAGGTGGTTTTGTTTGGGCACTCCAATAACTACTCGAACTAAACTTTTTTGATTCTGGTAGTTGCAAAATATACTCCTGCAAAAACCAACAACATAGCAACTATTTTGATAATATCAAGAGAATCATTTCCAGTTGATATTGCATAAACTATAGCTATTAATGGTTGTAAATATATGAAGGCTCCAATTGTAGATGGAGGAATATGCTTTAAAGCAAACATATTAAGTGAATAAGTTAAAAAGGTAGTTCCTATTACAACATAGGACATCCTCCAAATGACATCATATGGTAGTGTTTTCCATTGAACACTTTTAAATTCTACCAGTGTAACTGGCAAAGACAATACGAACCCAATGAAAAACATCCATTTCATTAATATTATAGTATTGTATTTTTCAGTTAACGGCTTTGAAAGAACTAAATATGCAGCAAAAGCAGTTGCATTAATAAAAAACATGATATTTCCTAAAAAAGTATTAGGTGCATTTAAAGCTACTTTTTTCCCATAAATAATTAATGTTATTGCACCAGCAAAACCGAGTATAATACCAACTATTTTCAAAGAATTAATTTTTTCATTCAAAAAAATATATGAAAGAATTAAAACCATTATTGGTGTAAGTGTAATCATAACGCTACTATTAATTGGTGTTGATAGTTCTAAGCCCTTAAAAAACATTAACATATTAATACACATTCCTAATAGGGCTGCAAAAAATAATCTTATATAATCAGCTGTTTCTATTTTTTGATTTTTTACAAAAAAACTTAAAAAGAAAAAAATTAAGCCTGCACCTACTAATCTCAATTGAACAAATCCAAAGGCACCAATATGAGTTGGCATAATAACTTTAGCTATTGTATGGTTTAATCCATAGATAGTAGTAGCAGTTAATGTTGCAATTATTCCAAGTATTTTATATTTATCCATTTAAAAATTCTTTTAATGAATCAATATTTTTTTTTTCATTCCCAATAAAAATATTATTTTCTTGAATTAGAATAGGTCTTTTTAGAAATGTATAATGTTCAAGAATTAAATTTTTATAATCTAATTCGCTTAATTTTTTATTTTTTAAATTTCTTTTTCTATATAGTTGGGATCTTTTGTTAAATAAGGATTCATAGCTACCTGAAGCATCCCTTAAAAGATCAATTTCATTTTCACTTATTTTAATTGATTTTACATCAATTTGCTTGATGGAAGATAAATTTAGATCGCTCATTATTCTTTTACAGGTTGAACATGTTTTCAGATAATAAAAAGCTGTCATATTCAAATAATATTTATACAAAGAAAATGTATTTTGAAATATCAAACTACAATTAATATAAAATCAAATACATTTGTTTAAATATTTTTTTGTTGAAATGAAAAAAAAATTGCATTTTAATTCTAGGGTAATCCATGGAGGACAAGAAATTGACAAGTCTTTTAGTGCAGTTATGCCCCCGATATACCAAACCTCAACATATGCTCAATCTACTCCAGGCGGACACAAAGGATATGAATATAGCAGGACGCATAATCCAACAAGAACAGCACTTGAGAATTCATTAGCCAGTATTGAATACGGAAAATATGGATTGGCTTTTGCTTCTGGATTGGCTGCAATGGATGCAGTTTTTAAATTACTTAAACCAGAAGATGAAGTAATAGTAACTCATGATTTATATGGAGGATCGTATAGACTATTCACAAAAATATTTCAAATTTTTAAACTAAAATTTCATTTTATTGATCTTCAAAATATTAAAGAGGTTGATTCTAGAATTAATAATAAAACAAAATTAATTTGGGTTGAGACACCTACAAACCCAATGATGAATGTTGTGGATATTGATTCAATAAATAATATTGCTAAGTCCAAAAATATTTTATTAGCAGTTGATAATACTTTTGCTTCTCCATACTTGCAAAACCCACTTAAACAAGGAGCTGATATTGTTATGCATTCAGCAACGAAATATATTGCTGGTCATAGTGATGTTATATTGGGCGCCTTAATTGTAAACTCAGATGAGTTGTATGAAAGATTAAGTTTTATTCAGAACGCAAGTGGAGCTGTTCCTGGACCTATGGATTGTTTTTTGACCTTGAGGGGTATAAAAACTCTAGCTGTGAGAATGGAAAGGCACTGCTTTAACGGAAAGAAGGTAGCTGAGTTTCTTTCGGCTAATAATCTAATCGAGAAAGTATATTGGCCAGGATTAAGTTCGCATCCAAATCATCATATCGCAAATAAACAAATGAAAGATTTTGGTGGAATGATTTCTTTTATACCAAAAGGATCAGATATTAAAAAGACTATAAGAATAATTGAAAACTTTAAAGTTTTTACTCTAGCGGAGTCTCTGGGCGGTGTTGAAAGTTTGGCTGGACACCCAGCAAGTATGACCCACGCATCAATTCCAAAAAAAGTAAGAGAAGAAAGTGGAGTTATTGATACGCTTATAAGACTAAGTGTAGGGATAGAAGATTATCGAGATTTGATTGATGACATTACTCAAGCAATTAATAAATAACCTTTTCTATATTTGTGATTTATGAATACATTGGTAGTTCAAAAAAACAAAAAGGTTTATTTTTCTTCAGACCAACATTTTGGGGCTCCATCCTATGAATCCAGTAAAAAAAGAGAAGAAATTTTTCTGAATTGGTTAAATTTTATAGAAAAAGATGCTGGTGCTTTATTTCTCTTAGGTGATCTTTTTGATTTTTGGTTTGAGTACAGCAAAGTTGTACCTAAAGGGTTTGTAAGAATTTTAGGGAAATTGGCAAATATTTCAGATAAAGGTATTCCTATTTATTTTTTTGTAGGCAACCATGATTTATGGATGAATGACTATTTTACTAAAGAGCTCAATATTAAAGTTTTTTTTTCTCCACAAGAGTTCACGATTAATGAAAAATCATTTTTGATTGGGCACGGGGATGGTATTGGTCCAGGGGACTATGGTTATAAAAGGATGAAAAAAATTTTTACAAATCCTATCATGAAAACATTTTTTAGATGGATTCATCCTGATTTAGGAGTTAAATTAGCTCAATACTTATCAATTAATAATAAATTAATTTCTGGTAATTACGATAGAAAATATAATGGTCCTGAAAATGAAATTATTTTCCAATATGTAATAAAAAAAAATAAAGAAAAATTTAGAGATTTTTATGTTTTTGGACACCGACACCTTCCTTTAGAAATTCCCCTTAATGAATCTCGATACATTAATTTGGGTGATTGGATTACTCACTTTACCTATGCGGAGTTTTCAGATAAGAATTTTTCTATAAAAAAATGGAAGTCTGATAATGATTGAAAAGAAATCATTACTAATTGAGAAGACTGTAATAGTTGGCCTAATAAGCTCTAAACAAAATGAGCTCGTATCTAACGATTACTTAAATGAATTAGAATTTTTAGCTCTAACAGCTGGTGGAAAGGTTTTAAAAAGATTCACTCAAAAAATAAATTTACCCAATCCTAAAACCTTAATTGGTAGTGGAAAATTAGAAGAGCTTTTCCTTTTTGTTGAAAAAAACAATATTAGCTCCGTAATTTTTGATGATGAGTTATCCCCTGCTCAGCAGAACAATCTAGAAAAGATTTTAAAATGTAAAATACTTGATAGAACAGGACTCATCCTTGATATATTTGCTCAAAGAGCAAAAACTAGTTATGCAAGAACTCAGGTAGAACTTGCTCAATATCAATATTTACTTCCAAGATTAAAGGGACTTTGGACTCATTTGGAAAGACAAAAAGGGGGTATTGGGATGAGAGGTCCTGGTGAAACAGAAATTGAAACTGACAGAAGAATTGTAAGAGATAAAATATCATTGCTTAAAAAAAAGCTAATAGTTATTGACAAACAAATGTCTACTCAAAGAGGCAATAGAGGTCAACTAGTTCGAGTAGCGCTAGTGGGATATACAAATGTTGGTAAATCGACACTTATGAATACTATTTCGAAAAGTAATGTTTTTGCCGAAAATAAACTTTTTGCAACACTTGACACTACAGTTAGAAAAGTTGTAATTGGAAACCTTCCATTTTTGATGAGTGATACTGTGGGTTTTATTAGAAAACTTCCAACACAATTAGTAGAATCTTTTAAAAGCACATTAGATGAGGTTCAAGAATCAGATTTACTTCTACATGTAGTTGACATATCTCATCCGAATTTTGAGGATCATATAGAATCAGTGAATAAAACTTTATTAGAAATCAATAGTTTAAATAAGCCCACACTTTTAATTTTTAATAAGACTGATTTATACTCACCTAAATCATGGGATCCAGATGATTTAACAATAAAAAGAGATAAAAGTAATTACTCCATTGAAGAACTAGAAAGCTCATGGATTGCAAAAGAAAATAAAAAAAGTTTGTTTATTTCGGCTGTCAAAAAAGAAAATTTGATAAAACTAAAGGAAGAGGTTTATAAATTTGTAAGGCAAATTCATGTTTCAAGATTTCCTTTCAATAATTTCTTGTATCCTGAAGGATTAGATGAATATTAATTGGATTTATTTAAAACATACGCTCCTGCCTGATCTGTTGGCAAAATTGTACAATCAGCTATGTTGACATGTTGAGGTGTATTTATCATGTAGCTTATACAATGTGCCACATCTTTGGAAGATAATGGCTTGAAGCCATCATATATTTTTTTCGCTTTTTCTTTATTTCCTTTAAACCTTACGTTCGAAAAGTTTGTTTCAACTAAACCAGGATGAATAGCGCTAACTCTGATCCCAAAGGGGTTTAAATCTAATCGAAGCCCTTCAGTAAATTTATCTACTGCTGCCTTGCTAGCACAATAAACATTTCCTTTGGGGTATGATTCTTTTCCTGCTATAGAACCGACATTAATTATTTGTCCTGATTTTCTTTCAACCATATTATTTAGGATTTCTTTTGTGACATATAAAACACCTTTGACGTTAGTATCTATCATTTCTTCCCAATCTGAAATATTAGATTCGTGAGCAAAATCTAGTCCGTGGGCATTGCCAGCATTATTAATTAAAACATCAATTTTTTTAAATTTTATAGGTAAAGAAGAAATAGAGTTGAAAACATCACTTTTATTTTTCACATCAAAGGTTAGGATATGGTTTTTAGAACTTAATTCTCTTGATAATTTCGTCAATTTTTTTTTATTTCTACCACAAAGTATTAAGTGATGACCTTCTGAAGAGAGAAGTTTTGCAGTTGACCACCCAATTCCACTACTAGCACCTGTAATTAAAATTATTTTATTTTTCATTCTATGCTACTCTTTTACCTGTACTTGCCTCCAGTAAAGAAAACCAATCTAAGCTATCTAAACTAATATTAATTGATTTTATTGAAGCCAAAATTCTTTCTTTTTTTGTTGTGCCAATCACAGGAATGATTGAAGCAGGATGTTTCATTACCCATGATAAAAGGAGCTGGTCAACAGAGCAGGAATATTTATTTGATAATTTTTCAATAATTGGTTTAATTCTATTTGTGGTATTATCCTTTATTTTAAAATAAGAGCCTAATGGTGACCATGCCATTAAATTTATATTTTCTGTTTGGCAAAAATCAACAATACCATTTGAAAAACATTCATTATTTGTCAAAGAACATTCAATCTGGTTGAAATCGACCGGAATATTTTTTTTGATAAGCTTAATCTGAGATTCAGTAAAGTTTGATACTCCAAATTCTTTAATCTTTCCATCATTTTTTAGTTTTGAAATTACCTCTGCGATTTCATTTCCATTCATTAAGGGACTGGGCCTATGTAATAAAAAAACATCAATGTATTCAGTCTTTAGATTTTTAAGGGAGTTTTCAACTGAAAATCTTATATGTTGGGGTGAATAATCGTAATGTTTAATTTTAAATGATTTGGATTCACAAGGGTATTGAATACCACATTTAGTTATTAATTTGATTTTAGTTCTTTCAACACCTGAAGACTTAAATGCTTTTCCAAATTGTTTTTCAGTTGTATATCCTCCATAAATATCAGCTTGATCAAACGTATTTATTCCCTTTTCAAGATTAAACTCAATTAGTTCCGCCATTTCATTTACAGATAAATTTTCTCCCCATTCACCCCAATTCATTACCCCAGAAATAATTCTTGATTGAGTTTTTTTGTCCATTTCAGATTAAACTTCTTATTCAAAAATAGGAATACTTTATATCTAGGAAAACTCCAATTATCCTATTTTTTAACCAATTATTAACAACGATTGGTTAAATTAATTTTCATTTTTGTCTCACAAAATTTAAAAAATAACCAATTAATGGAAAACTCTAACATAGATATTAATTCAATAAACGAAATTATTGAAAAAGAAAGTGCTTTTTTAGATCCACTTAATCGTGAGATAAATAAAGTTATTATTGGTCAGAAAACAATGGTAGAAAGACTTTTAATTGGACTCCTTGGTCAGGGTCATATCTTGTTGGAAGGTGTTCCTGGACTAGCAAAAACACTTGCAATAAATACTTTAAGTCAAGCAGTAAAGTCAAGTTTTAGTCGAATCCAATTTACTCCAGACCTACTTCCAGCGGATGTTATTGGAACTATGATTTTCAACATGAAGGAAAATGATTTCTCAATTAAAAAAGGTCCAATCTTTGCAAACTTTGTTCTAGCCGATGAAATTAACAGAGCTCCTGCAAAAGTTCAGTCCGCCTTACTTGAGGCAATGCAGGAGAAACAGGTGACCATAGGAGATACTAGTTTTAAATTAAAAGCTCCCTTTTTGGTAATGGCAACCCAAAACCCCGTTGAGCAAGAAGGAACATACCCTCTGCCAGAAGCTCAGGTTGATAGATTTATGTTAAAAACCATTATTGATTATCCAAAAATAGAGGAAGAAAATATAATAGTTACCTCCAATCTAAAGGGATCCCATGAAAAAATAAATCCAGTTGTTACAACAAAACAAATACTTTCTGCTCAGGAATCTGTTCGTTTGGTGTATATGGATGAAAAGATTGAAAAATATATTCTTGATTTAATATTCTGTACCCGTTACCCAGAAAAATATAATTTAAGTAAACTAAAACCATTAATTAGTTTTGGCGCTTCACCTAGAGGAAGTATAAACTTAGCTAAAGCTGCAAAATGTAATGCATTTTTAAGGCACAGAGGCTATGTAATACCTGAAGATATTAGATCGGTAATATATGATGTTTTAAGACATCGAATTGGATTAACATATGAAGCCGAGGCTGAAAGTATAACTTCAGAGGAAATAATAGGTCAAATTGTTAATGAGATCGAAGTACCCTAGAAAAATTATATATAGATGGATACGAAAGAGCTATTAAAAAAAGTTCGAAAAATTGAAATTAAAACTCGACGGCTAAGCAATCATATTTTTGGAGGGGAATATCATAGTACTTTTAAAGGTAGGGGAATGACATTTAGTGAGGTTAGACAATACCAATTTGGAGATGACGTCAGATCAATAGACTGGAATGTAACTGCTAGATATAATAGTCCATATGTTAAAGTTTTTGAAGAAGAAAGAGAGCTAACATTAATGTTAATGGTTGACATAAGTGGATCAGAATTTTTTGGGACTGGATCTATTACTAAAAAAGAGACAATTACGGAAATTGCAGCGACACTTGCTTTTTCTGCTCTTCAAAATAATGATAAGGTTGGAATGATCATGTTTTCAGGGATTATAGAGTTATACATTCCCCCAAAAAAAGGACGTTCTCATATACTAAGGATTATTAGAGAGTTACTTGAATTTAAGCCAAAAAATAAATCGACAAATATCAGCGAAGCTTTTGCTTTTTTATCAGGAGTCTTAAAAAAAAGTGCAATTGTATTTATTTTATCTGATTTTATTGACAACGATTATGATAAAACACTTAAGATTGTTTCTAAAAAACATGATTTAACTGGTATAAAAATCTATGATAAAATGGAGACATTCATACCTAAAATGGGACTTGTCCCTATGATTGATTCTGAAAAAAAAGGAATATCGTGGATTGATACAGATTCAAAACGCATTCGTGAATCATATTCCATAGAATATGCAAGAAATACTCAAATTTTTTCAACTCTTTTTAAAAAAAATGGTGCTGGATCAATTAGCTGTGAATTGAGAGAGAGTTATGTAAAAAAATTACTGGGGTATTTTAAAAACCGAACTAGATAAAAATGAATAAATTTTTTTATTTTTTGTTCATATTATCTTTTGGATTTGCAAAAGGTCAGTTTGACTCTAAAGTTAGTGCAAAGGTAACATCTACTACCTTTGATATTGGAGAACAGATTGACTTTTATTTGAATGTTGAGGTAGATTCAGTTCAAAAAATAACTTTTCCTGATAAATTATCAATCAATCCGATTGAAACTCTCGAGTCTTTTCCAATAGACACACAAAATTTAGGTGATAAGTATTTGTTAGTTAAAAGGTATAATTTAATTCAATTTGATTCTGGATATTATTTTATTCCATCACAAAGAGTCCTAATTAATGGATTTTCAAAGCTAACAAATCCAGTTAAAATTAGAGTGAATGATATTGAAGTGGATACTCTAAAACAAAAGATGTATGAAATTAAACCTGTTCAAATTGTTAGTAAAAGTTATAGACTTTTATTTATAAAAATTGGTTTATTAGTATTAATAATCACTGCGATTATTTTTATAATCTATTTATATAAAGTATATCAAAAAAGACTTTCAAAGAAAAAAAATATTATACCTCCATTTGAAAAAGCAATAAACTCATTAAAGGAACTAGAAAAAAGACAACCAAAAGATCAAATGGAATATAAATCTTACTATTCTGATTTAATTGATGTGTTAAGGTTATATTTTGAGGAAGAGACAGATATAGATGCTCTGGAAAGTACTTCAGATCAACTTCTAATGAAATTAGAAAGCTTAAAAAAAGAAGGAAAGTTAGATTTAGACGTTAAAACTATAAAAAATTTACAAGCAGTTCTCAATACTGCTGATTTAGTAAAATTTGCAAGAGCTATTCCAGACATAGGAAAGAATGATATAGATATAAAACTAGTAGAAGAGGCAGTAGTTAATACAAAAGAAGTACTCCCAGAACCTACTTTGGAAGAATTAAGAGCTAAAAAACAATATGAGGAGCTTATCCGTAAGCAAAAAGTAAATAGAACAATTAAGTGGATATTAAGTTTATTAGGAGTTTCAACATTTTTTTCTTTTGTAATTCTATTTTTGATTTATGGTTATTATCCTGTAAAAGACACTATTTTTCGTTATCCAACAAAAAAATTAATCGATCAGGATTGGGTGACTTCTGAGTATGGAGTACCACCAATAAAAATTTCAAGTCCAAAAATTCTTAAAAGAATTAATTTAAAAGAGAAAACTGTAACTTTTTTTCAAATGGATAGTATTGAAGCCGATTTTTATTCTGAGATTTTATTTGAAACAAAATATAATTCAATTTCATCGGATAAGAAGAATAAAAGTGATAGCAATATTAGTAACGCAGAAGAAACCCAAAAGATTATCGATAAAACTATTGATAGACTACAGACAATTGGGGCAGTAAACATTCTTTTTAATAGTGAAAATTTCACAACTCCAAAAGGACTTCCTACGTTAAAGATTTCTGGAACTTTAGACTATTCTAAAAACAAGAGTAAAGAAAGGGTGAGATCTAATTTTACTTCATTAGTAGTAAATTATGATGAAGGACAAATTTTAATGACCTTTTTTTATGAAAAGAATGATCGTTACGGAGAAAAAATTTTAAATAAAATGATTAATAGTATTGAGTTAATAAAAGAACTTTAAAATAAAATTATGGAAAACATATCTTTTTTGAATCCATACTTTTTTTGGTTATTTCTAATATTTCCAGTAATAATTTTTTGGGAAGTTTTTTACCATGAAAAAAAGCAAGCAAAGTTAAAATTACCTACTTTAAAAAAAATAAATCAAAAAACTTTTAGAGTATATTTAAGACCAATATTATTTATTTTAAGGTTGATTTCACTATCATTATTGATAATTGCATTAGCAAGACCACAGGTATCAGAGGTTTCAATCAAAAGTAAAACAAACAAGGGAATAGATATTGTAATGGCAATTGACGTTTCATCAAGCATGTTGGCACAAGACTTAAAACCTAATCGTTTATCAGCTTTAAAAAGAGTAGCTTCTGAGTTTATTGATGATAGAATTTCAGATAGAATAGGATTAGTAGTTTACGCTGGTGAGAGTTATACTATGACACCGATAACTAATGATAAAAATATTATTAAAAAAAGCTTATCAGAAATCAGTTTTAAAGGGTTAATTGAAGATGGAACTGCAATTGGAATGGGTTTAGCAACAGCTGTTAATAGGCTAAAAAATAGTCGTGCTAAAAGTAAGGTAATTATATTACTAACAGACGGAGTAAATAATTCTGGGTTTATAGATCCAAAAATAGCTTCAGAACTTGCCTTGGAGTATCAAATCAAAACATATACTATTGGATTAGGAAGTAATGGAATGGCAAGAGCCCCAATTGGGATTTTACCCAATGGAAAATTTCAATATGGAATGACTAAAGTTGAGATTGATGAAAAATTACTTAAATCAATTTCAAGTGTAACTGGTGGGCAATATTTTAGAGCAACAGACAATGAAAAACTTGCTCAGATATATTCTTCAATCAATAAATTAGAGAAGACAGAAATAGAAGAAATCAAATACACAAATTTTGAAGAAAAATACAGGCCATTTGTTATGGCAGCTTTAATAATAATTCTTTTTGAATTTTTGTTAAGAAATACAATTTTTAGAAGTTTTATATAGATCATGTATATACTAGATGACATATCATTTTCATATTTATTTCTTTTAATTCCATTATTAGTTTTAATATTTATTCTGGTAGTTAGTTGGAAGTTTAAGACTCAAAAAAGGATCATTAGTAAAAAAATGATTGATATTTTAATTCCACATAGATCAAATTTTAAAATCATCTTCAAATTCACTCTTTTTATAGTTTCAATTATATTTATAATCATTGCATTAATAAATCCCAAAATTGGTACAGAACTTGAGACTGTTAAGAGAGAGGGTGTTGATATAGTATTTGCAGTAGATGTATCAAAAAGTATGTTAGCAGAGGATATTGCACCGAGTAGAATCGAAAAAGCAAAAAGATTAGTTTCTGCAATAATAAATAATTTAGCAGGTGATAGAATAGGAATAATTGTTTATGCAAGTAGAGCAATTCTTCAATTACCAATAACAACTGATTATAGTGCTGGAAAGATGTTTTTACAGGGTATAAATACTGATATGATGTCATCTCAAGGGACAGCCCTTAACTCAGCTTTAGATTTATCAGGAACGTTTTTTAATGATGAGGACCAGACCAAGAGGGTTGTTTTTTTAATTTCAGATGGAGAAGATCATTCAGAAGAGGGTCAAAGTGCAGCTATTAGGGCATCATCAAAGGGCATCAAAATATTCACTTTTGGTATAGGAACTGAATCCGGATCACCAATTCCCATAAAAAATGATGGTATTCTTGAAACTTATAAGAAAGACGAAAAAGGAGAAGTAGTAATAACTAAAAAGAATTCCGAAATATTGAGACAAATATCAAAGGTTTCTGGAGGTAAGTATATTGATGGAAACAACACTCAAAAAGTATTGGATTTTGTTTTGGAAGAATTAAAAAATATGGAAAAGAAAGAATTTGAGGCAAAAAAATTTGTTAGTTATAAAGACAGATTTCAACTATTCTTAATCCTTTCATTCTTATTACTTACAATTGAATTATTTATTTTTGAAACTGAAACTCTGTGGTTGAGAAAGCTTAATCTTTTTAATGAAAAAAATAAAAATGAATAAAGTAACTTATATTTTAATATTTTTTAGCCTAATTATCTATTCACAAGATGCAAAGAATGATAATCATATATTTGAAGGAAATAAAAAAATTGAGATAAATGATTTTACGGGTGCTGAAATTGATTATAGAAATTCACTATCTAAAGATCCAAATTCTACTAGAGCGCTTTATAACCTAGGTAATTCGCAATATAATTCTTTAGCTTATGACGAAGCAATTCAACAATTTTTTAGGACCCAAAAGTTTTCCAAGGATAAATCAGAAAAACACTCTGCATTTCATAATATGGGAAACGTATATATGAAAAAAAAGCAGTACGATAAAGCTTTAGAATCTTATAAAAGTGCATTAAGAAATAATCCATCAGATGATCAGACTAGATATAATTATGCTCTAGCCAAATCACTTATAGAAAAGGAAAAAAATAATGATAATAATGATGGTGATAAAAAAAATGATCAAACTAAAAATAAAAATGAAAAAAAATCATCTGATAATAATGATGAAAAAAATGAAAATGGAGATAAAGAAAAGGATCAAGGAAATGATGATCAAAAAAAAAATAAGAATGAAAATGGAAATAATAAGGAAGATAAAGAACCAAAAAGTAAAAAAAATGAGGATTCGGATAACAAACAAAAACAAAACAAACGACCTGAGGGAAGACTATCGCCTGATCAAGTTAAAAGTTTACTCGAAGCAATGAGTAATCAAGAAAAAAAGGTTCAGGATAAAATAAATGCAAAAAAAGTTAAGGGCACTCCCGTTAAATCAAAAAAAGATTGGTAA